>FWPV01007356.1_pt1 | contig 20070 bp, 19 predicted proteins | sample 2228371 | NCBI WGS metagenome assembly FWPV01 (sample SAMEA103939776, study PRJEB20133) | metagenome | reverse complement strand
AAAAGAAAAAGAGAACCTTCCCGTTGGGGTGGTTAAAGAATCTCTGATTGACTACAAACTCTCGGAGATTCTCGTCGAAGAGAAGGGGTTTGATCTGTTGAGCATGGGACAGGGAGAAGGGCCAGGTTGTTATTGCTACCCCAATACCGTCATCAGAAATTACATTGAGAAACTCGCCTCCAATTATAAATATGTGGTCATCGACAACGAGGCAGGAATGGAGCATATTTCACGGAGAACGAATGGCAGTTTAGATCTTCTTCTGCTCGTTTCTGATCCATCCTTAAAAGGGGTTCGAACCTGTAAGAAATTGGAGGATCTTGTAAAGGAACTGGGGTTAAACATTAAAAAGACCTATCTCCTCGTTAATCGAGTTCCAAGAGAGATCCCTCCTCAAATTGTGGAGGAGATCGAGCATCTCCGTCTTCATCTGCTCGAGGTCATCCCAGAGGATCAACAGGTGGTCGATTGCGAATTGAGAGGAATCCCGATGCTCAATTTGGACGACTCAAGTCCTGCTGTCATGAAATTGAATGAAGCATTGTCGAAGGTATTACCCTGATAGGCATTGGAGAAAGGTTGTATTGGCAACACTTAAAACACATTTTACAATTATAATTGTGAAATATTTCGTAAAAGGAGGGGGATCATGATACTGATAGGCGAAAACATCCATATTCTGTCAAAAGTTGTTTCAGAGGCGATCAAAGGGAGAAACGAAAAACCTTTACAGGAACTTGCCGTCAAACAGGCGGAAGCAGGGGCGGACTATATCGATCTCAATATTGGCCCTGCGAGAAAAGACCCAGATGTCATGAAATGGCTGGTCCAGGTCATTCAGGATGTGGTAAAAAAACCCCTTTCGCTTGATACGACCAACCCTGTCGCAATGGAGGCAGGCCTATCGGTATGCAAAATACCTCCTCTGATCAATTCCGCCTCCGGCAAACAGGAGAGCAAAGAGAAGATGCTTCCCCTGGCGGTCAAATATAATTGTGATGTCGTCCTCTCCGTATTGATCGATGCCGGAATTCCAACCGATTCTTCCTCGAGAGCAGAAGCCATTATGGAATCGGTTGCTTATGCCAACGAAATCGGAATTCCCAATGAAAGAATATGGGTCGATCCCATCATGATGCCCATTTCGGTCGATCAGCCCCAGGTGGTAGAACTCTTTGAGTTTATGAAGATTCTTCCAGATATCTGTCCGGGTGCGAAGTCAACGTTGGGTCTATCCAATTTATCCAATGGCACACCGGAGCATTTGAGAGGCATACTCAATCGCATCTGCCTCGTCATGCTTGAACGATATAACCTTTTTTCTGCCATAGTGGACAGTTTCGATCAAGAGTTAGTCGCATTGATGAGAGGAGGATTGAAGGAAACAAAGAATTTAATCTACCGGGCAATGGATGAGGAGATCGATCCTTCTGGCATGTCCAAAAAAGAGGCGGATATTGTCAAAACGGTCAACGTCCTGATGGGAAGAACACTCTACTCCCATTCCTGGCTGGAAACCTGATGAGACGAATTGAACGAATGATAGCGAATTTCACGAATAGACGCGCCATTTGTTGTCATTCCTGACCATTAGAAAAGAAAAGGAGGCCATTATGCAATTGAATGACTTTTTTGAACCTTACAAGGGTGATATCAAAGAGGTAACGATCGGGCCTGATGGCAAAGCAGTCAAGCTGGGGGGAGAGAAAACCCTGCCCTTCCATGATTTTGAAGGACAGGTGGGCGCGCCCCTGAGGTTTGCTCTCGAAGTGTTTGATACGCCGCCAGAAGGCTGGCCTGAACACCTGCGTTCTTCCTATGGAGATGTTCTCTCCCATCCCGTTGCCTGGGCAGAGAAATGTGTAAAACAGTACGGAGCAGATCTGGTCTCCCTCTATCTATCAAGCCTGGATAGCGATGACGCCGATGTGTCCAAAATTGCTCAAAATGTGAACAAGATCGCTGATCAGATCTCAACCCCTCTCATTGTGATGGGCATTGGAGACAAGGACAAGGATGCCAAAGCCCTCGTAGAAATTGCAAAGGTTTGTAAAGGGAAAAACCTTCTCCTTGGCCCGCTGGTGAAGGAAAATTTCGAAGAAATCGCCAAAGCTGCACTGGAAGGAGGACATGGCATCATCCCTCAGAGTCCTCTCGATATCAATCTTTGCAAGGAACTGAATGTGAAACTGACCAAATTCTTTCCTAAGGAGAAGATGGTCATAGACCCCTTGTCCGCTGCCATTGGATATGGAATCGATTATTCCTTCTCCATCTTTGAAAGGGTCAAACAGGTGGCCGTCATCCATAATGATGAGATGATGAAAATGCCTATCCTTGCCAATATTGGAAAGGAATGTTGGAAGACCAAAGAAGCCAAGGAGGATCAGGCCCAAGGCATCCTCTGGGAAGCAATGACAGCATTCACCCTCATCCTCGCTGGCGCAAACCTGGTCATCATGCGCCATCCCGAGAGTTTAAAGCTGATTAAAAAATTAATAGCTTGAAAGGAGTCACCCATGAGTAAAGGAAAGGTTAAGGAGCAGGAAATTCTTAAAACGATTCGAGCGGAAGATAGCTGGGAACCTGTGGGGCCCACACCCATGCCGGAAATTTCTGATTTACGGCGCTGGGATAGAAGATTGTTGAAAACATATAAACCTTTCTACGCACCTTTCTGTGATCTCTGCTGTTTTTGCACCTTCGGTAAGTGCGATCTCACTGGAGACAAGAAAGGGGCTTGTGGCATCAACATCTCTGGTCAGCAGGGAAGATGGGCATTGATGTTCTCCTTAATGGGCTGCTCGGCCCATGGAGCCCATGGCCGTCATCTGGTCGATTACCTCATCGATAAATACGGGGAGGATTATAAGATCGATCTGGGCGGTCAGGTGGCTGTGGAAGCGCCCCATATCCGGACAGTGATGGGACTCAAACCCGAAACCCTCGGAGATTTGAGAAAGGCCATTGAATACGTGGAAAGGGGAATTATCCACGGTGTTTCTGCTACCCATATGGGTCAGGAAGGAAATGATGTCGATTTTGAGTCGAAATCGCTTCATATTGGCATGCTCGATCACGTCGCCATGGAGGTGGCTGACATCGCCCAGACCATTGGATTTAAATTCCCGACCTCCGTGGCAGACACACCTCTCGCACCTCTGGGCTGGGGAGCTGTGGATAAGTCAAAGCCGGTCGTTACCTGCGTGGGGCACAATGCAGCCGTCGCCACGGTCATGATCGATGAACTGATGAAGATGGGCATCTACGACGATGTGGAAGTGACTGGAATCTGCTGTACAGCTCATGACAACATTCGCTATTCGGGAAAAGCCAAGGTCATTGGCCCCCTTTCAAAACAGTTATTCTTTCTCAGGACCGGCATTGCCGATCTGGTCATCACTGACGAGCAGTGTGTCCGTTGTGATATCCCGGATCTTGCTAAAGCCGCAGGAAGCGCCCTGATCGCCACTTCGGATAAGATCAGTTACGGGCTCGATGACGTCACCCACAAAGAGATCGATGAGATCGTGCGGTTGATTACCGAAGAAAAAAAGCAGGTGCTCATTCGCGATGTGGATAAGGCTGGTCAGGTCGCTGCCAAAGTCCTTCCGATCGTAGCCAAAGGGAGACAGAAAGAGATCCTTACCAAAGAGAAGGCAACAGAACTGGCAAAAGAGTGCAGGCAGTGCGGCCTCTGTGATCGGGTCTGTCCAAATCTTCTCAATATCTCGGCGGCCACGGCAGGTGTCAGGGACGGCAAATTCGAAAATATGGCAGATCTCTTCGCAAAATGCATCGGTTGTGGTAAATGCGAGCAGGAGTGCCCCAAAAGCATCCCCATTGTCACCATCATGCAGGCGGCGACCGCATGGGATACGTTTAATATCCGTGTGGGAAGAGGCCCCATCCAGGACGTGGAAATCCGGAAAGTGGGAGCGCCCATCGTCCTTGGAACCATTCCGGGAATCATTGCCATCGTCGGTTGCTCCAATTATCCGGAAGAGATCGAAGAGATTGTCGAGATTGCTGAGGAGTTTGCCAAACGGAAATACATCGTCGTGCTTTCGGGCTGCGCGGCGATGGCTGCAGGATATAAAAAAGATGCTGATGGGAAAACCATCTATGAAAAATTTAAACCCGATTTCGATGCGGGCGGAGTGCTCAATGTGGGAAGCTGTGTGGCCAATGCCCATATCACCGGCGCTGCCATGAAGGTAGCGAATATCTTTGCAAAACTTCCGTTGCGTGCAAACTACGAAGTCATCGCCGACTATATCCTGAACAGGGTCGGTGCTGTTGGCCTTGCCTGGGGCGCTTACTCACAGAAGGCCTTCTCCATTGGAACAGGATGTAACCGTCTGGGTATCCCTGTTGTCCTCGGACCCCATTCTGCAAAATACAGAAGACTCTACCTCTCCAGAAAGGAAGAGGATGACTGGACTGTGATGGATGGAAGGAAGAAGGAGCTGATCAATACAGAGGAACCTTCTCCAGAGCATCTCTCCACGGTGGTGGAAAGCAAAGAGAGAGCCATCATTACCATGGCAAAGCTCTGTATCCGGAAGAACGACACCCCTCAGGGAAGGCAACTCAAATTGAACCATTATATCTCCCTGTATAAACAATACATGGGAACGCTTCCGGATGATCTCCAAAATTTTGTGCGAAATGACAAAGACATCCCCATCGTCTATAAGAAAGAAGTGACGGAATACCTCAAGAGTGTCGGATGGAAGCCCAAACCTCTGTTGACGCTACCCACCCTCATTGGCACTTATGAGAGTAACATTCCGATCGAAGCGGTGGTGAAATGAGGCTGCTCATCCTCTATCAGGGAGATTACGGGAAGAGGTTCTGGGAAAACATCCGTGCCAACGGACCTGAGACGTGGGAGGTGATGGGTTATCACTATTCCAAAAAGATTCCCACGTTTGTTGAAGAACTGGCTGATTACCTCCCCCAGAACCTTCCGACCTGTGATCTACTCCTCTCCGTTCAGGAGCATCCTGTTGTGGCGGAGATGATTCCCCTGTTTGTCCAGGAGATCGGTGCTCGGGCTGTCATCGCTCCGATCGATAATAAGGCTTTCCTGACTCCCGGGCTGGCAAGGCAGCTGAGAAAAAAACTGGATGCAATGGGCATTGAGTTTCTTTATCCGATGACCTTCTGCACCCTTTCTGAAAAAATGACACAGAACGAACAGGTGCTTCAGTTTCTTAAATGCTTTGGAAAGCCAAGGGTGGAAATAGAGTTTGAAAAAGAGAAAGTGCAAGCAGTCAGGGTGCTCAGGGATGCACCCTGCGGGAATACCCGATATGTAGCCCAACACCTGATTGGCACCCATATGAAAGATGCTGTGGAACATGCAGGGATCTTACATCACAACCATCCCTGCATGGCCACCATGACCATGGACGCCGAAATCGGCGACACGCTGATGCATCATGCGGGCCTTCAGGTCAAATTAGCTGTGGAAGAAGCCATCAAAGGGAAAAAGCAATAGAAAATCTCGTAGGGAACAGTTTGAAACTGTTCCCTACCTTGAGAAAGGGAGGAAGATCTTATGAGTTTACCATTACATTACGTCAATGTTTTAACGGGGTTGAAGGGATGCAGGGTGATCGATGACCCAGCAGCTCTGGGAAAGATTATCAAGAAGGCAGAGAGGCCTTTGCTTGTCTTTGGCCCGAGATGCATCGATATCGACCTGGGTGGGAAAAAAGCGATCGAATATGGAATCGATTTGGCAAAAGCCGTTGGCGCCGCCACCTGTGCTACGGCTCACACCAAAAAGAAACTGCTTGAATGCGGCGTCACACCCGATTCAACTTATGATGCTGTCGAGATCATCAACCATTTGAAGGATCCCGAGTGGAAGGGGGTGAAGAAAGAGGGCAACCATGACATCGTCATGTTCTTGGGGATGAGAACAGATTTTGGAAACCAGGGACTTTCAACGTTGAAACATTATGCCCCTCATTTAAAGACAATTACCCTATGCCCCTTTGTCTATCCCCATGCCACGTTCTCTCTGGCGAACTTGAAGAACGAAAAGTGGAAAGAATATCTTGAAAATCTCATTCAAAGTTTAAAATAAGAAAGGAGGAGGAAGATGTTTTCAGTCGATGTAGGACCCCAGTATGAAGGCGAAACGGTAAGGAAAGAAGATTTTCATATCGAATTTGGAGGGCCAAAGCACAAGTTTAAAGCGGAGCTGGTGACAGTAAAACCCGCCGATCAGGTGGAAGATGAGAAGGTGGAAATCATCGGGAAGGATATCAAAGATTTTGAAGAGGGTGCTTCGATTCCCATTTTCATCAAGATCGATGTGGCTGGCGAACAGCTCGAACAGGATATGGAGCCTGTCTTCGAACGCCGGGTCCATATGTATATCAACTATATTGAAGGGTTCTGGCACATGGCACAGAGAGACGAGATCTGGATGAGGCTCCATAAAGACAGTTTTAAGAAGGGCCTCAACTCTCTTGAGGAGATCGGCAGAATTCTCGTCATGCTCTACAAAAACGAACTTTCCATCATTGAGAAGATCCAGATCACCTTCATCACCGATCCGGCTCAGGTTGAAAAAGAAGTACTCGAGGCTCGAAAAATCTATAAAGCAAGAGACGATCGGCTGAAAGGAATTACGGAAGAGGAGGTCGATGAATTTTATGGGTGCAGCCTCTGCCAGTCCTTCGCTCCCACCCATGTCTGTGTCATTACCCCGGAACGCGTTTCTCTCTGTGGAGCGATCAACTGGTTTGATGGAAGGGCAGCTTATAAGATCGACCCGGAAGGCCCTCAATTTGCCGTGAAGAAAGGGGACCTTGTCGATCCAGATAAATTTATTTATTCCGGCGTCAATGAGATGGTTGCCGAAAAATCCCTCGGTTCAAGCAGCGTCTTCTGCCTCCATAGCGCCCTTGAAAATCCCCATACCTCCTGCGGATGTTTTCAAGCCATCTGTTTTTATATTCCTGAGGTTGATGGTTTTGGCATTGTCCATCGCGATTTTCTCGGCGAGGCGGTCAACGGCCAGAAGTTTTCAGGCATTGCAGGAGAAGCCTCTGGCGGAAGGCAGAGTGAAGGCATGCTCGGCATGGCGATCTCTTACATGCGATCAAAGAAATTTTTAAAAACGGATGGCGGCCTCAAAAGGGTCGTCTGGCTTCCCAAATCGGTCAAAGAACAGGTGAAAGACGTCCTGGAAGAAGCTGGATTGTATGACAAGATCGCCACCGAAGAGGATGTCAAAAATGTTGATGAATTGGCAGAATTTCTAAACCGGGTAGGTCATCCTTGGGTAACTGGCGCATAATCTAAGAAGGAGGGGGGCTCATGGCACTAAAAGCATCGGACATACAGAAAAAATTGCCGGAAGGCGGAAAAAAGAATTGCAAGGAATGTGGCTTTCCAACCTGCTTTGCCTTTGCAATGAAATTGGCTTCAGGGGCAGCTTCCGTCCAGAAATGCACGTATCTCCCTGATGAAGTGAAGGCTGAATTGGAAGAGGCCCTCGCACCCCCGATCCGTTTGGTGACCATCGGTAAGGGTGCCAATAGTTTCAGCATGGGTGAAGAGGAAGTGATTTACCGGCATGAAAAGACGTTCTACAGACCCACCGGTATTGCTATTCTGATCTCTGAAAAGGAGAGTGATGAAGTCATCTCTGCTAAGATCAACAAACTCAAGAGCATGCAGTTTGACCGAGTGGGTCAGAAACTCCAGGCGAACCTCTTTGCTTTAAAATATGACGGAAATCGTGACACCTATCTCAATTTAGTCAAACGAGTGGCAGGAGAAGGGTATCCCATCATCCTGATGTGCGAAGATCTCGACACGCTTTTTATGGCAAGAGACCTCATTGCCGATCAAAACCCTCTTCTCTATCCCATTACTAAAGAAAACCTGGAAGCCGCACTTCCAAAAATCAAAACCAAACCCACCCCCATCGGGGTTCGGACGAAGGGTATTGAAGAGGTCGTGCCCATCACCAAACGCTTGAAGGAAGAAGGGATCCAGGATGTTGTCCTGGATCCTTCACCGAAATCGCTTAAAGAGATGGTCAGGGATTACACACTGATTCGAAGGGCTGCCCTGAAAAAGACGTTCCGGCCCTTGGGTTATCCTATCCTTTCGTTCCCCTGCCTCCTGGCGGACAACAAGATGGAGGAGGCACTCTTAGCCTCGGCAGGGGTCATCAAGTACGCCGGAGTGGTGGTTCTATCCGATTTTGAAAAGGAGATGCTCTATCCTCTTCTCGTTTTAAGGCAGAACATCTTTACCGATCCGCGAGTCCCTCTTGCTGTGGAACAGAAGATCTATGAAATTGGAACGGTCAGTCCTGAGTCACCGGTCCTGCTGACAACCAACTTTGCTTTGACCTATTTTGCCGTGGCCAGCGAAATTGAAAACAGCAAAGTCCCCGCCTATCTCTGCGTCAAGGATACGGAAGGTTTATGCGTTCTTGCGGCCTGGTCAACAGGCAAATTTAGCGGTGATACGGCAGGACCATTTCTCAAGAAGATAGGAATCGCCGAGAAGGTGAAAAATAAGAGAGTGATCATCCCTGGATTCGCAGCCAGAATCAAGGGGGAACTCGAAGAGGAACTTCCTGGCTGGGAAGTGATTGTTGGCCCGCGAGAAGCGAGTGATCTCCCTGCCTATCTTCCTCAGATGATTGAGAAATGGAAGAGTCAAAACAAATAGAGGAGATCTTACAGAAGTTCCAACCGGAAAGAGAAAATCTTCTTCCCGCTCTGCAATCGATCCAGGAGCATTTGGGCTACCTCTCAAGGGGGGCGATGGAAAGTGTGGCTCGTTTCTTCCATCTCCCTCCTTCTGAAGTTTTTAGCATCGTAACCTTTTATAATCAATTCCGACGAAAACCCCCTGGTCGTCATCCGGTCCATGTCTGCCTCGGAACGGCTTGCTATCTTATGGGAGGAGACCTCATCCTGGATGCTTTCTCAAGAGAACTCCAGATCAAAAAGGGCGATACGACCGAGGATGGAGAGTTCAGCCTCGAATCCACAGCTTGCTTTGGATGTTGTAATGTAGCACCGGTGGTAAAGATTAATGATCAGATCTTTCCCAGGATGACTTCAGGAAAAGTTGAAGAAGTGATCATCAATCTCAGGGAGAAAGATAAGGAAGAGAAAAAGGAGTAAGAAACCCACGAACGAATGGATTCGTTCATGGGTTTCCGCTCAACATTCCCCATCAACCTATGGATTATCAACAGATCAAACAGGATGCCGAACGCTTTTTTCAGGAAAAATGGGCAGGAGGCTCCACCAAGATCTTTATTGGAAGTGCCACCTGTGGGATCTCAGTGGGAGCATTAGAGGTCTCCCGTGCCTTCGAAGAAGCCCTTGAAAGGCATGGACTTCAGGCAGAAATCATCAAAGTCGGATGCCTTGGAATCTGTTTTGCTGAACCTCTTGTCTATATCCTCAAAGAAGGCAATCCTACCATTTGCTATAAAAACCTAAAACCAGAAGATGTTCACCGAATCGTTTACAACTACCTCATCGAGGACGATCCCTGTTTCGATCTCGTTCTTGGAACGTTCGAGGTCAAGGAAGGAAATATCCCCACCATTCCTGAACTCGAACGATTTGAAAACATGGAAAGGATCATCTTACGCTTTTCGGGCTATATCGATCCTGAGGATATTCGAGATTACCTTGCCTTGAATGGTTATCAAGCCCTTGATAAAGCCCTCTCCATGCCCAGAGAAAAAATTATCGAAGAAGTGAAACGATCAGGCTTAAGGGGACTGGGCGGGGCAGGATTTCCAGCAGGGAGAAAATGGGAGGTCTGTTTTAAAGCAGAGGATGATCCAAAATATATCATCTGTAATGGCGATGAGGGCGACCCTGGAGCCTTCATGGATCGTGTTGTCCTTGAAAGCTCCCCTCACCAGGTGATCGAGGGGATGGTCATTGCAGGATATGCGGTGGACGCCCATCAGGGATATATCTATATTCGTTCTGAGTATCCCCTGGCGATTCAAAGGGTCCAGCATGCCTTGGCCCAGGCGAGACATCTTCGTCTTCTCGGTCAAAACATCCTTGGGAAAGGGTTTGACTTTGATATAAAAGTTTTTGGAGGAGCAGGGGCTTTTGTCTGTGGAGAATCAACGGCCTTGATGTATTCCATCGAAGGAAAGAGGCCCATGCCAAGAGTCAGACCTCCTCATTCGGCTGAGAAAGGCCTCTTTCGAAAACCGACCCTTTTGAACAATGTGAAGACCTTCTCCTGCATCCCCCCTATCCTCTTGAATGGATCGGAATGGTTTTCAAAGATCGGGACCCTCCATTCCAAAGGAACAACTGTCTTCGCCCTTGCGGGGAAGATCAAAGAATCGGGTCTGGCAGAGGTAAAGATGGGGACCACATTGAGGCAGGTCATCTTTCAGGTGGGAGGGGGGATCAAAGATGAAAAGGCCATCAAGGCAGTCCAGATCGGAGGACCCTCCGGTGGGTGTATCCCTGCCCAATTCATCGACACCCCCGTCGATTTCGATTCTCTCAAGATCCTGGGATCGATGATGGGTTCGGGTGGATTGATTGTCATGGATGAAGAAACCTGTATGGTGGATATGGCTAAGTATTTTCTCACTTTCACCCAGAACGAAAGTTGTGGAAAATGCTCCTTCTGTCGTGTCGGGACCAAGCACCTTCTTCTCTTACTGGAGGAAATCACAAAGGGAGAAGGCACTCTGGAGCATATTCAGCTTCTCAAGGAACTCTCCGAGGAGGTCATCGAAGGGTCCTTATGTGGGTTGGGTCAAACGGCTCCTAACCCTATCTTGACCACATTGAGATATTTTGAGAACGAATACATCGCCCATGTGGTCGAGAAAAGATGCCCGGCTCTGGTCTGCCGCCATCTCATTTCGTACCTCATCGTCTATGATAAGTGTCAGAGAAGCTGTGAGCATTGTGTTTTGAAATGTCCAGCCGAGGCAATCCATCCCGATGCAAAAAATATCAAAATCATTGATCAGTCAAAATGTGTGAAATGCGGAATCTGCAAAGAAGTCTGTCCAAAGGAGTATAGTGCCGTTATCAAGGTATCGCCCAAGATCGTGACGGCACAACCTCAAGAGCTTCCATAGCCTACAGAAGGGAAACCTGATGCCCTCTTTCATCATCGATGGAAAAGAAATGACCGCAGATGCGGGAGAAAAACTTCTCTGGGTGGCTCTGCGAGCAGGAATCTATATTCCCCATCTCTGCGCCATGGAGAACGTTGTGCTCCCCTTTGGAGGATGTCGCTTATGTCTGGTGGAGGTTGACATCGGAGGGCGAAGGGAAGTTGTCCCTGCCTGTTCAGAACCGGTTCAGGAGCAGATGAGAGTTTACACCAACACAGAAAAAATTTTAAGGATGAGACGGACCGCTTTCGAACTCATCATGAGCGATCATCACATCGATTGTAAACATTGTGCAAAGAACAAGAGCTGTGAACTGATCAAGATTTCTTCTACGTTGAAATGGAGCCTGCGGCCGAAAAAGCTCAGAAGTCTTGTTCGCGAGCTTCCCGTCGATGCTTCCCATCCCCTCTTTACCTTTGACCCCATGAAATGTGTCAAATGTTCGAAATGCATCCTGGTTTGCCAAAGGTTGGGTAATGCTTTTCTCGACTTTGCCTACAGAGGATTTGAAATGATTCTGACCACCTTCGACCACCAACCCCTCTCTTCTCTAAGCTGCGCATCTTGCCTGGAGTGTGTCAAGGTATGTCCCACAGGTGCCCTTTTTCTTAAAAAAACAGGAGACGATGAAAATGGATAAGCCCTACTTGACCTTGAAAGAGATTGAGGGAGTCGTGGTGCATGACCTCTACCTCAAGAAGGAGGTGGCCCGAAGATGTGAAGCCTTCGAATATCTTGATGATGTGGAGAAGATGGCGGCTTACATCGGTGGAGAACAGGTGATCCCACCCCCCATCCGATGTGACTGGATGGTGAAAAAGACTTTCTATCCAGAAGTGGAGGCCTATTTTCTTTATAACCGTAAGGATGAGGAGTTCCCTCCATCCATGCAAGTCCTTTTCTCAGGAGAGAGGGTGAAGGAGTTGCAGGGAGATGACCTCTCTGTCTTAGCCATTGCTACCATTAATCACATGATCCATTATATTCGAAACACACGTTCTGGAGTCGTGTTGCCAGAGATCTGCTCTGTTGTGTGAGGCTTGTGAAAATCTTATCAAAATGTTAAGGAAAGATATCATTAAAAAAGTGAGGGTGTGCCTATGAAATCAGGAAGCCGTCTTGAAAGGGTGCTTGAGGCAGGACATTTTGCATTTACAGGAGAACTGGGACCTCCCCAGGGAGCCAATATCGAACATGTCCGAAAGAAAGCCAGTTACCTAAAAGGGATTGTGGATGCAGTCAATATTACCGACAATCAGACGGCCGTTGTTCGCATGTCGAGTTGGGGGGCTGGCCTGATTGCTCTTCAGGAAGGATTGGAACCCAACTATCAGATGGTCTGCCGAGACCGAAACCGCATTGCGATGCAGAGCGATATTTTGGCGGCCTATGCCCACGGCATTCGAAATATGCTCTGCCTCTCAGGGGATCATCAGCAATTTGGAAACCATCCCTTAACGAAAGGGGTCTTTGATATCGACTCCATCCAGCTGATTGCGATGGTTAAAAAGATGCGGGATGAAAAGAAATTCTTGAATGGAGATGAGATCGACGTGGCTCCTCAGATGTTTATCGGAGCTGCCGAAAATCCATTTGCAGAACCCTTCGAGTGGCGAGTGCATCGGTTGGCTAAAAAAATTGCTGCGGGGGCAGATTTTATTCAGACCCAGTGCATCTACGACATGAAGATGTTTCGGGAATGGATCAAACAGGCCAACGATATGGGACTTACTGAGAAGGTCCACATTTTGGCGGGAATCACCCCTCTCAAATCTGGAGGTATGGCGCGATACATGGCGAAGAATGTATCCGGAATCATCATCCCGGACGAAATCATTGACCGAATCGTGCAAGCCAAAAAGCCTGCTGAGGAGGGAATTAAGTTCTGTGTGGAACAGATCGAGGAACTGAAGGACATGAAAGGCGTTCACGGAGTCCATTTGATGGCGATTGAGTGGGAGCATCGGGTACCGGAGATTGCTGAGCGCGCCAAACTGTTACCCAGGCCCCAAGTCTGATAGGAGATCCCATAGGGAAAAGCATTCTGAAAAATAAAGAGTTTCCTGGTGAGATAAGGAGAAACTTATGGTTGATTTTATTCAAGGACCGCTGGTAACGATTTCCTTCCTCATCTTCATCCTCGGCCTTCTCTACCAGTTGCTTCAATTCTTTCGGTTAACCCGAAAAAAGGAATGGGGGCTTCCCCCTCTTCCCCAGCCATTAAAGGCTGAAAAGAAAACGGCCAAGCAGACGTTGATTTCCTGGATTTCCTCTCTGAACGGAATGCTCTGGAAAACGGACCCCATTCTCACTGTGGTCACTTCAGTCTTTCATGTCTTGTTGGTCCTCACCCCACTGTTTCTTCTTGGGCATAATACCCTGATCCATCTGTCTTGGGGATGGGGCCTGTTCAGCCTTCCGGAATCTTTATCCGATGCGTTGACTCTGGTTGTCTTGATCTGTGGAGCGTATTTCTTCGGGCGTCGTCTCTTTCTAGCCCGGGTAAGGGCGATTACCACCCTTTACGACTATGTCATTCTGCTGATTGCTGTGGCCCCCTTTCTCACAGGCTTTTTGGCTTATCATCAGTGGTTCCATTATGATACAGTGATGATGCTTCACATCTTGACCGGCGAACTCATGTTGATTTCCATTCCTTTTACCAAACTGGGCCACATGCTCTTCTTCTTCCTCTATCGTTTTTTCATTGCAGGGGAATATAGCTTTCTGAGAGGTTCAAGAACATGGTAAGGAGGTAAAAGATCGAAGATGGATCCATCCCATTCTCACCCAAACATCCAGAGGGTCGATACGAAAAAGGTCAAAGAGATGCTAAACCGCCGTAAAGGGAAGATGAAACGATTCCTGTCCTATTGCGCCCACTGCAGTCTTTGTGCAGAAAGCTGTTTCCTTTATATGAAACATCGAAAGGACCCTCAATACATGCCCTCTTACAAGGTGATTCATTCACTTGGTAAACTCTATCGCAAGAGGGGAAAGGTGGATTGGAAACTTTTGAATGATATCAAAGGAATCGTCTGGAGAAATTGTGTCCTCTGTGGACGATGCTATTGTCCTATTGGGATTCATGTCCCAAGCATGATCGCCTTTACACGAAGCATCTTAAGATCACAGGGAGTCTTTCCCCAGCGGCACGAAAATTCAGCGGAAAGCTGGTTGTAAGGATCCATTCAGAATATAGGAGGTAAGATGAAAATTAAAAAAGGCATCGGGTTCAGTTTGTTATTATCCCTCCTACTCTTGATGGCAGGCCTTCCAATTGGGGCTCAATCGGATAGGATGGTCCTTAATGCTTCGAAGGGCCAATCGTGTAAAAAACGCCCTCCTGTGAACTTTCCACACCTGCTTCATGTGGAGAAAGGCATAGACTGCAAGGATTGCCATCATCTTTATGAGAAGGGAAAAAATATCCTCGATGAAAGCAAACTGGTAGAAGGAAACCAGGAGATACGCTGTGCTACCTGCCACGATGCCACCTCTCGGCTCCATCTTGAAGAGGCTTATCACCGACAATGTATCGGTTGTCATCAGAAACCTTTGAAGAACGTAAAAAAGATCCCCCCGCGATACTGTGGAGGTTGTCATGTGCGCAATTGAATGGCAGCCGACATGTGAGCGTTACTTCCTGGAAACCTATTTCATTGGTCAACTTCATGGAGGAGAATCATGATCGTAGCCGAAAACAAACCTTTGGATGAAGTGAAAGAGATGATCAAGGACTATCAAAAAATACTCAATGTGGGATGTGGTGGATGTACTTCCATCTGTTTTACAGGGGGACAGAGGGAGGTCAATCAATTAAACGAGAACCTCTATAAGGCCTTCCAGCAAGAAGGAAGGACGATTCAACTGGATGGCTTTACCATCGAACGTCAATGCAATGCCGATTTCTATCTCGAATTGGATGAGATGACCAACCATTATGATGCCTTTCTCTCCATGGCCTGTGGTGCCGGAGTTCAGTTCCTGGCCGATCGATACCCGAAAAAACCTGTGTTCCCCGCCTTAAATACGATTTTTGTTGGAGTAGACCGGGATCTGGGATGGTTTGAGGAAAATTGTCGAACATGCCGCGAATGCGTTATTGGAGACACGGCAGGCATCTGCCCGATTACAAGATGCGCTAAGAGTCTATTTAATGGCCCCTGTGGGGGAACTTCCCGTGACGGAAAGTGCGAGGTGAGTAAAGAAACTCCCTGTGCCTGGTATGAAATCTTTAAGAGGTTGAAAGATCAAAACCGACTCGAAAACATTTTAAAGATCAAACCGGCACGGGAGTGGCGAAATCAGACGCGGGGGACCATGGTTCATGAAGACTACCAAAAAAGATATGTAAAATAGAGTGGGCCGCTTCTCCTTTATCAGGAGTACCCAGGGACGAACCGAATGTAATTGAGGGATTGACTTTTTTCCCCTAAATTATATAATGTGGCGAATTTTCGCTGCCTGGTCGTTCGGGCCGGTCTGAAGGAAGGTTTCCTTTCGTCACCCGGTCAAGACCGGTTGGATCAAAGAAGGAAGAGGTTCTCTACTCTAACGGACCCAAGAGGAGAAGGCCCATGACATTCAAAGAATGCCTCACATCAGGAAAATTTACGATTGTCGCTGAACTCCAGCCTCCAAAAGGAATCGACCTTTCTGAACTTTTTGAACATGCGGATCGATTGAAAGAGGGTGTGGATGCCATCAGTGTTCCAGACCTTCAGAGTGCCATCATGAGGCTGGGATCGCTCTCCGCATGTACCCTTTTAAAACAGAAAGGGGTGGAAGTCATCTACCATCTTTCCTGTAGTCACCGCAATCGTTTAGCCCTCCAATCCGAACTTCTCAATGCTGCAGCCCTTGGATTAAACAACCTCCTGATCCTTCAGGGAGACCCACCCTCCGTTGGAGATCATTACGAAGCCCCGCCTGTCTTCGACCTTGATGTGACGGGTCTGCTGGGAGCCGCCCAACGCCTTCAGGAGGGATATGATCTCATGGGCAATGAACTCCAGGGGAAACCCTCTTTCTTTGTGGGAACCCAGATCAAGGCAGGAGCAAAAGGACAGGCTCTCGAACATGAACTGGAGGAAATTGAGAAAAAGATCCGCCTTGGAGCACACTACTTTTTTACATCCTCCACCTACGATCTGAAGGGTCTTGAAGACGTTATCAAGAAAGTGTCTCACTACAAAGTGCCCATTCTCGTTGGCATCACCTTGCTGAAATCTGCTGGCATGGCCCGTTATATGAATAAACATATAGAGGGTGCCGCAATCCCGGAGGCGATCATAGATCGGCTGATAAGAGCCTCTGACAAACAGAAAGCCAGTGTTGAAATCGCTGGCGAGATGGTCAGAGCCATCAGACCCTTATGCCAGGGTATTCTGATCATTCCCATCGGTTGGGAACATCTGATTCCTGCTTTGCTCGAACAGGCGGAATTGTAAATTTCTAAACTTTTAGCGAGCTCTTTATCATAAAAGGAGAGAGGCGTTTTTTAAGATGATGGCCAAAAAACTTTCTCCATGGCCTAAGAAGAGAAAAAAGTCGGAGGGACCCCTTACCCTTGTCAAAAAAAGGGTGGATTCCGAAATGTTTGAAGCCATTGCCGAATTGGGCAATGATGGGATCTTAGTCTTCGATCAACATCACCAGATCGAATACGCCAATCGAATGGCCTCGGAGATTACCGGTTATTCAAACGAGCAGTTACTCAAGATGACGATTCTCGAGCTTCTTGACAAGCCTCATCGCTCCTTTATTGAGGACCTCTTCATCCACCCTGAAGGGTATGGGGAAAAGACCTGTACGGAAGCCTATGTCCTCTCTGCTGACGGCAAGATGAAAGAAGCCGAAATCTGCATCGCCCTGGATAGAACCTCACATGAAATCACGAAAGGGTATGCCTATCTCAAGGATATTACGGAGCGGAAAAAATTCGAAAGGGAATTGAAATCGTCCGAAGAGAAACTCCGCAGGCTTTTTGAGAGAGTCAGACACGGTTTGTTCGTCAGTTCGAAAGATGGAAGGTTCCTTGAATGCAATCAGGCCCTCCTCGACATGTTGGGCTATGATGATAAGAAGGACTTTCTGAGAATTGACATTCCAAGGGAGGTCTATGCCAACCCCAAAGACAGAGAACGCTTCATGGAGAAAATCCAGCGGGAAGGTTTTGTCAAAGACATGGAGGTGGACTTCAAGAAAAAAAATGGTGAAAAAATTACCGTTCTCCTCACCGGTTACCCCATCAAAAATGAGGAGGGAGAGGTTGTCGGGTATGAAGGGATCAATCTCGATATCACCGAGAGAAAACGGATCGAGGACGAGCTTCGGGAGGCGAATGAATTCTTTAGAAATCTCATTGAGAGTTCTGTCGATGGAATCATTGCTGCCGATATGAAAGGCAATATTATCATCTTCAACAAAGGCGCAGAGGTGTTGACCGGATTTGCCGCGGAGGAGGTGATCGGAAAGATCCATATCACCCAGATCTATCCTCCGGGCGTAGCCAAAGAGGTGATGAAACGACTCAGGAGCCCCGATTACGGTGGAGTCGGTAAACTGCTTCCCACTCAGTTTAATGTCGTTGACAAGTGGGGGAAAGAGATTCCTATCCAGCTCTCGGCTTCCCTTATTTACAATCAGGAAGGAGAGGAGTTAGCCACCGTTGGGATCTTTACCGATCTGAGGCCAAGAGTGGCTATGGAAAGAAAACTCCAGGAGACCCATCTCCAGCTGGTGAGCTCTGAGAAGATGGCCTCCCTGGGGAAACTGGCAGCCGGTATTGCTCACGAGATTAATAATCCCCTGGGGGGTATTTTAATTTACGCCAGCCTGATGATGGAAGATCTTCCCGAGGATGATCCGAAACGGGCGGATCTGGCGCGGATTGTTCAAGAGGCGGGGCGCTGCAAAGAAATTGTAAAAAGTTTGCTGGAGTTTGCCCGTCAAACAGAGCCCAAAAAAGAGCCGACGGACATCAATCGAGCCATTCAGGACGGCCTCTTCTTTTTAGTCAATCAGGCACTCTTTCACAATATCCGAATCATTAAGGAGTTAGACCCCACCTTGCCGCTTGTTCATGGAAATGCAAGTCAACTGAAACAGGTCTTTATGAATATCATTGTCAACGCCGCAGAAGCCATGCATGGCAACGGGACGCTCACCATCAGAACCTCAATGTCACCAGATGGAAACATGGTCACCATTCAATTCACCGATACGGGAGAAGGCATCCCCGAAGAAAACCTCTCACGAATCTTTGATCCCTTCTTCACGACCAAGGATGTGGGAAAGGGAACAGGCTTGGGATTGGCCACTTCTTTTGGAATTATTGAGGAGCATGGTGGGAAGATCCATGTGAAGAGCAAAGTAGGGGAAGGGGCAACGTTTTCGATCGAACTCCCGGTTCATATCGAAAAAAGTGTTGGAGAGACCAGACAGAGGCATGCCAAACCAATCATTGGAGAAGGAGGGTAAGAAGATGGCAAAGAAAATATTGATTGTCGATGACGATCCAGATCTGGTGGAGGCCGTGACCATGATCCTGGAGTCAAAGAATTATGATGTGGCAGCCGCTTATGGAGGCATCGAAGGGCTCCAAAAGGCTAAAACTGAACAACCTGACTTGATTGTTCTCGATGTCATGATGCCGGATAAAGATGGCTACGCTGTTTGCAAAGAATTAAAGGCAGACCCCCAATTGAGTAAAATTCCTGTTCTCCTTCTGACCGCGGTCGTCTCAAAAATCCCGACGACCCGCTACACCCAACAGATGGGGATGGAGACAGAAGCAGACGATTACATCGATAAACCCGTTGAGCCTGACGTGCTGGTGAAGAGGATCGAAACCCTTTTATCGAAATAAATGTCAAATGTAAAATCAGACATCTCAAAGGAATGAAACATACCCAAATTTCAAAATGTTTCAAATACAAACGCAATGAATTATTGGTCTTTTTCACATTCGAGATTCCGAAACAAGACTGACCCTGAATCAAGTTCAGGACATGGTTCGGAATGACACACTTTTTTGTCATGCTGAACCCGTTTCAGCATCTGATTGAATGCGTTTGTGTTCATTTGAAGTTTAGGATTTGAGCTTGATTTGAACTTTGAGCTTTGACATTTGACATTTTGTGTTGAGACCAAAGATGCCTGATCCGGTGACCATTCTTGTGATTGACGATGAGCAAATTATGAGGGATGGCTCATCCCGTATCCTTTCCAAAGATGGCTGGGGAGTGATCACAGCGGAAAATGGCCAAAAGGGACTGGATATCATCCACAGTCGATCGAACGAGATCGATGTCATCCTCCTGGATTTGATGATGCCGGGGATGAGTGGGATGGAGGTCCTTGACCACATCCGGGCCATCGATCCAAATCTTCTGGTCATCGTCATCACAGGTTATGCCACCGTCGAATCGGCCGTCGAAGCCATGAAGAAAGGAGCCTATGACTTCATCCCCAAACCCTTTACCCCTGACCAGCTTCGGATTGTGGTGCGTCGTGCCCTTGAAAAGCGAGCCCTTCAAAAGGAAGCCGAATTCCTCCGGCGAGAAAGGGAACGATCCCTCCGAGACATTGCTACAGAAAAATCGAAGATCAAAACGATCATCAACTGTATGGGCGATGGCGTCTTGGTATGTGATTCAGAGGGTTATATCGTTCTGACAAACCCCGCTGCCTGCCGGATGCTGAAGATGCCAGAATCCTGTTTGGTGGGAGACCTCATATCCCGGGTCCATCTCGATCCCGAGCTGTCTAAAACCATTGAAGAGAGCTTAAAGTCTGAAGGGACGGGTTTTACGTCAGTCTCTCAGGAATTAACGCTTGGAGAATCCGAAGCCATCTTCCTGAGGGCCCATACTGCCCCCGTAAAAGATGATCAAGGG
>FWPV01007355.1_pt1 | contig 20070 bp, 15 predicted proteins | sample 2228371 | NCBI WGS metagenome assembly FWPV01 (sample SAMEA103939776, study PRJEB20133) | metagenome | reverse complement strand
CTTCATTATTCGATACCGGCGGTATTAGTAAAAGCGAGTACGTAGATCATCTGTGGGGTCACATCTTCAATCTTCGGTCATTATGTGGGGTATTCGGTGGGGTCAGATCTTCATTCTTCGATACCGGGAGTATTGGTAAAAGTAAGTACGCAAATCTCGAATAATCGTCGAACTCCAGAAGCCCCTATGTTGCCCGCATCGAAGATTGAAGATGTGACCCCATCAACCATATGTTGCCCGCATCGAAGATTGAAGATGTGACCCCATCACCATCAACTGCACCAGCAAGGCGGCTCCGCCAACTATTGCAAAACATATATAAATATAATAACATAATGATAATATGCTGCCGGTCGTTATGTGGCATAAGTGGCGGATAAGCCATACGGCATCCACGCGAATAGGAAGCGTGGATATAGATGAAGAGGAAAAAGCAAGAAGGCCTGTGCTTATACCGGCGCGAGAGTCGGTTCGAGAGTCGGCGTGGAGGTCAGCGAGAAAACCATGGCAAGAGCGCTCAGAATCGAGTTCCCGGGCGCCCTGTATCATGTCTTCTCCAGGGGCGTCGCCAAGCAACCCATCTTCGAGTCGGATGAGGACCGCGGCAGGTTCCTGGACATCCTTGGCAAGGTGGTGGAGCGGCATAACTGGATAATCCACGCCTACTGCCTCATGGGGAACCATTACCACCTGCTGGTGGAGACGCCTGACCCCAACCTCTCCCGGGGCATGCAGCTGCTGAACGGCGTCTATGCCCAGCGTCACAATGCCGAGCACGGGCGGGTTGGCCATCTCTTCCAGGGGAGATACGGCAACACCCTTATCGACAAGGAGGAGTACTTCCTCGTCGCGGCATGCTACATCGTGCTCAACCCGGTGAGGGGAGGACTGGCGGAGCACCCCTCCGCCTATCGCTGGAGCAGCTACGGGGCCACGGCGGGGATGGAGAAGGCGCCGGCTTTCCTCCACGTCAGCAGCATCCTGCTCTGCTTCGCGGCCGACCTGGACACGGCGCAGAGGCTTTACCGGGAGTTCGTCGATGGAGGCATAGACGAGGAGACGGCGCGAAGACTAGAATCGGGTGGGGTCTGCGGCGGGGAGGAGTTCCAGGCCTGGGTGGGTGAGATAGTCGAGGGGAAGAAGCGGATACGGGACATACCTCGCAGACAGAGATATGTGGGAAGACCGTCCCTGGCGCGTATCCTCGATGGGTGGGCGGACCAGCGGTAGAGGGACGAGAGCATTGCGCGGGCGGTGTACGATTTCGGGTACACCCAGAAGGAGGTCGCCGACCACCTGGGCCTCGCCCCCTCCACCGTGAGCTGCATCCTGAAGAGGTTTGGTTTAGGGGTCAGATCTTCATTCTTCGATACCGGCAGTATTGGTCAAAGCGTGCACGGAGATCTCGAGCCCCGTTGAACGCTGGTGCCCTCCACGGGTGGGGTCCGGGTGGGGTCGGATCTTCAATCTTCGATCCCGGTAGTGGAACCCGGTAGTATAGTCAGAGCGGGCGCATCGATTTCGAACCATCTTTGATCGCATCGAAGATCGAAGATGTGACCCCAGATTCTGGTGTTAATATGAATTAGGGATGGTCTGTGCGATCAATGCAAGGGGATGATGGAAGCTGGATCATGAAGCGAATGGCAAGGTGAACCTCCCGCCGCGCTGCCGGCTGATGCGCGAGCCTGCGGAAGCGGAGGAGGGCGGCTGGAGGGAAGCGGTGGTATCGGCCGGCGACCACCTCAAGCGCGTCCTCGACGAGTACTTGGAACTTGGCTTTGAGTGTCTGCTGGAGGAGCTGGACGCCGAGGCCGCCCCCGGATGTTCGGAGTGCTTCAAGTCCGGGGGAGAACGCATCTATCGCGTCTATGTGCGGAGAGCAATCGACTGAATGGGGTCGTATCTTCATTCTTCAATCCGAGCAGGCATATTGGGTTGTATCCTTAATCTTCAACTTGTCGAAGAGGTTTGTGTCTTCAATCCAGGTGACGTGAGCATGCGCGGCAACATTGGTTTGGGGGCAAGCATAGAACTTCCGGGTTCTGCGGACCAGGCTGAGCCAAGCTATTCACATTGAAGAATGAAGATACGACCCCAAATGGAAGCTATTCACATTGAAGAATGAAGATACGACCCCAAGCCGTGCTTGCGCACCCATTCCGAGAAGGGCTCGAACTCCGGCATGCGGAAGGTCCGGCTCTCAAGGTCCGGCGCGATGGGATAGCTCCCGAACTGCCGCGCCGCCGCCACCGCGGCGTGCACGTGCTCCACCGGGGTGCCGATGGGGACCAGGTTGAGCAGGAGCACGAAGCGTCCCCGGCCCGCGCCCTCCTTGATCAGCCCGCGCACCTTCTCCGCGATGGTCTCGGGTGGCCCCTCCTCGATGAGGTCGGGCCGCACGTTCAACATGAGACACACCTTCTTCTCGTCGGCGTAGCGCCTGGCGGTGGGGATGCCGATGACCTCGTAGTCCTCGTTCCACACCAGCAGGAAGAGGGGTCGCAGGGCGCGCAGGGAGTTCCCGCGCGTCATCATCTCCATCTTGATGTCCAGCACCTCGCGGGGATCGGCCACCGCGCGCTCGCCCCAGCTGCCGGTGTCCAGCACCGTCCGCAGCGGCGAGTTGGTGGCACGGACTATCTTTTCTATATAGGGTAGGCAGAACTCGCGCACCATGTCCGTGGTCACGTTGGGCTGGGAGGCCCAGGCGTCGGACATCACCACTATGGCGGGGTTGACGGCCTCCACCATCTTGGCGATCCACGGCACCACCACCTCCATGCTCAGGAACTCCATGAGGCGGTGGGCGAAGGAGGGGTTGCGCCGCATATCCCGGAGGAGGTTCACGTAGCCCCGCACCAGCACGGCCATGGTGAAGGGGGAGCAGGCGTAGGCCATGGGCGGCACTCCCATGAGCTCCACGTAGCGCCGGTAGGACTCCAGCACGAAGGGCATGCGCCCGTCCAGGCCCGGGCGCGGCGGCCGCAGGCGGCGGAGGTCCTCCTCGCCCTTGATCAGGGGGTCGGAGGTGTCCACGTCGGGCTCGCTGCGGTCGCGCCAGATGAGCTTCTGGCCCAGGGCCTCCAGCTCGATGTTGTAGAAATCGAACACCGGGGACCAGAAATCGACGCCGAAGTAGCGGGCGAAGTTGCTCGAGGCATGGATGAAGGGCTTGGGCTCGCTGAAGAAGGTCCTCGCCGACAGGCCGTGCATGCCCATGGCATAGGTATAGGGCTGGGCGATGACCGGCACGCGGTCGGGGGTGCCGTAGATCCCCGCGATCAGGCGCTCGTATCCGTCCAGGCCGCCGAGGCGCAGGCCGCGGGAGTAGGCGATGGCCTTGTTGAGCTTGAGCATCACCTTCAACTGCGTCTTGGCCATTGCGAGGGACATCATCTGGACCACCCCGAGCATCTCATGACCGGCTTGCTACACATCCTGGCTTCCCTGGAATGTACTGGCATCATTCAGTCCACCCCCAACAGCCGGTCCACCAGTTCCACCGCCTCGGCGGCGTTGTCGGCGTAGCCGTCCGCCCCGATATGCTCGGCGTATTCCCGCGTCACCGCCGCCCCGCCCACGATAGCCTTGACCCTCTCCCGCAGGCCCGCCTCTTCAAGCATCCGCAGCACTTCCTCCATGCCGCGCATGGTGGTGGTCATGTAGGCGCCCATGCCCAGCACGTCCGCCTCCAGCTCGCGCGCCTTGGCCACGAAATGCGGCAGGGGGACGTCCACGCCAAGGTCGATCACCTCGTAGGAAGCGCTGCGCAGCAAGGCCACCACGATGTTCTTACCGATGTCGTGGGCGTCTCCCTCCACCGAGCCCATGACCACCCGGCCCTTGTAGGAGACGTCCCCGCTGGCGAGCAGGGGCTCGATCCTCTTCAGCGCCTCCTTGTACGCCTCGGTGGCCAGGATGATGTCGGGGAGGAAGTAGGTCCCCTCCTGCCACAGCCTGCCGGCCTCGTAGATGCCGGGCACCGCGCCCTTCTCCAGGATCTCCTTTGGGGGGACCCCTTCTTCCAGGGCGCGGGCGGCGACCTCGCCCGCCCTGATCTCGTCGCCCTCGCTGATGGCCTGCCTGAGGTCCGATTCCCAGCCCATGTCGAGAACCCCCTTTTCATTGACGCGGCGCGGCACTTGTGAAAATCGATGATCGAAGCTGCGCCCCCTTTTGATTAACGCCTGTATTGTACGGGGCATTGTGCAAGTCTATAATAGCACCGGCAAAGACTCGAAACCGCGCCCATTCGTGACAGGCACGAGGGCAGGGAAACGGCTTTATACGGCCTTTCCTGTGTGAAAGAGTCTCAAGGGGGTGAAGATGAGAAGGGCTTACCGCGCTTGTCTTCTGGCCGTTCTTATCTCCGCGGCCATCACATTGTGGGGAGCGAAACCGGTTTATCCTCTGTACTTCCTCTGGAGGGAAGTTCCAGGTTCCACGGATGAGGCGATCTGCGAGATCGCCTATGACCCCGTACGGGATATCCTCTATGCCGCTGCTGGATACAGTGGCATATGGCGGTGTTCCGGTATCCACACCAACCCGGCATGGACAAAGATCGGGACACCGCCAGCTGACTGCACCGTAAGCTTTAAAAGCCTGGCCTTCGACGCCGCGCACAACGTGCTCTACACCGGCGACTGGGCGGGGTGAAGCCGCACGGGAGTCTGGCGGTGCGCCAGCCCGGACAGCGAGCCCCGTTGGGAGAACATCAACAACCCCTTCGGTGGCTACAACGTTCAGACCATGCTGTATGACGAGGAAGAGGATATTCTGTACGTCGGCTTCCCCGGGAAGGTCTTGAGCTGTCTCCATCCCGCTTCGGAAGCCAACTGGTCGGATATGCGGGCACCCGTGGGGACCGCCGATGCGTGCTCGCTGGCTCTGGACAGGACCAGGGACATACTCTACGTGGGATGTGGAGATTGGTTTGATGAGGGATACGGAGGCCTGTACGCATGCGACAGACCATCCCGGTCCCCTGCCTGGCGCAAGATCCCGGATCCGCCCGGTCAGAGCACAGACATAGGCAGCATCGTACTGGACGAATCGCGGAATATCATCTACGCCGGATGCGTGAAGAGCTACGAATCGGAACCCGGCACCTGGAAGATCGAACCTCTTTGTATCCGACGGTGCATGCTCTCCGGCACCACGCCTCGATGGCATGATTTTTCACAGGTCTTCTGTCCCGAAGATACTCTATGCTTCGATCAACATCATAACACCCTTTTCCACAAGTGCTTTGAGGTCTGGGCCTGCCCCTCTCCCGATACGGACGGACAATGGTCCAATATATCCCAGGGCACGGCCTTGGGCTGGGAGGGCGACCTGGCAATAGATCCCGAGGGGCTGGAACTGTATGCCGCATGCGGAAGCAGAGTGTTTCGATCCCCGCTGAGATTATCCCAGACAGAGCTTTTCTGGTACCTGGCCGAGGGCTGTACCCGGGACATGGAGACCTGGGTGCTGGTGCAGAACCCCGGGGATGAGGAGGTCGTCTTCTCCCTGGTCCTCATGACCGAGGAAGGGGAGAAGAGGCCGCCGGAGCTGCAGAACCAGAGCATCGGCCCCCGCTCCCGCCGCTCCTTCCCCCTGCACAACTACGTCTCCACCTACGACGTCTCCACCAGGGTGGAGGCCTCGGGCCCGGTGGTCTGCGAGCGGGCCATGTACGGCCCCGGCAGGGTCTGGGCCCACGACTCGGTGGGATTTGTGCCTTGACCTAGCATAGCGTGCCTCTGGAGAGCGTTTGCGGTGGGGTCTTCAGTGGGGTCTTCAGTGGGGTCACGTCTTTGATCTTCGGTGTTTCGATATTAATCTCTATAGGGTGCGGTGGAATCATATCTTCGCAGGTGGGGGATGCGGGGTCACATCTTCGATGTTTCGATATCGATCTCTGTGACCTGAATCGAAGATCGAAGACCCCAACCGTGCGCGCGTCGAAGATCGAAGATGTGACCCCAGTGTTGGCGAAGATCGAAGACCCCAACCGTGCGCGCGTCGAAGATCGAAGATGTGACCCCAGTGTTGCGGCCGCGTTGGGCTCAGGCCTCGCCTTTCTCCGCCTTCTGTTTGGCGATCTCCTCCTCGCGCAGGGCGCGGCGCAGGATCTTCCCCACCATGGTCTTGGGCAGCTCGGGCCGGAACTCCACCATGCGCGGCGCCTTGTAGGGGGCCAGGCGCTCGCGGCAGAAGGAGATGATCTCCTCTTCCGTGCACTCCTCGCCCGGCTTGAGCACGATGTACACCTTCACCGTCTCGCCGCGGTACTCGTCGGGGATGCCCACCGTCACCGCCTCCTGCACCTTGGGGTGCTCGTAGAGGACCTCGTCCACCTCGCGTGGATAGATGTTGAACCCGCCGGCGATGATCATGTCCTTCTTGCGGTCCACGATGTAGAAGTAGCCATCCTCGTCCATGGTGGCGATGTCCCCGGTGTACAGCCAGCCGTCCCGCAGGGTCTCCGCCGTCTCCTCCGGCTTTTCCCAGTACCCCTTCATCACCTGGGGGCCGCGGATGATCAGCTCGCCGGGCTCGTTCGGGCCCAGCTCCTGCGTCCCCGTCTCCACGTCCACGATCCTGGCCTCCGTGTCCGGGAAGGGGATGCCGATGGAACCCACCTTGCGCATGCCCATGATGGGGTTGGAGTGGGTCACCGGCGAGGCCTCGGAGAGCCCGTATCCCTCGCAGAAGATGCCCCCGGAGATGCGGCTGAACTGCTTGATCACCTCCACGGGGATGGGGGCGGACCCGGAGTTGCACAGCCTGAGCTTGTCCACGCCGTAGTCGAGCGCCTCGGGGTGGCTGAGGATGGCCACGTAGAGGGTGGGGACCCCGGGGAAGAAATTGGGGCGGTATTTCTGGATGGCCTGCAGCATCATGTTGATCTCGAACTGCGGGATGAGGACCATGGCCGCGGCGTTGGCGATGGCGGTGTTCATGCCCACCGTCTGGCCGTAGGAGTGGAAGAAGGGGATGACGTCCAGGTAGACGTCCCTGCCGCGCTCGCTGAACTCCTTGGCCCAGGACATGCACTGAATGGCGTTGGCCAGCAGGTTGCGGTGGGTGAGCATGACCCCCTTGGGCAGGCCGGTGGTGCCGCCGGTGTACTGAAGAGCCGCCAGGTCGTTCGCGGGGTCGATCTCCACCTCGGACACCTCCGGCTCGGCGTCGGCGATGACCTCCTTGAGATAGTAGGTGGAGGAGTCCTTCTCCACGTTGGGGTTGACCGGAGTCTCCATATAGTCGGTGATGCTGGAGGCGATGATCCGCTTGAGGGGGGTCTTATCCCTGACCGCCTGGATGCGCGCGTCGAAGAGGTCGAGGTAGATGAGGGTCTCCGATCCCGAGTCGTTGAACTCGTACTCCAGCTCCCGCTCAACGTGCAGGGGGCTGATGTTGACCACCGTCGCCCCCGCCTCCAGCACGCCGTAGTAGGAGATGATGAACTGGGGGCAGTTGGGGAGCATGATGGCCACGCGGTCGCCCTTCTGGACCCCCATGCCCCGCAGGGCGGTGGCAAAGCGGCGGACCTGGTCCCGGATCTGCCCGTAAGTGAGCTGCTGGTCGAAAAAGATGGTGGCCACGTGCTCGTCGTACTTCACGCAGGTGAGTTCCAGTAACTGGTAGAGAGGTATGTTCGGATAACGAATGGTCTCGGGGACGAAATAGTCGTAGTTCTTGAGCCAGACCTTTTCCATACAGAATCCCCTCCTTTTTACGAGCGGGCGGACGCCCGCTCTTTACGTACTGTCCCGGTCCCCTCTCCGCCTTATGGCGAGTGGAGTTCAGGCGAGCGAACAGCGCGGAAGCGGGCGCCGGCGCCGCCTTTCCGGGATGCTTCCCCCGTTCCTTTCCTGCCCCACGCCGAGATACGAGCATCTCCGGGGATACGGGGTGCCGCTCCACCGCGAAACCTGACAGCCGACTTGTTAACCATTTTGCACTCAACGACCAACCAAGTCAATCACAGCGTATCGCCATGGGGTCACATCTATAGCTGTGCCATATAACATCCATCCTATAGGGTAAGCTAGACCCGCTTAGCATTGTCCTTTTCAGACCTTGAGTCAATGGGAGGTTCAGCACCCACCTCCTTTCGGTAAGGACTTGATTCCGAGAGCCCGAGCTCTGCAACGAGCTGGGCGTACTGGCGGACCAGGCCTTGAGACATCTGTAACTGGGGTCGCATCTTCAATCTTCGATTCAATAGCGATTGGTGGTGCTAGCGGCGGGTTCTAACATCAGGATATTCCAATGATAGAGCCCGCTAGCTGACCCAGCAAGCTGCGCCAAGCCGCCAGCCTGGAAGATCGGAGGCTGTGAGCATATCAAACCCCGTCTAAACAGGCTACGCGCATCGAAGATTGAAGATGTGACCCCATTTTTCGCCATCGAAGATTGAAGATGTGACCCCATTTTTCCACTATAATGGTTGACGCGATAGTTATCAGCGGGCTGCAGGATCGGGCTTGAGTTCGAGGGAGGGAGATTCCATGACCGATTTCCGGCATTTCTACGATGACATACTCACGTCCTTCGCCAGGTACCCCGCGATCATCCATGGAGACGAAACCATAACCTACAGGGAGCTGGATGAGCGCACCAACCGCCTCGCCCACGCCATGCTGGAGCTGGGGGTTAAACGCGGCCACAACGTGGGCATAGCGGAATACAACACCCCCGCTTTCCTGGAGGTGGTGGCGGCGGCCTTCAAGGTGACCGCGCGCGCCGTGACCCTGAACTTCAAGTTCAAGGAATGGGAGCTCAAGCATGTCATCGAGGACGCGGGCATGGAGACGGTGTTCTTCAACGAGGACATAGCCGACCGCATGGTGAACCTGCGCCCGGAGCTGCCGGGGGTGAAGAACTACGTCATCATCGGCGGGCGCCGTGTCGAGGGCATGCTCAACTACTCCGAGATCGTGCGGGGCAAGCCGTCCACGGCCCCCTCCCCGCCCTGGCCGGGGTTCAGCGGCGACGACGTGGTGGTGCTCATGTACACCGGGGGCACGACCGGGTATCCGAAAGGAGTGATCTACACCCATGACCAGGTGTTGAGCGCGCCACTCGAGGCGATGATCCGCAATTTCGCGGGAGGGCTGGGAGACCTTTCCAAGGCACCGCCCCAGGTCTTCAAGGGCATCGAGAAGACGCTGAGGATCCCCGGCGCCGCGCGCGCCCTCCCCTGGCTGCTCTCGCGCGACGCCACCCGCAGGGCGCTGATAGCCGCGGGCAAGAAGGCGGGCCCCTTCATCATCAAGGCCCCGGACCCCCTGATCAGGGCGATACTCTTCCTCAACGCCAGGCTCACGGGAGGGAAGGTGAGGATGCTGCTGGCCAGCCCCATGATGCACGCCTGGGCTTACAACCACGCCCTCATCGGCATGATCGGAGGTTTCACCAGCATCCTACTGCCCTCCAAGAGCTTCGAGGTCTCGGAGATGATCGCGGCCATAGAGAGGCACCGCGCCAACGTGCTGGTGGCGGTGGGCGACGGGCAGTGCCGGCCCTTTGCCGACGAGCTCGACCGCGCCGCCGCCGAGGGGAAGCGTTACGACCTGAGTTCTCTCCTGGTGGTGCTCTCCAGCGGCATGGCGCTCTCCGTGGACGTGAAGCGAAGGCTGCTCGAGCACCTCCCGCAGCTCATCATCCTGGACGTGCTGGCCTCGACGGAGGGGCATTACATCTCCGTCACTCCCTACACCGCCGCGGACCGTGAGCTGGAGAAGACCGTCTTCAGGGTCAGCGACATGGTCAAGGTCATAACCGAGGACGGAAGGGAGGCCCGGCCGGGCGAGATCGGGGAGGTGGCGGTGGCCCGCGAGCACCAGGGCTCCTCGGGATATTACGGCGACGCCGAGAAGACGGCGCGCACCTACCGCAAGGTGGGCGGAAAGACCTACATCTTCACCGGGGACATGGCCTCGGTGGACGAGAAAGGACACATACACCTCATAGGCAGGGGATCCGGCTGCATCAACACCGGGGGCGAGAAGGTGTTCCCGGAGGAGGTGGAGGAGGTGCTCAACCGCCACCCCGCGGTGGAGCTCTCGGGCGTCACCAGCGTTCCCCATCCCCGGTGGGGCGAAGCGGTCACGGCGGTGATACAGCTGAAGCCAGGGGAACAGGCCGACGAGGAGGAGATAAAGGCGTGGTGCAAGGAGCGTCTGGCCGATTACAAGGCCCCCAAGTACGTGCTCTTCGTGGACGAGCTGCCGCGGCTGATCACCGGCAAGGTACATTACCGTGAGATCAAGCAGTTGGTCCTGGAAAAATACGGATAATGGGGTCAGATGTTCGCTCTTCGATCCCAAGGTTGGGATAGCGGGATAATGGGTCGCAACTTCTGTCCCAATATATGTAGCGGATGACGGGGATTTCGATCTTCGAGCCCAAGTTGTCCCAAGATAGAGGGGTCATAACGGGGTCAGGTCTTCAATCCCAATATATGGGATATGGTTGTGATTAGAACCGGTATTCGGCTATACGGCCCCATGGTTGGATCCCATGGTTGGTTGCTATCCGGACCGGTCCTCGCCCTTCTGACCCCATCTAGGGGCCGAGGATCGAACCCCCATTGAGACAATGAAGATTGAAGATCTGACCCCGGTGCGTGGCTCCGAAGATTGAAGATGTGGCCCCAGTGGGAGAGGTCGGAGGCGGAGAAGGTATCCGGCAGCACCACCTTTAACCACTATGTCCGTATGGCGCTCGACGCGGGCGGAGTCCCCCACATCACGTGGAACGGCACTGACGGGGTCCCCTTTAATTACTATGCCTGTCGGGCGGGGGGTGCCTGGTCCGTGCCGGTGAGGATACCGACCGCGAGCGTCTATAACTACGAGGCCGAGATGGGGCTGGATGCGTCGGGCAAGGCCCACGTGATATGGAGCAGGAACGACGGCGCACCCAACTACGATCAGATATATTACAGCGACAACACCGAGGGCACGTGGTCGTCAGCGGTAAGGATATCCACTACTTCCAGGGACAACTGGGCGGCGCTGGCGGTGGCGCCGAACGGAAATTGCCACGTGGCCATCAACGGGACCGAGAGCGACGTCGCGAAGACCATCTATACCCTGGGCAGGATGGAGAACCCGGTGCCGGAGATCAGCGGCATCGACCCCCAGGAGGGCGTCAACCTGGGAGTGCAGGCTCTTCGTATCTCCGGGAGCGGCTTCTGTTACGGTTCCGCCGTCCAGTTGGACGACGGGCTGGGGCACGTGATAGAGGGGAACGTAACTTCCTTCAGCGAGGTAGAGATAAGGGCGGATTTCGATCTCACGGGAGCGCCGGTGGGAGAATATACGGTAAGAGTGACCAACCCCTCCCCTGGCGGCGGCACGGACACCTTCGACCATTTCACCATCGGCTATCCCGCGCCGATCGTCACCTCTATCAGTCCCGAAAGGGGCGTGACCGGGAGCACGGTGGACGTGAGCGTGGGAGGGCAGTACTTCCGCGACGGGGCCCAGGTGTCCCTGCGCAGGTCAGCGCAGCGGATCGAGGCTTCGGGAGAGGCGGTGGGGGGCGGGGGGACCTCGATCTCCTGCGGCCTCAACCTGGCCGGGGCGGATGCGGGCGCCTGGGACGTCTTCGTGGAGAACGACGATTCCAAGGGAAGCGCCCTGGCCGGCGGCTTCACGGTTGAACACCGCCCGCCGCACGTGACCGGGATCGATCCGGCGGCGGGATACCGCGGACAGTTCCTGAACGACGTCTCGATAACCGGGTCGGATTTCAGGAACGTGGCGATGACGGTCCAGCTAAGACAGGGAGCGGAGAGGATCACCGCGAGCGATGTCAGGTATGTCTCCGCCGGCCGCATCACCTGCGATCTCGTCATCCCCGGCGGGGCCTCGGAGGGGCCGGGGTGGGACGTTTTCGTGAGACATGATGACGACGGCAAGTCGGACATCCTGGCCGACTGCTTCAGCGTGGGGTCTCTGCAGGTCAGGGCGTCCGTCGAGGGCGGGCACGGCAGGGTTTCACCCGCCAGCCAGAACCTGGGCTGGGGAGGCACGGCCACCATAGACCTGATCCCCGAGGCCGGATATCGCGTGGAGAGCATTACCGACAACGGGGTGGCACAGAAGGTGGCAGACCCCTACGTGATAGCCAACGTGCGGGAGGACCACGACGTGGTGGTGACCTTCGCGCCCTCGGCGGCCACCTGGTACCTCGCAGAGGGCTGCACGGGAGGGGACTACGAGACCTGGGTGCTGGTACAGAATCCCAACGAAGGCGCGGTCACCGTGGACCTCACCTTCATGACCTCCGGCGGACCAGTGCCCGGACCCCAGGACGTCGTCATCGCGGGCAACTCCCGCCAGTCCTTCAACGTCAATTCCTACATGGTCGACTTCAACGTCTCCACCAAGGCGGAGTCGGAGGGAGGCAACGTGGTCTGCGAGCGGGCCATGTACGGTGGCAACAAGACCTGGGCCCACGATTCCGTGGGCTACTCGCCTTAACGGGGTCAGATCTTCAATCTTCGATCCCAGGATTGGGATAACGGATGACGTGGTCATAACCACGGACCCAATAAATGGGAAATAGTCGTTATTCTAACCGGCTCTCGGCAATAACATAACGGGGTCGCATCTTCGATCCCAGGATTGGGATAACGGAAAACGGGGCCATAACAGTGCACCCAATAAATGGTAAGTCATTATTCAAACCGGTTCTCGGCTAACCGGCCACTTTGAGGAGCCGGGGATCGAAACCTGATTGGGGCACCGAAGATCGAAGATCTGACTCCATGTTTCCTTGACTCTTACGTTTGCTTGAATGTCGTTGGGGGATAATGTTTCTACCTGTAACGTCTGCGGTGTACATACGGGGTCTGCCGGGCAGTGAAGGAGGAGGCATGGACAGTGGTGAAGAGACGACGGGCCTGGGCGATTTCTCCCGTCTTAAAACGCGCGTCGGCGAGTCGATGCCTTATCTCAAGGAAGAGCTCGCAGGCCTGATCGCTATACCTTCGGTCTCCGAGGCCGGCTATCCCGAAAATACACGGTCGGCACTCCTCGAAGCCCGCGACGCGGTCTTGAAACTGTTTCGAGAAGCCGGCTGCGAGCAGGTACAGTCCGTCGACCTGACCGACACGGCCCCCCTCGTCGTTGCGGAGATAACCGCGCCCCCCGGGGCCCCGACCGTTCTCCTCTACAGCCACTACGACGTCGTCCCCGCCGGCGAAGAGTCGGAATGGCACTCGCCCCCCTTCGAGCCGTCCGAGCGTGACGGGGCCATCTATGGGAGAGGTGCTGCCGACACCAAGTCTAACATCGTCGCCCTCGCCGGAGCGCTGCGGGCCTGGGATGGGCGGCCGCCCGTGGGCATCAAGGCCGTGATCGAGGGCATGGAGGAAGTCGGCGGCGGGTCCCTTCTTGCCTACGTGGCCGAACACCCCGATCTCTTTACCTCCGACGTCATGCTCATCGGCGACATGGGCAGCGTGCGGCCGGGAGTCCCCACTCTTACCGTGACCCTGCGCGGTATGGCCATGGTCACGGTCGAAGTGCGGACCCTGGCATCCGCCAAGCACAGCGGACAATACGGTGGGGCGGCGCCGGATGCGCTGCTGGCGCTGCTCCGCGCTTTGGCGTCCCTGCACGACGACCATGGCGATGTCGCTGTCGAAGGCCTGCGGCGCGAGGAGTGGAAGGGCGGCGGCAACACCGAGGAGGAGTTCCGGGCTCTGGCCGAGGTCATGGAGGGTCTGCCTCTCATCGGAACGGGGACGCTGGGTTCCCGGGTCTGGTCCGGACCGGCCATCACCGTAACCGGCATCGACGTAGCCCCGGTGGATAAGGCGGTGAACGCGGTCTCGCCGTACGCGCGGGCGTCGCTGAACCTGCGCGTGCATCCCCAGCAGGACGCTGCGGAGGCCCAGGCAGCTCTCAAACGCCACCTGGAGGAGGCCATGCCGTTCGGTATACGCCTGCAGGTACACGCCGGCGCGACCGGCAACGGTTTTGCCGCCCGCACGGAGAGCCCGGCTTATCGGGCTGCCCGGGAAGCATGGTCGGCGGCCTGGGGAGCGGAGACGGTGTTGGCGGGCAGTGGCGGGTCGATCCCCCTGGTGGAGGCGCTCAGCCGTTCCGTTCCCCACGCGGACGTGCTGCTGGTGGGCACCACTGACGGTTATGCCAACATCCACGGTCCCAACGAGAGGGTGCTGTTAGACGAGTTCGAGAAGACGGTGCTGGCCGAGGCCTGCCTTCTCGGACGGTTGGCTTCACTGAAAGGATCGGGGGTGGGGCCGTGAGCGACAGGTCCGGTGCTCCCGGAATCGGATCGGACGAAAAAGCGGCAGCGGAGACCTCGCCGGATGCAAAGCGCTCCGCTAAAGGCAAGCGGCACGGAAAGCAAGGCGGCTCCGGCGACAAAGCCAAAGGCCCGGGCCCGGTACAGCGCGCGTTGGGCTTCATCGAGCGGGCAGGCAACAAGGTGCCCCACCCGGCCATCCTGTTTCTCGCCCTCATCCTGAGTTTGATCTTCATCTCCCAGATCCTCGCCTGGATCGGCGTCAGCGCCACCTACGAAGTGGCAGTCCCTCCTCCGATCCAGATCGAGGAATCCGATCTGGGCGGGTCGACCGCGCCGTACGATCCCCTGCCACCCGGGCATGTGAAAGCCGAGGATTACGAGATAGAGACGAGGACGGCGGAGGTAAAGAGCCTCCTGGACGGGGACGGCATACGCTTCCTGTTCACCTCGTTCGTGAGCAACTTCATGAGCTTCACGGCCATGGGCATCATCCTCATCGTGATGATCGGGGTGGGGTTGGCGGAGTCCTCGGGGCTGATCGGCGCGCTCATCCGTAAGCTGGTTAACATATCAACGCCCGCTTCACTCACCTATATCATAGTCTTCCTGGGCATCATCTCCAGTATCGCCTCCGACGCGGGCTATCTGGTACTCATCCCATTGGGGGCGGCGGCGTTCATGAGCGTGGGGCGCCACCCGCTGGCCGGCATGGCGGCGGCCTTCGCCGGTGTGGCCGCAGGCTTCGGTGTGAACCTCCTGATAACGCCGACCGACGCCGTCCTCACCGAGATCACCAACGAATCCATCGCGCTTGTCAATCCGGGACTTTCCGTCGGCATCACCGCCAACCTCTGGTTCGGCATCGGGTCGACGATCTTGCTCACCATCGTCATGGGGCTCATCTGCACGCGCATCATCGAACCCCGGCTGGGCGCCTACGATCCTTCTCTGGCTCCCGCCAACGGCACGGCAAAGGCTGCCGACGAAGCCGCCAAGGCGGTCTCGCCAGCCCTGGAATCAAAGGGTCTGCGCTGGTCGGCCCTGGGCATCCTGGGCGTGATCGTGGCAATAGCGCTCCTCACCTTCATCCCGGGAGCGCCGCTGCGCGATCCTGAGACGGGCAGCATCATCGGCACCTCGCCCTTCATGGACAGCCTGATCGTCATCATTGCCGTCGTCTTCCTGGTCGCCGGAGCCGTCTACGCCAAGGTCACGGGGACCATCGAGAACGCCACCGATGGCATCAACCTGATCATCAAGGGTTGGGCCGGCCTTGCCGGGCTGCTCTTCCTGTTCCTGCTTATCTCCCAGTTCATCGCCTATTTCAACTACTCCAACATCCCCCGGGTCGCGGCCGTAAAGCTGGGAAACACGCTGCAGGGGCTCAATATCGCCGATATCTGGCTGCTCATCCTGGCGATACTGATCACCCTGGTGGTGGGCATCATCATGCCGCAGGCCATCGCCAAGTGGGCGATCCTTGCGCCCATCTTCATCCCGCTCTTCCTCGCCCTGGGCATCAAACCTGATGCCGTGCTGGCAGCATACCGGGTCGCGGACTCACCCATGAACATCGTAACGCCCATCATGGCGTACTTCCCGCTCATCGTGGTGTTCGCCAGGCGTTACGACAGGGAAGCGGGCATCGGCACCGTGGTAGCCCTCATGCTGCCGTATTTCATCATCGTCACAATTGCGTGGGTCATCTTTTTTGTCGTCTGGTATCTGCTCGGCATTCCGATGGGTGTGTGAACGACCTGGATTACAATGGATGGGCGCACAGGAACGGCAGAAGAGAGGTTTTGCGGGCCGGCTTCCTCTCCAGCCGGTCGCGAGATGGCAAACCGTGGGGTTCGAATGGTGCAGGCAAGGCAAGAAAAGAAACGAGGCCTTCCTGCCTCTTTTGTTAGATACATTAGGCGGTGCCTGAAATCATGATGGCGACTCGGACTTCAACCTCGAACGGCTTTAAGCCCCATTGATCTGCAGGCAGGGCGCGCCTCCCGGTTTGAACCTCCGCGCGGGCCCAAGGCCGATGGTGAGCCCTGGGCTCCTTAGTCTAAGACCGATGGCCGTTAGCTACCCCTGGCCCCCCGGCCTGGGGCTTGACCCCGCGGCACGGGGCTAGGCAGAGGCGGGATCGAGGGAGCGGCGCCCGGCCGTGATCCGGATGGCGTTCCGGGCGCAGGCGGACAGGCACTCACCGCAGCCGTCGCAGAAAGGCGCGAAGCGGGGGACGATGCGGTAGCGGGGGTTCTCCCCGTGCCGGTCGCGGTCTTTTTCCCTGGGTACGGCGAGGAAGACGCCGTGCGGGCAAGCCGTCTGGCAGCGGCGGCCGCAGGCCTCGGCGTCGCAGTGGGCGACCTTGACGCGGTAGCGGGCCATCCCTACCACCTCCCCGCCGCCGCGGGAACGGTCTCTCGTGCCGCCAGGTACAGGGCTCCGCGCGGGCAGACGCCGCGGCACAGGCCGCATCCGAAGCAGTCCCCCGCGTGCACGTGCACCCGTCCCGCCTCGGGATCGTAGTGCAGGGCCCCGAAGGCACAGCGGGAGACGCAGACGGGCTCCTCGCAGAAGCGGCATAGCTCGCGGTCCACCGCGCAGACCTCGTGGCCCTTGTAGATAGCCGCCTCCACGTTGTTGGCCCAGCGCTGCTTGAGCGAGGTGCAGTAGCGCGCGTCGCAGTTGCAGATGCAGATGGGGAAGGGGACCTTGGCGTAGAGCACCTGGTGGAAATGGCCGCGCTCCTCGCTGCGCCGCACCACCTCCTTTGCCTCTTCCAGGGTGAGCTCCTCCATGGGTCCCTGGGGCATGTGGCGCCTCTGCAGTTCCTTCACCGGACCGAAGTTGAGGCATACCATGTCGTCCCGGTTCCCCACCAGCTTGCGGCAGGCGCAGGGCAGGAGCACGAAATCCCGGGCGTATTCCAGCAGCGCGAGGGAATCCTCGAGGGAGACCACCTGCCCGCCGTGCTCGTTGGGGGCCATGCGGTTAATGGCCGCCTTCACCGCCTTGCCGATCACCGGCAGGTTGACCAGCCGGGTCATGCGGGAGGTGAAGTCGATGTAGTAATCGATGCCCCAGCCCGCCACCTTCTCCAGGGTCTTCACGCGCTGGGGATCCTCCATCATCTTCTCGGAGAAGTTCTCGGGATTGAGGTACCAGCGGTTGCCCTGGCCGTGTTTGCTGCAGAATTCACACATGAAGGCGCCTCCAACACCGAAGATCCCCCGCCGTGAGCTTTTCAATTATAACACAACGGGGTTGCCGTAACGGGGTCAGATCTTCGATCTGCGATACCAATATATGGGGATAATAATCGTGATTCAGAACGGCCTCCGACAACCTATACATATGGGGGTCTACATATCGGGGTTAGACCTTCGATCTACGATACCATTATATGGGATATAATCGTGATTCAAAGCGGCCCTCGGCAACCTGATCACATTGAAACAGAGGATCGGGATCTCATTGAAACTGGAGGCGGAGGGCCAGCTTCGGGCATGCCTACTTACCAAATCACATTGAAACAGAGGATCGGGATCTCATTGAAAGCGAGGATCCAAAATCACAGTAATGGCCGTGACCCCATCGCATTGTTTGGTGCGGTTATTTATGCGGAGGCGGGAATGTAGCTGGGATTGAAGATCGAAGATATGACCCCATTCATGCGTAGTTGTGGAAGCCGCGGCCGCTCTTGCGTCCCAGAAGGCCCGCGGCCACCATGCGCCGCAGAAGGGGAGGGGGGAGGAACGCGGGGCTCTTCGTCTCTTCGTGCAGGCGCGATGCCTCCGCGAGCACCGTGTCCAGCCCCAGGTTGTCGGCCATCTCCAGTTGCCCCATGGGGAGGTTGAACCCCAGGCGGGAGGCCCTGTCCACGTCCTCAGCTTCCGCCACCCCCGCCTCCACCACCCTTATCGCCTCTAGGATGCCGGGGAGGAGGAAGCGCATCAGGAGACCCCGGGAATCGCCGTCCTCCCCGCCGCCGCGCCCGGGCGCGGGGAGCATGTAGCTCTCCCTCTTCCCGCTCGCGTAGTCGTAGAAGCCTCGGCCGCTCTTGCGTCCCAGCAGGCCCGCGGCTACCATGCGCTTCAGCAGGGGTGGGGGCAGGAACCTGGGGTCGCGTGTGTCCTCGTAGATGGCCATGGCGGCGCTGAAGGCCACCTCCAGGCCGGCGTTGTCCATGATCTGCAACGGGCCTACCCCGGCCTCGAAGCCTCCCGTGGAACGGTCGATCTCCTCCGGCGTCGCCAGGCCTTCGTCCACCATGCGCACCGCCTCCATGGAGGAGGGGATGTTCACGCGGTTGGCCACGAAACCGGCGTGGTCCTTCTGTACCAGCACCGTCTCCTTGCCCAGGCTGCGTGCCCAGGCGTCAGCGGCTTCCATGGTCTCCTGCGATGTGAGCAGGCCGCGGATGATCTCCACCAGGCGCATGAGCGGCACCGGCCCGAAGAAATGCACCCCCACCACCTGCTCCGGCCGGGAGGTCGCGGCGGCCAGGGAGGAGATGGGGATGGCCGAGGTGTTGGTTCCCAGGAGGGCATGGGGAGGACAGATGCCGTCCAGGGCGCGGAAGACCTCCACCTTGAGGGAGAGCCTCTCGGGCACCGCCTCGATGACCAGGTCCGCCCTGGAAGCCTCGCCCAGTTCGGTGGTGGTGGAGATGAGCTCCAGGGCGCGACCCGCCCGCTCCCCGCCCACCCTTCCCTTTGCCACCAGCTTCTGGAGCGAGTTCCGGATGTTTTCCGTTCCCGCCCGCAGGGCCTCTTCGCTGACGTCGCAGAGGGTCACGCGGTAACCGGCTACCGCCGAGACCTGGGCGATGCCGTGTCCCATGAAGCCCGCTCCCACCACGAAGACTCTCTCTATGCCCATGGCCTCCTCCCTTATCGGTGGACGGTCGCCCGGTTTGCGATAGCGCGCCGGGTTCCCCGGGCGCGCACACCCCGCGCCGTCCGCCGCGGCGCCCCCGGATCAGCATCCAGATTAGTATAATCGGGGTGGAGATGTCATCTGTTGCCGGGGAGAGGAGGGGAAGCATGGCTTGCAGCGCCGCCATCGCGGGGGAGGTGGCCGGATCGCGGATCGTGCCCATTCGGACCGCCACCGCCAACTGTTACCTGGTGTTGGGCTCGAGGCCTTACCTCGTGGACACCAACACCCCCAGGGCGAGGACGAGGATAATGCGCGCACTGGACGCGGGCGGAATCAAACCTGAGGACCTGGAATACATCATCATAACCCACCACCATTACGACCACACCGGATGCCTGGCGGAGCTCAAACGCCTCTCGGGCGCACGGGTGGCCTCGGGGGCAGGGGACGCCCCGGTGATCACGGGCGCCCAGGAGCCGCCGGGTCCGGGAGATATCAGCCCGGCGGGAAGACTGCTGCGGAGGCTGCCTGCCTCCTGGCTGCAGAGCTACCAGCGTTTCGAGAGATGCGCGGTGGACCTGGAGCTGGCGGATGGCCAGGAGATCGAGGAGCTTGGCCTGGAGGTGCTGGAGCTCCCGGGGCACACCGAAGGAGGCATCGCCCTCTACAGCCGCTCCGAGAGGCTGGCCTTCATCGGGGACATGGTGAGCAACATCATGGGCCGCCTCGGCCCGCCCTTCCTCTCCTTCAGCTACGACAAGGCGGCCATCCTCGCCTCCATACGGCGCCTGGCGTCACTCGATCTGGACTACGCCTATCCCGGGCATGGCGCGGTCATCGGCCCAGACGCCGGGGCGAGGATCGGTGAGCTGGCCGACAAGCTCGCCCGCAAGTGGTAGC
>FWPV01007348.1_pt1 | contig 20071 bp, 23 predicted proteins | sample 2228371 | NCBI WGS metagenome assembly FWPV01 (sample SAMEA103939776, study PRJEB20133) | metagenome | reverse complement strand
ATCCATTGGGGGAGCGGATCTTATCTTCTGTGGGAAACAGGCGATTGATGGAGATACTGCTCAGGTGGGTCCAGGCATTGCCACCCGATTGGGGATTCCACAATTGACCTATGTCTCCAAAGTGAGGGAGATCAAGCCTGATCAGAAGAAGATCATCGTGGAACGTCTGTTAGAGAATGGCAAAGAGGTGGTGGAGTCAACGCTTCCTGCGCTCATCACCGTGGTTAAGGATATCAATGAACCTCGCCTTCCTTCCCTTTTAGGCATCAAGAAGGCGGCGAAGGTTCAGATTCCGACCCTGACTGCAAAGGACATTCAGGCAGATGAGAACCGGATTGGGTTGAAAGGTTCTCCGACGTGGGTCATGCGCGTCTTTACCCCTGAAGCCAGAGGAGGGGGGGAAATTCTAAAGGGGGAGCTCACAGAGGTTGTTCCCCTTCTGGTCAATAAATTGATGGAGACAAAATTCATTAAATAACGAAAGAATTTTTGGATGAAAGAAGAATGGTCTGCATAGGAGGAGAGTTGAATGGCACAGTTATTGATTGATAAAGAAACCTGTACTGGGTGTGAGGCATGTGTTCCTACTTGCCCTTTTGGCGCCCTCAGTATGAAGGAGGGGGTGGCCACTGTTGATGAGAAATGCACCTTCTGCGGAGCCTGTGTGGAGGTCTGTCCGGTCGGTGCGATTACATTACAGAAAGACGAGAAGGCGGTTACGATAGATTTGAGTGCTTACAAGGATGTCTGGGTCTTCATTGAACACGAACAGGGGAAGGTCTCCAGCGTCTCCTTTGAACTCCTCGGAGAAGGCAGGAAGCTGGCCAACGCTCTGGGGTGTAAATTATGTGGGTTCATTCTGGGGAATCAGGTGGAAGGTTTCATTCAAGAAGCGATTGCGTATGGAGCAGATAAAGTTTATGTCACCGAAAGCCCCTTATTGGAACCCTATCGGACCGATCCCTATGCCTGCGCTGCCGTCAACCTCATCCGAAAATATAAACCTGAGATCGTTCTTTTTGGAGCCACCGTTCAGGGAAGAGATTTCGCTGGAACCGTTGCCACCACTTTGGAAGCAGGATTGACTGCCGATTGTACCGGACTGGATATTGATCCTGAAACAAAGTTCCTCCGACAGACACGGCCTGCCTTTGGCGGGAATATCATGGCGACGATTCTCGATTACCCCAATTATCGACCTCAGATGTCCACCGTTCGACCCAAAGTCTTTCCCATGCCCGCTCGAGACGATTCGAGGAAAGGAGAGGTCATCCGCGAACCTCTCCCGATGACAGAAGACCAGATCCGGACCAAAGTCCTGGATTTCATCAAAGGTGCCGAAGCCGTCAATTTGGCGGATGCAGAGATCATCGTTTCAGGAGGAAGAGGCATTGGAAGTTCAGAGAATTTTAAAGTGATCCGGGAGTTTGCCGAAGTCCTGGGAGCAGCTGTTGGAGCTTCTCGTGCCGCAGTGGATGCCGGTTGGATTCCCTATGAACATCAGGTTGGGCAGACGGGCCGGACCGTCAGGCCCAAGATCTATTTCGCGTGCGGGATTTCAGGTTCGATCCAACACCAGGCCGGAATGAAAACTTCCGATATCATCGTTGCCATCAATAAGGACCCTGAAGCTCCCATCTTTAAGATCGCCACCTATGGGATTGTAGGAGATCTCTTCACCGTCGTCCCCATGTTGCGAGATGAATTTAAAAAACGGTTAGGACGTTAATGTATTGATTCAAAATTCAAATGTCAAAAAGCAAAACCCAAAGGAATGTCAAATTTTAAAATTCCTTCTGCAATAAGAAAACAACGGGAAAGTACCGTAACTCTTTTTCGTTTTATTTTGACATTCCCTTGGTTATTTTGAACTTTGACATTTGTCAGATATCTCTCCTCTTTTTTTTCTTGCTTTTTTCCTTCCCTTTCATCATAATTGGGTGAAACCATTCGAAAGGGGTTTCACCCATGATCATCACCTGTGCTTCCTGTTTAACAAAATTTCGTCTGGATGATTCAAGAATTTCAGCCAAGGGTGCAAAAGTCCGCTGCTCGAGATGCAAACATATCTTCTATGTTGTTCCTCCTCCAGAGACGAAAGAAGAGATTGCTGAAAATTTAGAAACTTTTGCCAAGTTTCATGAGGAACTGATTGAGAAAGAACAGAAAGGAATAGAACTTCCCCCTCCTGGAGAGGAAGAGGCAGAAGAAGAGATTCAGATGAGGAAAACACCCTCCGAAGAGAAAGAGGAGGAAGAAGATAAATTTCTATTTTCGGATCAACCTCCTGAAGCGAAATTGGAACCTCCTCCCATTCCCCCCAAGGTGGAGGAGGCCAGGGTAGAGGTCAAAGAGGTTAAACCTGAAAAACCTGCTCCAGAAAAGAGAAGAGTCAGAGGAAGAAGAAGAGAACATTCCCGGTTGGTGGCATTTGTTACCGTTATCATACTCCTTACTCTCGGACTCTTTTATCTATGGACGGAGATCAGATCCGGGGGAAGACTGTCCTCGTATTTACAAAACCCCTTAAAGAAAGCAACCCAGTTGTGGAACAGCATCTGGGGAACGGAGCGAGAAGGTTTGATTATTAAAGATCTGAAGGGATATGAGGAGAGGATCGGAGAGATGCCTCTCTATATCATTGAAGGAAAGGTGGATAATCAATCTGAGAAGACCAAAAGACTGATTAAGGTGAGAGTGGTGATCTTTGATCAGCAGAAGATGAAGGTAGTCGAGAAGGAGACCTTCTGTGGCCGGACGATTGATCGTGGTGCGATCAAAGCCTTTCCACCGGATTTCTTTTCTGGAGAGATGATGGTTGAACCCAAGACCGATGAGGAGAAGATCGTCCCATCTGGGCAAGCCTCGCCTTTTATTGTGATCTTCCGAGATTTACCTCCCCAAGCCAAAGAGTTCAAAGTCGAAATCGTCGAGGCGCCCTCTCTTTAGTCGATGCGTCTTATTGTCAAATCGTCTTTTCGTCGGATAGGCATAACTGTTTCGGACGATAGGACTGTGAAACTATGAGACAACAAGACGATGAGACTCTCAGGCTATCCAACTTCTTTGATTCCCTGGACATAGATTTCGATGAGGGTGAGGCAGAGGGTGATGATCAAGGGGCCCGAAACGAGCCCGATCATGCCAAAGGCCTGAATCCCACCCAGCACCGAAAAAAAGAGAAGAAGGGGGTGAATATTTGTCCGGGCACTGACGAAGAGAGGTCTCAGAAGATTGTCCACGGTTCCAATCAACATCACGCCCAACATCAAGAGGATGATTCCTTTTAGATAAAACCCTTGAATCCACAGAAAAAGGACTGCTGGACCCCAGATGAGAGCGGTTCCCCCCATCGGGATAAAGGAGAGCAGAGCCATGGCCGTTCCCCAAAAAATCGGAGAAGCAATTCCCAAAACCCAAAATGAAAGGCCGCCCAGAAACCCCTGAAGAATGGCAATCAATATCCCTCCATAGATCGTGGCAGAGACCATTTCTTTAAATCGCTGAAGGATCAATTCACTCTCTTTTGCCCGTAGCGGGAGAATCTCTCGAACCCTCATCAACAGTTGATCTCCGTCTTTGAAAAGGTAGTAAAGGGAGAGGAGGGTGAAGAAGAAACCTGCAGCAAAGGTAGAGACGGATTTCAGGAGATGAGAGGTCTGGTTCAGGAGAAAGGCGCTGATCTGCTGAATGTTTTTTAATAAAAAGCCAAATGGGTCCACCTGTGATAAATTCACATATTGTTTCCCCTTTTCAAGTAGTCCTTTGAGCAAGGGGAGTTCCAAGAGACGATTTGCGTAGGCTTGTAATTGCCCTGTTTTGATCATCTCTTCAAGGCCGTGATAAAAATCGATGACCTCATAAGCAAGAGAGATGATCAATAATCCTGCAGGAAGGACAATGATGCCCACGACCATGAGGGTCATGACGAGAGCTGAAAGGACCTTCCTCTTCTTAAAGAGGCGGTACAGTTTTAGATAGAGCGGGTAAAAAACGATCGCCAAAAGAATGGCCCAGAGGATGGAACTCAAAAAGGGAGAAAGAACCTGATAGAGATAATAAAAGGATAAAAATGTTAGAAGAAGAATGAAGATGAGAAAGATGTGCTCCCGTTTGATCATTCCATCTGCCTTGTGTCAAAATGGTTTAAAATATCGATCATCCATCCTCTTTAAGCGAAGATCCCCTTGGCTTCTCACCAGATAGATCAGAGGAAGGCTCGCAAAGGTGATGGCCATCTTGATGACATATTGACCCGTGATCAGGGGCCAAACTGGCATCACGCCATAGAAAGCGAGGGTAATGAAGATCACGCTATCAACCCAGGTGGAGAGGGTATTACTGACCAGCACCCTCAACCATCTTGGACCACGAATCCGGGATTTCCAGAAAGCAAAGATTTCGGCATCGATCAGGGAACTGATCAGATAGGCGGTCAGGCTGGCAAAGACAATTCTTGGTGTGCTTCCGAGGACACTGGCAAAGGCTTCCTGGCCAGCATAGAAAGATGCAGGGGGGAGCAAAACGGCAAATTGGGTATAGGCGGCCAGAAGAAGATTGGCGACGAAGGCGGAGAGGATGACTTTTTGTGCGCCCTGCTTTCCCATTGATTCGTTGATGAGGTCGATCAAGGTAAACGTGATTGTATAGATGAAGATGGCGGCAGGGACGACGATGCCTCCGATCTGGACTGGCTTAGTAGCTGTCACATTGGCAATTAATTCACAGGCGATGTAGAGTCCAATCAGGATCGTTTCCATTCCCAGAGTGTCATTCCTTTGAACGAATCAGCAGGATCGGGGTTTCTGCACGGGTCAACACCTTCAGCGCAATGCTTCCCAGAACCCATCGGGTAATTCCTGAGCGGCCATGAGTGCACATCACGATGAGATCGGCTCCGATCTCTTTTGCAAAATCGATGATCTCCACAGCAACCTGCTGGCCTGTCTTCACGGTGGCTGAGGCTTTTATCCCCTTCTCCTTTAGGGCTTCGATCAGATTGGAAAGATAACGTTCTGCGGCTTCCTTCTGTTTCTCATCCACAATCAAAGGGGTGACCAGCTCGGGCGATCCGTAGATGGGCATGAAGGGAACGACTTGAAAGAGGATGAGTTCAGACCCAAAGAAAGAAGCCAATTTCTCTGCCTGATCCAGTGCCTTTTTGGCAAGTTCCGATCCGTCAAGGGGAACCAAAATTTTCTTATACATACAGGGCCTCCTTTAAACACTTGTTCCTTTGATTATCTCCCATCTGTCCAGCACTTCAATTTATACCAATTTTAATTACTTTAGGCAACAGAAAAGAGTAATTCCTCAGTTATGGTTTGGTTGAGTTTGCCATAACTTGTAACTCAGCCCTTTAGGGGTGAGTTTTTCAGAGCTAAAGCCCTGAGTTACCTATTCATTGAACATTTTATCACCCGATAACTGAGAGGGCAAAATCCCACTTAGCCTCTTCTTATATTAGAGGGGTAAAAATGAAATGATCCAATAAAGTCAAAAGCAACAGAAGAAAAGAGGTATCGAAATTTTCAATACTTCCCCCTTTTATTATCAATATAATCAATTTGACAGTTCACCCTGTTCAGTTTAAAAATCTTAATATTTCATTTTAGAGAGTCATTCGCTGAAAGATAGCATGATGGAGATACAACTGCCTCCCTTTTCTCAAAGATGAGGGTCTGTATTAGACCCGAAGAGGCCTTGGAAAGGTCTCCAGATCGAATTTAGGGAAAAAGAGAAAAGGGACATCCCCAAGAATCTGCGTTAGGTTGTCCGTTCCTTCATTCGGCTTTTCTCTTTTTTCCTGAAGAATTGATTTAGGCATTCTGTAAATCGTCAAACCCATTTTAAGGAAGGAGGTCCATTTATGACTACCTTTAAAAACATCTTTGCAACACGTTGGGGAATCATTGGGGTTGGAGCCATCATCGGAATTTTGGCGCCGCTTCTACAGAAATGGGGAAATCCAGCCAACATGGGCGTCTGTGTAGCCTGCTTTGATCGGGACATTGCTGGCGCCCTTGGCCTTCACCGGGCCGCTTTAGTCCAGTATATGAGGCCTGAAATCATTGGATTTGTCCTTGGCTCTTTGATTGCTGCCTATGCGTTTAAAGAGTTTCGGGCTCGAGCCGGCTCGGCTCCCATCGTCCGGTTTGTCCTTGGCGCCTTTGCCATGATCGGGGCTCTGGTCTTTTTGGGCTGTCCATGGCGGGCTGTGCTACGCCTGGCTGGCGGGGATGGTAACGCCATTTTCGGGCTACTTGGATTGATCGGAGGCATTTGGGTGGGCACGCTTTTCCTGAAAGGGGGTTACAATCTGGGGCGTTCTCAAAATACTCATACCTCTGTGGGGTGGTTATTGCCCTTGATCATGCTCGGGTTTCTGATTCTCATGTTTATCTTTCCAAAAATTCCGGGACAAGAAAAAAATGGGGTGTTGTTCTACAGTATTAAAGGACCAGGGTCCATGCATGCCCCGCTTTTTGTTTCGCTGGTGGTTGGACTCGTGATCGGATTCCTCGCACAGAGAAGCCGGTTCTGCACCATGGGAGCCATTCGGGATTTCGTTCTTTTCAGACAAACCCATCTTCTCTCTGGGTTTATTGCCCTCGTCGTGGTGGCTTTTATCGTCAATCTTATCTTAGGGCAGTTTCACCCGGGATTTGCCAAACAACCTGTTGCTCATACCATGAGCCTCTGGAACTTTGCTGGGATGGTTCTGGCTGGATTGGCTTTCTGTTTGGCAGGAGGCTGCCCTGGAAGGCAACTCTTCCTTGCAGGAGAAGGCGATGGAGATGCCGCTATCTTTGTTTTGGGAATGATCGTTGGAGCTGGTTTTGCTCACAACTTTGGCCTGGCGAGTTCGCCGGATGGAGTTGGGCCTTATGGCATCCCGGCTGTGATCATCGGACTTCTCACCTGTCTGTTTATCGGCTTCACAATGCGAAAAGAAGTTGCTTAAAAAGGAGGGATGAAAATGAGCAATATCGTTGATGCAAGAGGGCTTTCTTGCCCACAGCCTGTTTTATTGGCCTTAAATGCAATGAAAAAGATCAACAAGGGAGAAATCACTGTTCTCGTGGATACGGACACATCCAAAGAGAATGTTTCCAGAGCAGCCACCGCACAAGGATGGCAGGTAAAAAACGTTGAACCGGAAGGAGTCGGATACCGCATTATCGTTTCAAAGGAGTAGGGATGGCTGTTTTGGGGTTTTTGAAAAAGAGATCCTCGAAAGCAGAGGAAAACAAAAATGGGGATAGGGGGTTCTTCGTTTTTGAAAATACGAGCGAAGTCATTCAGGCGGAAAATCTCCTCAAGAAAAAGGGATGGGAGATCAAGGTGATGGGACCCCCACCTGAGATCAGAAGTGGTTGTGATCTCGTCATTGAGTTTCCTCTGATTGAAGAATTGAAGATTACAAAAACATTACAAGATGCCGGAGTTCCTCCCCTTCGGGCAGTTCCTGTCACTTCTCCCTTACTGAAACCTGTGGATCTGTTCCAGGTCAAAGATTTTGGTAAGTATCTGATGGTTAAGGCAGCCAATATGAAGCTGACCATTGAGAAATCGTCCACGACCATTGTCAATATATCAGGAGGGGGCTGTCCGGATGTTCCGTATCTGGCGGAGAGGATGGTCGGGAAACGACTTGCCAATGCACCGAGTCCAAGGGAGATTGGACATACTCTCTGTGGATACGCCTTACAGTTAGCTTATGAGGAAATGAAGCGAAGATGCTTGCAATCTTAGGCACGGTGCCGAACCCCGAATTTCCCATATTAGCAGGGACTGCCATCCTGGAGAGAGGAGAGATCGTTATACAGAGGGAAAAGGTTTCTGTAAAAAGAGGAACTCCGGCTTTATTAGCTGCTGCGATTAAAACTAGAGAGACGTTTAAACAAGACCCCCCATTTGCTTATTTAATAGGAGATATCGGAAACGGGGAGGGTAGTCAGAAGTTGTATCAATATTTTGTAAAGGATCTTAAGGAAGCCAATTTTCACACGATTGTCTTTCACTATCTTCAACCCCATATGGGATGGCACAGCCGGATTCAATCCGTCCTCCAGAAATTGACCCCGAGGCCGCTTACCATTGCAGATGCCGGATTCATGTATGTTGCTAAGATGAGCGGACGATCCAGCACCTACGACCTGTTTACTCCTGATATGGGAGAGCTTGCCTTTCTTGCGGACGAGATAGCTCCTCACCCCTTTTACACAAGAGGGTTTCTTTTGCACGAAGAAAATAAGGTTCCTGATTTGATTGCAAGAGCCTATCAATACGGAAATGCCGCCCGATATCTTCTGGTGAAGGGAAGGAAGGATTACTTTGCGACCAAGGATGGAGTTCAAGCTGTCATCGATAACCCTATGGAAGAGGCGATGGAGGCTATCGGAGGGACCGGAGATACACTGACCGGTATTGTTGCAGCCCTAATCGCATCGGGTATGGACATTGGTCAGGCTGCCATTTTAGCTGCACAGGTCAATAGGCTTGCTGGACATTATGCCCAACCCTCTCCAGGAAGTCAGGTAGGCGAAATCATCCAGTATATCCCCAAAGCACTGATGGACATACTCAAGAGGCAAAGCGGACATGATGAATGAATCGGAGTTGAAGAAGGATCGCCAAATCACGCCTGAGATGACTGTTCTGGAAGTGATCGACCGTCATCGCGAAACAGAGGCTGTCTTTAAAAAATATGACGAACAGGCAGGTGTCTGTCTTTGTTGTCAGGCTCTTTTTGAGACCATTGGAAATGTGGCAGAAAAATATCATTTGAATCTCGACCAGATTCTTTTGGATCTGGAATCTGCCATTCCACTTTAAATCTTAATGAGGAGGAAAATGGTTATGCAAAAGAGGATTTTTCTTGCAATGGTTTGTGCAGTCCTTTTTATATTAGGTGGATACGGTGCAGTATTGGCCGATTCGCTGGATATGTTTAAAGGTGAGAAGGGAACCATTCGAATTGCAGGCGGGACAGCTCACATCCCGGTCATGAGAGAGGTGGCCAAACAGATCATGACCTTTAACCCCGACATACAAATCAGTATCGCCGGGGGTGGATCCGGGGTTGGCATCAAGCAGGTTGGCGAAGGGCTGATTGATATAGGGAATTCAGGACGCGAACCGACCGAAACGGAAGTAAAAAACTTTTCACTCAAAGTATTCAAATGGGCGATAGATGGCGTTGGAGTTGTTGTCAACCCGACCAATAAAGTCAGATCGTTAACGAAAAGTCAAATTAAGGACATTTTCGCCGGCAAGATCGATAACTGGAAACAGGTAGGCGGGATAGATAAAACAATCAACGTCTATACAAGAGATGAAGCGAGCGGAACCCGAGAGGTTTTCTGGGAGAAGGCACTCGACAAAGGTGCAGTGACACAGAAAGCGAATGTGGTTGTCTCGAATGGAGCCATGAAATCAGCAATTTCACAGGATCCTTACGGAATCGGATATGTCTCTGTGGGCCATATTGACCAGACGGTGGAACCGGTTGCCATGGATGGCGTGGTGCCAACCATTCAAACTGTCAAGGATGGCCAGTTCAGAGTTTCACGGGGCCTTTATAGTTGTACGAAAGGTGAACCCACCGGACTGACCAAAAAGTTTATTGACTATTTATTTACTCCAGAAGGACAAAAGGTTGTGCAGGCCAATGGGTTTATAACGGTCAAATGATAAGGGTTCAAGAAGCTATTGTAGAGAAAGGGTTTTTCTTCTTCGCCCTCTTCAGCGTTGCCGTCACAGTCACCGTTTTCGCATTTATGGCTGTGCTCGGCTTTCCTCTGATCCGAGGTGGACAGGCCCTTAGCCTTCTCATAAAACCATGGATTCCGGGGAGTGGTTTTTATGGGGTATACCCTATGATTGTCGCAAGCCTGGCTATTGCCACCCTTGGCGTCGCTATCGCAATGCCAATCAGCCTTGGGTGTGCCTCCATGATAAGCGTGATCGGGCCCCGGCCCGTCAGTCTGATTGTGAGGAAATTCGTTGAACTCATGACGGGGATACCGACGGTCATTTATGGCTTTGTGGGGATCTTTCTGCTCGTGCCGGTGGTTCGTGATCTTTTTGGGCGAGGCTCAGGAATGTGCATTCTGAGCGCTTCGCTTATTCTGGCTATCCTGGTCTCACCGACCATGATCCTTTTTTTTAGCGATAGCTTCAATCGGGTGCCCCCATCTTATCTCACTGCAATCGACGCGCTCGGTGGAAGCAAGGTGCAGAAACTATACCATGTCATCCTTCCATGTGCACGCAATGGTCTACTCATCGGGACGTTGCTCGCCATGGGCAGAGCTACCGGGGATACGCTCATTGCCCTGATGCTTGCAGGGAATGCAACCGGTGTGCCGGGGTCTCTGCTTGATTCGGCGCGGACGCTTACAGCTCATATTGCCATTGTGATTGCAGCGGATTATGAAAGTCTTGAATTCAAATCCATCTTCGTGTGCGGAATGGTTCTCTATTTATTGACCACGTTTGTGACGATTGGCGCCCGGCTTGTTGGAGCGAGAGAAGGTAATAGAAACTCATGAATCGTTTGATGGATAAACCCACCATCATTTTCTGCTGGGTAAGCACCGGACTCATCCTGGGAGCGGTAAGCATGATTCTTGGCTACCTTCTTGTCAGGGGTCTCAGTACGGTCAACCTCGGACTTATTTTCGGAGAGACCGCCCCATTGGATGCACTTCTTTTGAAAAAGCCTGTTTTTGATAGTCTCTTTCCTGCTATTTTAGGAACCCTGATGCTGGTTGTGCTATCGGTCAGCATGGCCATTCCTATTGGGCTATCAACCGGTATCTACCTGGCTGAGTACGCTTGTTCAAACACAAAAAGGATTTTCAATCTCTTTTTTGACGTTCTTGCGGGAATTCCTTCCATTGTGGTGGGTCTCTTTGGGTTTTCCCTTTCCGTCTTTCTCCACAAACACTACTCCAGGAACATTCAACCCTGTCTCCTGATATCGGGACTGTCTCTTGCTTTTCTGGTTCTCCCTTATATCATTCGAACCACCCAAGTGACCCTTGAGGGCCTTCCCTTCACAACGCGAATCACTGGATTGGCCCTTGGGGCTACCAAGCTTCAAAATATTTTCTTCATCCTAATCCCCAGATCACATCAAGGTATTGTGAGCGGAGTCATTTTGGCAATCGGCCGATGCGCTGAAGATACAGCGGTGATCATGCTGACGGGCGTGGTGGCGATGGCAGGGATCCCGAAATCGCTCCTTGCCAAGTATGAAGCACTGCCCTTCTACATTTATTATATCTCCTCACAGTATCGGGACACCCGGGAACTTATGATGGGTTACGGTGCATCCATTATTCTGCTGATTCTTTGCATCATCCTTTTTTCGATTGCTTTCATTCTGAAGAGGCGCCTGGCTTATATGGCCCTCTATAGGGCATAAGGTGGCGATGGTAGAAAGAGTAAAAGTAAGAATACGCAACCTATGTTTTTCCTATAAAGGTAGGGAAGTTCTTAAGAAGTTCAGCGCAGACTTCCAAGAAAACTCCATTACCGTTATTGTCGGGCCCTCTGGTGTGGGCAAATCCACTCTGCTAACGACCATGAACCGTCTGTGGGAGAGCATCCCAGGCGCTTCGATGAAGGGGAGTGTGGAGATAAAATTTAATGGTTCATTTAAGGATATCTGTAGCCCATCGTACCCCCTTCCGAAATTGCGAAGACAAGTGGGGATGGTCTTTCAGGTTCCCAATCCCCTCCCGATGAGCATCTATAAGAATGTTGCCTTTCCTCTAAAGCTTTCGGGTCGAAAAGACAAAGATCAGATAAGACGAAGCGTTGAAAAAGCCTTAAATCAGGCCTATCTCTGGGAAGAAGTCAAAGATCGACTAAATGATGATGCCTTATCCCTGTCTATTGGTCAACAGCAGAGACTTTGCATCGCAAGGGCCCTTGTATTGGAGCCAGAAATATTGCTTCTGGATGAACCCACCTCTTCGCTTGATGCGACGGCTGCAAAGGTAATCGAGGATCTGCTATTAGACTTAAAACATCGATATACGATTATTGTCGTGTCTCATTATCTGGACCAGGTCAAACGGATAGCCGACGTTGTTGTGGAACTTTCAGCAGATATGGTTCTACCCATAGATGTTGGAAATGGTGGAAAACCGAAAACAATAAATAGTTAGAAGGCTGTTCAATCTATAGGATTGGAAGGAGGTGAGAGCCAATGCTGGTTACGATTCATTTCAGACCATGATTCTTGTTTGCAGAAGCCCATAGGATTGGGTTGATGCTTTGGGAGAAACGGGTGGCTGGTCAAGGGAAGGGCTCTCATCTCGTTCGAAAAAACAGAATGTAGGACGTCCTTTCTCTCTACTTACCATCAAACCTCTCTCCCCTAAAAACTTTTCTAATTCAATCAACCTTATTTAAAGAGGGTACCCTCTAAAAAGAAGAATTGTAAATAAAAGGAGAGAAACATGGCACAAAAAGATTATCGTCCGATGTGGAAAGATTTGGGTTTGAATTTAGAAGGTCATGATCAGCTTCTCAATGTTCTCGGGCAAGCCTATAAAGATATCTATATGAAACAGGAAAACCGCCCCAAGGGTATGCAATATCTCGATTTTGTGATTTCAGAGGCCCATGGGCTTCGGATCGAAGAATTGATGGAGACGAAAAAGAAAGGGAACAAGGTGATTGGAACTTTCTGCGTTTACGTCCCCGAGGAATTGATCCTGGCGGTTGGGGGAACTTGCGTTGGACTCTGTGCTGGAGCCGAGATTGGAATCGATGAGGCTGAAAAGGTTCTTCCTCGAAATACCTGTGCCCTGATCAAATCCTTTATGGGATTTAAGCTTGCGGGTCTTTGCCCCTATATTCAAGCGAGTGATCTGGTTGTAGGAGAGACCACCTGTGATGGAAAGAAAAAGGCTTACGAGATCCTCAATGATTACAAAGAAACCTATGTGATGGAAATCCCTCAGATGAAGACGGAACGAGATCGCACCCTTTGGAAGGGGGAACTCATCCAGTTTAAGGAGAAAGTAGAGGAACTGACCGGGAGAAAGATCACAGCAGAAAACCTGAAAGAAGGAATCAAGATCGCCAATGACAAACGCCGTGCCCTTCAGCGATTGAGTGCTCTCCGGAAGGCGATTCCCTCACCGATCTCCGGGCTGGATGCACTCCTGGTAAATCAGATTGCCTTTTATGACGATCCTTTGCGATTTACCAGGGCTGTCAATGATCTCTGTGACGAGCTTGAGGAACGTGTGAAAAACGGGATTGGGGTTACAAAAAATGGAACACCACGAATTTTAGTATCAGGCTCTCCAATGGCAGTTCCGAATTGGAAGATTCCATTCATTATCGAAACGAGTGGAGCGATCGTTGTGGCAGAAGAGTCATGTGTGGGAGAAAGAAGTACCAGGGATCTAGTTGATGAGAGCGGAAAGACTCTGGATGAGATGATCGATGCCCTTGTCGATCGTTATTTCAAAATCGATTGTGCCTGTTTCACACCGAATCAAGATCGGTTAGACCACATCGTTGATCTTGTAAAAGCGTTTAAGGCAGATGGAGTCATCCATTATAGCATCCAGTTCTGCACACCTTATACCGTGGAGGCGTATAAGGTCGAAAAGACACTACAACAGAAAGGAATTCTCTTGCTCAAAATTGAAACCGATTACGGAATGGAGGATGTCGGTCAACTGAAGACCCGTATCGAAGCCTTCTTGGAGATGGTAAGAGGATGAGATGAAGACAGCAGGCATCGATATCGGTTCGAGAACGATTAAGCTGGTTGTAGTCGAAGGAAAACAGATTCTTGCTTCTTTTCTTGCGGATACCACACATGATCCTCTTGAGCAATGCAAGAAACTTATGGAGCAAACCTCTTTTGACAGGATTCTGGCAACGGGTTACGGAAGGCATTTTTTTGAGACACACTTTGATGTTTCTACCGTAACTGAAATTAAGGCTTTTGCTCGTGGAGCAAAAGCCCTTTTTCCAAACTGCCGTACCATTCTGGATATTGGCGGACAGGATACGAAAGCCATTGCCCTGGATGAGAGAGGGAATGTTTCCAAGTTTGAGATGAATGATCGTTGTGCGGCGGGAACAGGCATGTTTCTGGAAGTCATTGCTAAAACGCTTGGATACGATTTGGAGGAGTTCGGGAAAGCGGCATTGGGAGCGGATGGAAACATCCAGATCAACAGTATGTGCACGGTCTTTGCACAATCCGAGGTAACCTCCCTTCTGGCAAGAAGACAAAAAAGGGAGGATATCGCTCGGGGTATTCACGTGGCGATTTTAAATCGAACCCTCTCCCTGCTCAAACGTGTTTCGACAACACCCGATATCGTTTTTGCAGGCGGTGTGGCGAGAAATCCCTGTATTCAACGTCTTCTGGTCGAGGCACTGGGAAGAGAGGTGATGGTCCATGAACATCCTCAGATCGTGGGAGCCTATGGTGCAGCCTTAATTGCACAAAACATGAATAAGTAAATTGTTGGGAAATCAAGTGGTCAAGAATTTTTAAGTAGGTTGGTCGAGAGAAAAAAAGATCAATTTGTTGGTTTGGAATTAAAAAATAGAGACAGGCCATATCAGAGATGATGCGTATTGATCGATTTCAACGGATTGGGCTTTTGGTTTTTTGGGTCTCAATGGCCACTTTTTTTGGCGTCATGTCGCCTTATTTCCTTACCTGGACCAATATGACCAATATCCTTATTCAATCCGCCGTTCCAATCATCGTTGCCACGGGCATGACCCTTGTCATTGCCACGGCTGGGATCGATCTCTCCATCGGGTCCATTTTGGCATTAAGCAGCATCATGATGGCTGGAGGGATGAAAAACGATTGGGGCGTTGTTCCATCCCTTGCCTTAGGGGTGATGGGAGGAGCTGGGATGGGAATTTTGAATGGGATCGGCATTGCGAGGCTTGGTGTCTCTCCCTTCATCATTACTCTTGGAACCGCAGGTGTTTTTCGTGCTTTAGCCCTCATCTTTACAGAAGCCAGACCCATCTATGGATTTCCTATGGGTTTCCGAGTCCTGGGCATTGGAAGTGTTCTGTCCATTCCTTTTTCTATTTTATTGTCCCTTTTGATTGCCCTTGCCATGTATGTCGTCCTCATGTGGACGCGACTGGGAACAAACGCAAGAGCCGTAGGAAGTAATCTGGAGGCAGCCTTTCGAATGGGTGTCCCTATCCATCGGACCCTGTTCATGGTTTACGGTTTTTCTGGCGTGACGGCTTCACTGGCTGGTGTGATCGTAACCGCCCGTCTCAATACCGCCGAGGCGATTGCAGGTCTGGGGATCGAATTGGAGGCGATTGCAGCGGTCGTGATGGGGGGAACGAGTTTCTTCGGAGGAGAAGCCAGTATTGCCGGAACACTCCTGGGGGCCCTCATCATAGGAACTCTTGGAAATGGACTGACGCTCCTTAACGTTCCCTCTTATTATCAACAGCTGGTCATCGGGCTCGTCTTTATCTCGGCTGTGGTGGCTGATCAAATCCGACGCAAAAAAGGATTCGGGATTATGAACAAATCATAAGAAAGAAAGGAGAACCGAAAATGAGTAGGAAGATGTATCGGGTAAGAAAAGTTTTTTTCTTGTTGGGAGCAATCTGTTTCTTCCTTCTGGGAACAGGATGGAAGCCTTTGATGGCTGGTCCTTCTCTCTTTCAAAAAGTTCGCTCTGAAACGCTCTCGAAGTTAGGACCAATTCCGAAGCCAGAGAAACCGATGAGGATCGGGGCGATTCCCATCACCCTTGCCAATCCATTTTGGGTAACGGTCAAGGAAGGATATGAAAACACAGCAAAGGAGTTTGCTGTCCAGATAGATGTCCATGCTGTCCCTCAGGAAAATAGCATTGTGGCCCAGCTCGATATTTTCGAAAATCTGGTGGCGAAAGATTATCATGCTATTTCAGCGCATTCCATCACGCCTCACAACCTTATTCCAGGATTGGTGAAAGCCAAAGCCAAGGGCATCCCTGTGGTGACAGATGGTCGAGTCGATCTCAAGGCAGCTCAAGAGGCTGGAGCGGATCCCATCGTCATTCGATTGGTTGATTTTTACGGCCAGGGGAAAATCGGTGCCACTTATATCACAGAGGTTCTGAAGAGATCAGGGGGTGGCAAAGTGGCTATTATCGAAGGACTTCCCGGTGCGCCGCAATCGGAAGCTCGTAAAAACGGGGCGAAAGATGTTTTTACCAAAGAACCTACGATCCACCTCATCTCCATTCAACCAGGGCATTGGGATCGGATGAAAGCCTATCATCTTGCGACCAATCTCCTTCAGGCGCATCCGGATCTTAAAGCCATCTTCTGCGCGAATGATGTCATGGCCCTGGCCGCGGTGGAGGCCATGGAGTCTGCAGGAAAGAAGGGGCAGGTCATTATTGTCGGTGTGGACTTTATTCCTCAGGCAAGACAGGCCATTCAGGAAGGACGACTGGCTGGTTCCGTAGCCCAAAGTCCTTTTCTGGTGGGAGAGATGTGCGGAAGAACAGCCATTGGCGCGGTGATGAAGCGACCTATTCCTCAGGAGATGTTTATTCCCATTGTCATGGTTGACAAAGAGAACATTCACCAGATGGGAGACTGGAAATAGAGCCCACAAGGTTTCTCTGGACAGGACCTAACATTCAAATCACAGAGGAGGATGACATGAAGAAAGAGGTAGGATTAGGAAAAATTTTGGTAAGTCTTTTAACCCTTTGCAGTCTTTTGGCTGGTTTGGCCATTTTCGACGGTCCAGCAGCGTTTGCCCAAACTCTCTTCGAAAAGGCTCGGTTGGAGAGTTTTTCGAAACTCGGAGCCATTCCGAAACCCCCAAAACCCTTCAGACTCGGAGTAGTCCTCATCACCCTGGCCAATCCCTATTGGGTGACCATGAAGGAAGGCTATGAGAATGCTGCCAAGGAGTTAGAAATTCAGATCGATATCCAGGCCGCTCCCCAGGAGAACAGTCTGGTAGCCCAGCTGGATCTGTTGGAGAATATGGTGGCAAAGGGTTACGATGCCATCTGCGCTCATACCATCACTGCTCAAAATCTCATACCCGGACTGGTCAAAGCCAATCAAAAAGGTGTTTTGGTGGTCACAGATAAACGGGTCGATCTGAAATCGGCACGGGAAGCTGGAGCCAACCCGGTGGTCATTTCGTTGGTTGATTATTACGATCAGGGAAAGTTAGGAGGGGAATTTCTTTGCCGTGAGATCGGCAAAAAAGGAGGAGGCAAGGTGGCTATTATCGAAGGTCTTCCTGGTGCTCCCCAATCTGAAGATCGGCGAAACGGTGCACGAGAAGCCTTCAGTCGCTGTCCATCCCTCCAGTTGGTTTCCGTTCAGCCCGGAAATTGGGATCGGATGAAAGCATATCATGTAGCGACCAATCTGATTCAAGCCCATCCTGATCTCAAGGGGATATTTTGTGCCAATGATGTGATGGCTTTAGCGGCCGTGGAGGCTATTGAACTCGCTGGGAAAAAGGGACAGGTTTCTGTCGTTGGAGTTGACCTGATTGCCCAAGCCAAAGAAGCCATCGCTCAAGGCCGACTCGCGGCCTCTGTGTCCCAGAGTCCTTTTATCATTGGAGAGATGTTTGCTCGTGTTGCCCTGGCAGCCTCCCTGGGGAAGAAAATACCGGATCATCTCTCCATCATCAACACAGTAGCCTCCCGAGACAATATGGATCAGCTCAAGGATTGGAAATAGGGGATGACAAAGCCTCCTTTGATACGGATGGAAAGGATCTGTAAGTCCTTCGATGGGAAAGTGGCTCTGGATTCGGCAAGCCTGATCCTCTACCCGGGAGAAATTTTGGGTTTGGTGGGAGATAACGGGGCTGGTAAGTCAACATTGCTCAAGGTCTTGGCTGGAGTCTATCGCAAAGATTCGGGCTCCATCTTGATCGAAGAGAAGGAAGTTGAGATTCAGGAACCTTCCCATGCCAAAAGACTGGGGATCGAAATGGTTTACCAAGATCTCGCCCTCTGCGGCAGTCTCACTGTATGGGAGAACATCTTTTTAGCCCGTTATGAGATTCGCTCTCTCTTCAAAGGTTTCTTGCCCATTCTGGATAAACGGAAGATGAGAGACAGAGCCACGCATGTTCTCAAAGAGTTGGGGATCGAATTGGTCAATCTCGACATTCCCCTTCGCTCTCTTTCAGGAGGAGAACAACAAGCCGTGGCTCTCAGCCGATGCTTGATTGCTCGGCCGAAGGTTGTCCTGTTGGACGAACCGACCGCCAGCATGGCCCTCTGGGAACGGGAGAAGATCTTAAATCGTATTCAGATGTTGAAGCATCAAGGGCATGCGTTGATCATGGTGACCCATAATCTAACCGATCTTTTTCGCGTGGCAGATAGGGTCTCCGTGCTGAAAGAGGGGAAAAGCATTTGGTCGGGTCCCCTTAAGGGGTTAGAACCTCATCATTTAGCCCAAATGATGTTTGCTGGGAGAATGGAAAGAAAGGAAGGAACATAGTACATCAGACTTATAAAAGATAATGCGAGTTCATCATTTTTCAGAGAGATATCTTTTTGATAAGATTCTGGGTTGTCTGGCGATGGTTGCCATTGGTGACGCAATGGGGATGCCTGCCCACGATATGACCACCGATGAGATCCAGGACCGTTTTGGAAAGCCCCTTCGTGATTTCCGGCCCCCTTTCGAAGACAGCCGAGTCCATCGGGGGATGAAGGCAGGCCAGGTAACCGATGATACGGGTCTTACGCTCCAGATGGCTAAACTCTATATCGAACGGGGAGCAAAAATCACCCCACATCTTGTCGGAAGATATACTGCAGATTGGGTCGATGATGCGATCCATAGAGGTTTTGGAACGATGATCGGAGGGAGTACGAAACAGGCGGTTCAGAGGATTCGGGAGGGATTGGACCCTGTTCGAGAATCAAGAAAAGAAAAAAATCCAATGATGGGAGCGACCAATGGATCAGCGATGAAGATTTCTCCTGCAGGGCTTATCCATCCTGGGAACATCGAGGCTGCCATTCAGGATGCCATCACGATCTCTCTTCCAACCCATGGAACCCAGACAGCGATTTCAGGAGCTTGCGCGATTGCGGCTGGGATCTCAGAAGCCATGAAATCCGAAGCGACAGTCTATTCCGTTGCCAGGGCTGCCTTGTATGGTGCGGTTCGAGGAGAGAGACTCGGAAGGAAAAGGGGGAGAACCGTACCTCTTCCCTCTGTCCCCGAGAGAATTAAACTGGCCATATGTCTCGCATTAAAGGCAGAAACCAGGGAGGAGGCAGGACATCTTTTTTCCTCTCTGATTGGAACCGGATTAGCAGCCTGTGAGTCCATTCCCACAGCCATTGGTATTTTTGTGGCTTGTGAAGGAGATCCTTATTCTTGTGTGATCACAGGTGCCAATGTGGGATACGACACGGATACGATCGCATCGATGGCAGGGGCTCTTTCAGGAGCCCTCAAGGGATTTGGTCATGTTCCAAAGCCTCTGTTCCAAATCGTTGAAAAGGTGAATGGCTTGAACCTGAAGGGTTTTGCAAAAAGATTGAGTCTTCTCACGATGAAACATTGCTAAGATGATCAAGAAATCCCTGGACATCATCGCCATAGGGGCTTTGGCGATGGATTATTACCTTTTTGTGGACACACTCTCCTGGAAAGAGGAGAAGGTGAGAGCTCATTTTACACAATATTTCCCGGGCGGAACAATGGGAAATTTTGCTTGCGCATCCGCCAAGCTTGGGGCAAAGACAGGATTTATCGGGACCGTGGGACGGGATCTCTGGGGAGAGAGGCTTCTTCAAGAATTTAAGGCGCTGGATGTAGATACGAGCCAGATCGTCCAAAGCAGAAGCCAGCTCACACCGGTCACCGTTTTAATTTATGACCGGGAGGGAAAGAGGCTCAATCTTATTCCTCCCTTTCCCCCTCTTCAAAGATTGGACATTGCTTGGGAGTATATTGCTAAAGGGAAACTCCTCCATACCCATCCCTTCGATGTGGAGCTTCTCCGTATGATTATTAAGGAGGCGAAGAAACATCA
>FWPV01007354.1_pt1 | contig 20075 bp, 14 predicted proteins | sample 2228371 | NCBI WGS metagenome assembly FWPV01 (sample SAMEA103939776, study PRJEB20133) | metagenome | reverse complement strand
TGGTGATGCACCTGGTCCAGGGGTCCACCTTGAGGGAAGCCGCGTCGAGCATGGAGCTGGAGACCAAGCTCGACATCATGCGGCGAGTGGCCGAGGCCGTGCACGCGGCCCACCTCCTCGGTCTCATCCATCGCGATCTCAAGCCCTCCAACGTCATGGTGGAGCGGGACGAGCGCGGGGGCTTCAAGCCCTACGTGATGGACTTCGGCCTCGTGAAGGACTTCGGCGCGCCGGATCTCACCGAGGCCGGATCGGCCATGGGCACCCCGGAGTACATGGCGCCAGAACTGGTCCAGGCCGAACCGAGCATGGTGGGCCGGCGCACCGACGTATGGGGCCTCGGCGCCACCCTCTACTACCTGCTGTGCGGCGTCGCGCCGCACCAGGGTGCGCACGTGGGCGAGGTACTGCGCAAGGTGGTCGAGGAGGACCCCGTGCCGGTCCGCACGCGCAACCCCCGCGTGCCGGTGGACGTGAACACCGTCGTCATGAAGTGCCTGGAGCGCGATCCGCACCAGCGCTACGACTCGGCCAAGGCAGTAGCCCGCGATCTGGAGCGGTTCCTCCTGGGCGAGCCCATCGTCGCCCGCCCCTTGGGCTGGTTGCGTGCCGTGCGGCGCAAGGCTGCCCGCCACAGGCTGGCGGCGGCCGTCGCTGGCAGCACCGCCGCCGCGGCCGTGCTCTTCGGGCTTTTCTGGTTGCACGCGAAGTTCGAGTCGCGGCAACGGCAGGTGCTGGCCCACCGCTTCGGGCAGCAGGTGCGAGAGATGGAGACCGTCTTGCGCATGGATGCGCTGCTGCCGCTGCACGACAGCCGGCCCGCGCGACGGCAGGTGGCGCAGCGCATAGAAGCGCTGACGCGCGAGCTGGGGCGGATGCAGGGGTGGGAGCGCAGCATCGCAGAGTACGCCGTGGGACGCGGTCTTCTCGCCCTGCGGGAGGACGGAGGCGCTCATCAGCACCTGGAGCGGGCCTGGGAGCTCGGATTCCGGGACGCCGGGGCGGCAGCAGCCCTCGCCCAGAGCAAGCTCTACCTTTGGCAACGCCGCCTGGCGGAAGCCGGCCGCATCGGCAGCGCCGAGGTTCGCCAAACGCTCGTCGAGGACGCAGATCGGCGCTATCGGGAGCCAGCGCTCGCCCTCCTGCACCGTGCGGGTGGCAGCGAGTTCGCATCGCCGGCGTTCGCCGACGCTCACGTGGCTCTCGTCGAGAGACGCTTCGAGGATGCCGTGCGGCACGCTCGAGCCGCCTGGGAGGCCAATCCGGCGTTGTACGAGGCCCTCAAGCTCGAGGGGGATGCCTTGGTCGAGCGGGGGCGAGCGCGGCAGCTGGCCGGCGAGAACGAGGCTGCCCGCGCCGACTACGCCGGGGCGGGCGAGGTCTACCTGCGGGCCCTGGAGATCGCCCGCAGCGACCCGACCCTGCACGTGGCCGAAGCGCGCCGCCTGGAACTGGTCCTCCACCTCGGCGGGAGTCGCGGCGGGGAGCTCGAAGCGCCGTACCGGGACGCACTTGCGGCCTGCGCGCGGGCGGTGGAGATCGACGCCGACCATGCAGAGGCATGGCTGATCCAGGCCCGCATCCACGCACGCCGCGCCGAGTTCCACCTCCTGCGCAGCGAGGATGCCGCTGCGGCGGCCGACGCGGCGCTGGCCGCCGCCCGACGCGCCAGCGAGCTGGCCCCCGAGAGCTTCGAAGCGTTGCACATCGCTGGCGTGGCGGCCGGCCTGCGGGGGGCGTCCAGCGTGGAGCGGGGCGAAGACCCCGTGCCCTGGTTTGCGCTGGCGGCGAACAGCTTGCGGCGAGGGCTTGAACTCCACCCACGACATGCGCCGAGCCTGCTGACGCTGGGCACCGTGGCCATCAAGCGAGGCGAGTACGAGTACCGCAAGGGGATCGACGCCAGCAGCGCCATCGGGCTGGGGGTGGCCACCTATTCGAGACTTCTGGAGCTCCTCCCGGACCTTCCCGCGGCCCACAACAACGTTGCAGCCGCCTACGAGCTACAAGGGCGATTCCTCGCGTCGCGGGATCGCGACCCGCAAGGGGCGTACGACCAGGGGCTTGCGGCGTGCGACCGCGCCCTGGCTGGCAACCCGACGTACGCCTTCGCCCTGAACAACCGAGGGGTGCTGTGGCTGCGCCGGGGGGAATGGGCGCAGCGCCAGGGCGGCGACCCCGAACCGCTGCTGGCGCGCGCCCGGGAGTCCCTGGCGGCCGCGCTCGCCCTCAACCCCACGTTCGCGTACGCGCACAACAAGCTGGGCGAGGTGGAGCTTGCATGGGCACGTCACGCTGCCGCCGGCGGGCTCGATCCTTCGCCCGCCCTGCAGCGTGCCGAACAAGCCCTCACCAAGGCCGTGCAGCTCAACCCGCGACACCCCCTGGCCTGGCGGAATCTCGCCAGCGTCAAACGCCTCGCTGCAGCCCACGCCCCGGCGGCGACTCGGAAGGCGTTGGTGGAGGCGTGCCTGGCCGCGGCGGAACGGGCGCACGCCATCAACCCGACCATGGGTTCGGCTCTGGCGGAGCAGGGTGCAGCGCTGCTCCTCGAGGCGCAGTTCGCTCGGGGACAGGAACGGCAGCGCTTGGCCAGGAGGGCGCAGGAGCTCCTGGCGGAGGCTCTCCGGCAGGAGCCGGTGGCCGGTCCGGAGTACGAGCACGCCCTGGGAACCGCCGCCGCCCTCGCTCGTGGCGAGGTCCCTCCTCCGCCATCGGCTCGCTCGCCGTAGCGGCGGCGATGCTGCCGCGCGAGCGGCTACGGGTTCGCTCCTCGCCGCAGGTTCGGCCACTGGTCGCGGTGGTGCGTCTGGTGGGCCGGTCAACCCCACGCCACGTCCCTCGTCCTCCGAGAGCGGGGGGACATCATGAACGTTGACACACGAACGATGAAAGAGTCCAGGCACCGTCGTTGGGCCACGATCGTCCCGCGGACCGAGGGCGCGCCGCGGTGGCGCTGCGTCGTCCCGGTGCTCGGCCTGCTTTTCCTTGCGAGCCTCGCGTCTCCATGCCAGGTCCGGGGGGAGGAGGGCGTTCTGCTCATCGGCATTGGCATGCACATCGAGCCTTTGGGACGAACGGCGCAGGGCTACCAGAGCGGTCAGGGTGACTACCGGCAGCTGCCCTTCTTCCAGCGGCATGTGCAGGACCTGAGGGCGGTGGCAGGCATTGTCGAGCGGCACGGTGGACGCCTCACCATCCAGGCCCAGTCGCCCTTCACCCAGGTGGCCATGGAGCGCAACGATCCGGTGCTGCGCGACCTGGCGGCGGCCGGCCACGAGATGGCCCTCCACTTCCACGAGGACGCCCATCTGGGGAGCAACTCATCGGCGCTGCCGTTCCAGCAGTGGTGCGACGTCATGCGCGAGGAGATGACCCTGGTTACGCAAGCTTCTGGTGTCCTGGACCTCACCTACTGGTCGGGGGGAAACCTGTACCCAAAGCTTCTCCAGGCCGCAAGCTGCGCCGGGTTGTGGGTGAACTCCGACTGGAAGAACCCGCGAACCCAGGAAATCCCCGAGGCGTTTCATTCCGTGCACCCCTGGCGTCCGGCCGGCGGCACGGACGGGGTGGATTTCTCCTCCTTCGTGCAGCACGATCCGAACGGGCCGGTGGTCTTTCTCCCCGAGGGCGCCTATGACGTCGTCACCTACCGGCCCCCGGGCAGCACCGACGAGGATTACCTGGAGGTGATCGCGCGCGCCCTCGCCAACTCGGTGGCGCAGGCACGACCGGACAAGATCAACGTCTTCCACTTCACGATTCACCCGGGCGAGCTGCGGGGTTCCTCGGGGCAGCCGTTCGCCATGCTCGAGACGTTCCTCACCCAGCATGTGGACCCCCTCGTGCAGGCGGGGCGCGCCCGCTGGGCAACGCTTACCGAGATGGCCAACGCCTACGTGGCGTGGGAGCAGCGAGGAGGTGACACAACTGTTCGCCGTCCCCGGCGCGTGGTGCGACCAGTGGGCGAGGCGGGAGGGTCGGAGGGCTTCTTCACCTTCGCCATCAACGTGCACGACTGGGTGCATCCGGAGGAAAGCGCCGCCACCCTGCTCCAGCTTGTCGACATCTTCAACCGCTACGGCGTGCGGGGGGATTTCTACTTCACGCCGGAGATCGCCGCAGCGCTGGCCGAACGCTTTCCCCAGGTCATCGCCCGTCTGAACGAAACCAACATGGGGCTTGGCTACCACGTCCGGCCGCCCCATCCGGCGTCCAGCGGCTTCGATCAGCGCCTGCGGGACCTCGCGGCGAGCGCTCTGTATGCGACCATGCGCCAGTACGAAACCTACGGGCTGAACCTCGAGACGGGCGAGCTCGATCCCTCCCGCGCCGGCGGCTTCCGGGCGGTACGCCAGATCTTCGGCCGGAATCCCGTGGTCGCCGCCGTGCCCAACGACAACCCCACCATCCGCGCCACCGGGCAGCAGCTCCTGCGCGATCTGGGGGTGCAGATGACGGTGACGTATCACGAGAGCGGCACCGACCTCTACCACCCCTTCGAGTACACCAACGGCCTGCTCGTCCGCCCCTCCGACTTCAGCGTGACGAGGGTGACCGCCATCGACGGGAGCAACAATTTCTGGTGGAACTACATGGGCACGGCCCGGGCCAACGACTACCACCCCCTGCGTCTGCTCGAGTTGGGCATGGCGCAGTGGCAGGCTCGCAGTCCTTCCCGAAAGCCCTTCGTTACCGCCCTGATTCACGACAACAACTTCGCCCGTCGCGGTCCTGAGGGATGGACCAGCTTCTACTTCGAGATCGTGAACGGGCAGCGGGGCAACCCCCTGCCGCCGCCCTGGGATCTCACGGCGCCGGACCCGAGCACCCCCCGCCCGAGCAGCGAGCAGGAGGCCATCTGGCGGGCCTGGGAGGAGCTGGTGGCGTACGTGGCAACGCACTTCACGGTGGTGACGGCGGCCGACATCGTGGCAATGGCGCGGGCAGCGCAGGGCAGCTTGGCCGAGGGCAAGGTCGGGACGGTCGACCGCGACGTGACCTACTGCACCCCCGAGGGGCTGCCCCAGCGCCTCGACCTGTACTATCCGGCGCAGCAAAACGCCTCCTGGCCGGCCGTGGTCTACCTCCACGGTGGCGGCTGGACGGGCGGCGACAAGGGCGCCGTGCCGCCGGAGGTGGACGCCCTGCGGAACAGCGGCTTCTTGGTGGCCTCGGTCAACTACCGGCTCGCCCCCGCCCATCCGTTCCCGGCCATGATCGAGGACGTCGCCTGTGCCGTGCGCTTCCTCCGCGCCAACGCGCCCATCTTGAACCTGGATCCGACCCGCATCGGCGCCATGGGGGGCAGCGCCGGCGGCCACCTGGCGGGGCTTCTGGGCACTGCGGATCTGGCGGCGGGCTTCCACGTGGGGCCGCTTGGGGACCAGAGCAGCCGCGTCCAGGCGGTGGTGGACATGTGGGGGCCCTCCGACCTGACCCAGCCCTTTGCCGGCAACCTCTCGAGCGACGCCAGCATCTTTGCCGGCTTCGACCCGGCCCTGGCGAGCCCCATCACCTACGTCACTCCCGACGATCCGCCGTTCCTTCTGGTCCACGGCGAGAACGATCCCTTAGTGCCGGCCTCGCAGTCCGAGCGGCTGTACGACGCCTTGCGCCAGGCCGGGGTGCAGGCGGAGCTGTTGCTCGTCAGGAACGCGGGGCATGGCTTGGTCCCGGCTGGCGGCAGCCCAGACCCCGACCGCCAGGAGGTGGTCCGGAGGGTGGTGGAGTTCTTCTCGCGGCAGCTCGGCGGGGTGCTTTAAGGCACTGCCTCGCCGCCCGTCTCCTCGCCGTGCCGACGCGCGGGCAGCCGGGAAGGCGGATCAGGGGGAAGGTCGAGGGCGACGCCCGCGGGGTGCCTGCGCGGGGTCCGAGGGGCGATCTTGCTACAGTTTCACTGTGACGACTCCCCTGGAGGAACTCGCCGCTCAGCTCCCATGGTTGGACGGACTCTCGCCTGCCTTCAGGCGGGCCGTCGAGGGGAGCGTGCGTCGCCACGTGGCAACGCCCGGGACGTACCTCTTTCGCGCCGGCGACCCGTGCGCCCATTTCGCCGTGCTCGCCGAAGGGGTGGTGCGGGTCAGCGCGTCCTCGCCGGCGGGCCGCGAAATGCTCCTGTACCGGCTGCGTCCGGGGGAGCTGTGCACCATCACCCTGAGCTGCCTTCTGGGCGGCGTTCCCTACCCGGCTGACGGCATCGCCGAGACGGCGGTGCGTGCCTACCTCGTGCCCCGGCACGTGTTCGTCGAGCTCTACGACCAGCAGCCGTCCTTCCGCACTGCCTGCCACCGTCTCTTCGCCGCCCGCCTGGCAGAGCTCATGTGCCTGCTGGCGCAGGTGGCGTTCGGCACGACGATCCAGCGCCTCGCCGCCCTGCTCGTGCAGCGCGGACCGCGGGTCGAAACGACCCACGAGCGGCTGGCCCTGGAGCTCGGGACCAGCCGGGAAGTTGTGAGCCGGGGCCTGAAGCGGCTTGAGCGCCGCGGGCTGGTGCTCACCCGCCGCGGGCAGATCGAGGTCCTCGACGACGAGGGCTTGCGCCGGCTCTCCGCCAGTGCTTGGTGATTCCAGTCACAGACACGCAGGATCGCGACGAAAATACTGCGACCATGTCTCATGATCGGTGTGCTGCTGCTGCTGCTGGCGAACTCCGCTGGGTTGGACCGGCTGCTGCGGGGGAGCGTGGGGGGTGCCGCCCTCGCCGCCGGGTGGTACTTCGAGGGTTGGCGGGGGCTGCTGGGCCTGGTGCCGCTCGCTACCGCCGCGGTGCGCTCCTGCCCGGCGTACCTGCTGATCGGGGCGAGCACCTGCCGTTCGAAATCGTGCACCACAACGGGCGCGACGCGGGTGAAGCGCGTCGCGGGTTCGGGGGGAGCAGATGAGGAAACTTGGTGTTGCGGCACTGGTGTGGTTTTCCTGCACCTTGGCGTTTGCTCACACCTACTCGTTTTCGCTGCGCGGCGACCGCGAGGTGGGCACCGCCGGCGATACCGATGGTTGGGGGCATGCGGTGGTCACCCTGGACGGCGGGACCGCGTACGTCTTCGTGTGGGTCAAGAACATCGCGGCTCCCACCGCGGCCCACATCCACGCCGGACGGGCAGGGGCCAACGGGCCCGTGGTCGTGGAGGTTCCGGCGAGCTCGTTCAGCGATGTGGGCGGTGGCGTGGTTCGCGCGATGACGTCGGTGGCGGTGAACGCCTCGGTGGCCACGGCCATCGCCGCCGATCCCACCGCGTACTACCTCAACGTGCACAACGCCGAGTTCCCCGGCGGGGCGGTGCGGGGGCAGTTGCTGGGCGAGGGAGCGGCGCCGGCCGCGTTGGCCACGGATCTCGCCGGGGCGAGGGAGGTGCCGGCCGCGGGCGACGGGGACGGGGCTGGCCACGCCACCGTCATCCGCGACGGCTCCACCATCACGTACTACCTGTGGGTGAAGAACATCGCCGCTCCCACCGCGGCGCACATCCACAGCGGGGCGGCAGGTGTGGCGGGAGGCGTGGCGGTGGGCTTCAGCGGGCTGTCGTTCGCGGGCGGCCAGGCGGCCGGCTCCGCGAGCGCCGACCCGGCCACCCTCGACAGCATCTGGAGCCAGCCACCGAGCTATTACGTCAACGTGCACAACGCCGAGTTCCCCGGCGGTGCGGTCCGGGGGCAACTGGGCGCCACGGAGACAACCCTCTACCTGCCGGTGGTGGCGCGCAACCCCGGCCAGGGGTCGAGCCTCTTCGTCACCGATCTGCGGGTGCTGAACCTCGCCGATACCGATGCCGACGTGTTCGTCTCCTGGTTCCCCAAGGGCGCCGCGGGGGCGGCCGGGCCGGCCGCCGTGACCCGCCTCGGCGTGGTGGCGGGCGGCGAAGCTGTGGTCAACGACGTGGTCGGTACCCTCTTCGGCGCCAACGACCGCGGTGCCCTAGTGCTCGCGTCCACAGCCGCCTTCCGCGGCGCGGCCCGCACCTTCAACGACCAGCGGAGCGCCGGCAGCGGCACCTTCGGCCAGTTCGTCGAGGCGCTGCCCATTGACCGGGCGCACCGGAGCGGAGCACTGCTCTTGGGCTCCCACCGCCCCAAGGCGGACGGGCGAGACTTCCGTCTCAACGCCGGCTACTTCAACCCCAACCCCTTCCCGGTCGAGGTGACCTTCCACGTGCGCCAGCCAGACGGGACCGCCTTGGCTGCCCCGGCGGTGCGCACCTTCAACTCCTGGGCCAACGACCTGGCGGCGTACCACGCACTGATCCCCGGCATTCCGGCGGCGGCGCAGAGCCAGCCCGCTTTCTTCATCACCTACACCGCCACCGCACCGGTGTTCATCTACGGCTCGGTGGTGGACAACCTCACCGACGATGGCTTGCACGAACCCGCCCAGGCCCTGCCAGCGGCGCCCGTCGGGCCCGTCAATCGGCCGCCCAACGGGGTGATCACCGCGCCGGCGGGCAACGTGACGATGGCGGCCGGGCAGTCGGTCGTCTTCGCGGGCAGCGTCAGCGATCCGGACGGCGACGAGGTCACGGTGGTGTGGGAGTTCGGCGACGGGAGCACCTCGTCCGCCCTCAACCCGGGCAGCCACACCTACGCCAACCCCGGTTCGTACACCGTGACCTTCACCGCCACCGATAGCCACGGCCTTGCTGACCCGACGCCGGACACCCGGACCATCACCGTTACCGCAGCGAACCGGCCGCCCAACGGGGTGATCACCGCGCCGGCGGGCAACGTGACCATCACCGCCGGCCAGTCGGTGACCTTCGCCGGCAGCGTCAGCGATCCGGACGGCGACGAGGTCACGGTGGTGTGGGAGTTCGGCGACGGCGTCTCGTCCACCCAGCTCAACCCCGGCCCGCACGCGTACCTCGCGGCAGGCACGTACACCGTGACCTTCACCGCCACCGATAGCCACGGCCTTGCTGACCCGACGCCGGACACCCGGACCATCACCGTCAACCCCGCCTCCACCGCCACCCTCTCCCGGGTGCAGGACGAGATCTTCGACCGCTTCTGCATCAGTTGCCACCCGCCCAACGCCGGGCTGAACCTCGAACCGGGCAACAGTTACGCCAATCTGGTCAACGTGAACTCGACCCAGCAGCCGTCGCTCCTGCGCGTCAAACCGGGGGATCCCGACAACTCCTACCTGTACCGCAAGATTGTCGGCGGTCCGGGGATCACCGGCAGCCGCATGCCGCAGGGCGGGCCATTCCTCTCCACCGAGAAGACCCAGCTCCTGCGAGATTGGATCCTGGCCGGTGCGCCGAACAACTGATCAGCTGGCGAAGCGCGCCGCCTGGGCACTGGCGGGGGTCGCGGCGTTCTCTGTGGCGTGCGGCGACCCCAAGCCGCTGCCCACCGCTCCCGACGACCCGCGCCCGGACCCCTCGGCTACCTTCACCCGGGTGCAGGGGGAGGTGTTCGCTACCTCCTGCGCCCTCGCCGGCTGCCACGCCGCGACGGCGCCGGCGTCGGACCTCGACCTGTCGGCGGCGAACGCCTACGCCCACATCGTGGGTGTGGCGGCAGTGCAACGCCCCGGTTTGAACCGCGTGCAGCCGGGAGACCCGGAGCGCTCGTACCTCGTCAAGAAGATGCGCGGCGATGCGGACATCTCTGGCGAGCGCATGCCCCCAGGCGGGCCGTACCTCGCGGCCCAGGTGCAGCTGGTGACCGACTGGGTGCGCCGCGGCGCGCCGCGGGACTAAGCAAGGAGGAGCGGAATGACGAGGAGCGAGGGACGGGGTGCGGCAGCGGCTTGTCTCGTGCTCGCGGCCCTGCCAGCCGTGGCGGTCGGGCAGAACCGGCTCGTCAACCTACCCACCGAGCAGACGGTCGGGCCCAGTACTCTCCAAGTGGTGTTCACGCACCGCTTCACGCAGACGGTGGCCGCGGCCGGCGCCCACGAGCTGTTCGGCCTCGACGCGGCCGCCGACGTGGGCATCGGGCTGGACCTCGGGGTTGGGCGGCACATGGAGGTGAGCGTGTACCGCTCGTCGCTCTTCAAGGAGTTCGAAGCGGGGGCCAAGCTCACCCTGGCGCGCCAGGAAGGGGGATCGCCCCTGGGTCTCGCGGTGCGGGTGGGGAGCGGCTACCGCGCCGCGCGGGGGGTGGAGGAGCGTTGGGTGGGCTTCGCCCAACTCATCCTGGCGCGCCGCCTGTCCGAGGGGTTCGACGTCTACCTCGTGCCGTCCTTCGCCTCGGACACGCCCACCCTGCGACGCGCCGCCAACGTAGCCCTCGCCGCTGCCTGGCACCTGCCCCGGCGCTGGGACCTCCAGCTGGAGGTCACGCCCGCCAACCGCGACGCTGCCAACGGCACGGCGGCCTGGGCGCTCGGGGTGGTCAAACGGGTCGCCGGTCACGAGTTTCTCATCTTCTTCGGCAACTCGCGGGCGACCACGGTGGATCTCCTCACCGGCACTGACCTGCCGGGTGGCTACAACACCGGCGACGTGCGCTTGGGTTTCAACCTCACCCGCCGCTTCCCGGAATGAGGGATCCCCGCCCGCCGTCTCGACGCCCATCCACTCGCTGCTTCCCGGGAGTCTCGGAGCTGCTTCCCCACTGACCGCTCCTCGCGCCCGCGCCTGGACGGCACGCCGGTGACGAGAGCCGTGGCCGCGCCGCACCCCTGAAGGCGGCACGGCCCGCCGCAGCGGGCACCCGCGGGGGGTGCCTGCGCCGGCTTGAGCCCGCCCACGAAACGCCGAGGCAAGGGGATCCACTGGTGTTCCTCGCCTCTCATCGGCATCCTCCCGCGTCCTGCAGCCGTCCCCGGCCCGCGCCAGGGCTGGCCGGCCTCTCTAGCGCCGTCTTCGACGGACAGTGCTCCACCGCCGCGGGCCAGATCTGCACGGCAAGGTCAGGGAGTTCCCGGCGGCCCGGCGCCAGATTGACATCCACAGACTCAACGGATAAGCTCATCCGTGGAGTATGTGAGATGCTCACCCAAACCAGTCGTTACGCCCTGCGGATCCTGGGACACCTCGCCGATCATCGAGGCGCGACCTTGCGGGGCGACGAGATCGCCAGGGCCACCGGGATCCCCGCCAACTACCTGGTCAAGCTTCTGAACCAGCTGCGCAAGCGAGGGTTCGTGGACAGCCAGAAAGGTTGGGGTGGCGGCTTCCGGCTACGGGAGCAGGCGCTCGAGGCGCCCATCGCCGAGGTGGTGGAGCTCTTCGATGGCCCCGCCGACCAGACGACGTGCGTCTTCGAGCGCCGGAGGTGCAACGAGAGTCGCCCCTGTCCCCTTCACCACCACTGGGAGAGGGTCCGTTCCAGCTATTCGATCATGCTCGCCGCTGTCCGTCTCCGCGACCTCGCCACCGGCGGGGAGCTGCCGGAATTGCTGCGGGTGCAGGACACAAGGCACTGAGGAAAGGTGGAGGATCACCATGCGCGATGCCATCGAGACGTTGATGCAGGAACACCGGGTGATCGAGCAGGTGCTTGGCGCCCTCGCCACGTGCGTCGCCCAGTTAAAACAGGGCGAGCCCGTGCCGCGGGCGAGGCTCGGCGAGTTTGCAGCCTTCTTCCGCAACTTCGCTGACCGTTGCCACCACGGCAAGGAAGAAGACTTGCTGTTCGAGGCCATGACCCACCACGGCTTCTCCCGTCAGGCTGGACCGCTCGCGGTGATGCTGGCCGAGCACGACGAGGGGCGTCGGTGCGTGCGCGACCTCGCGCGCCTGGGCGAGGGTGACGGCGAGCTCTCGCCGGCCGAGCGCGACGCCGCCGTGGCTGCTGCCTCCACCTTCATCGCACTTCTGACGGCCCATATCCAGAAGGAGGACCAGATCCTCTACCCGATGGCTCGTCAACACCTTCCCGCCGACGTGACGGAGGCACTGGCCCACAGGTTCGAAGAGTTCGAGGCCCAGGTCATGGGCAGCGGCGAGCACGAACGTTTCCATAAGCTTGCCCAAACCCTCTCTGCCACCTTCCCTCCGTCGTTGCCCCCCGCGGCGACCGCGCTACCCTGCCATCGCCACGGCACGGTGCCAGGCTCGTCCTAGGGGTCGCTGCCAGGGGAGCCGTTCGCGTACGCATGGTCGGTTGCGGCGCCGATCGGGGCATTCTCTTCTTGTGACCCTTGCGTTCTCGTCACGAACGCTGACCGGGGGTGCGAGAGGTCCCCTAGCCCCGGCGGCGCCACGCCGTCCCCCAGCAGCCGGCGGTGCGGGCGTGAGAAGGCAGAGCCAGGGCTTCCCAGCACGGCGCGCGAGCTCAGGGGGGTGCGATGGCCGAGGGATGGCCGCTTGGGAGATGGGGGTGAAGGCCGGGCCGTTGTCGCCTTGCGGTCACCTCCTGTCGAGTGGCGTACGGGGGGAGGGCGCATGCCGGTAAGCTGCTGGGTTCGGCTGAGGCTGTCGAGGGTCAGGTACCGTCGGGCGACGGTCCACTCGTCGTGCTCTTCGGCGAGGACCGCGCCGACGAGCCGTATGACCGCCTCGCGGTTGGGGAAGATGCCGACGACATCAGTGCGGCGGCGGTTCCCCTCGCTGAGGGGCTCGTGCGGGTTGTTGGACCAAATCTGCTTCCAGTGAGCCTTAGGGAACGAGGTGAAGGCGAGGAGGTCGGGGGGGTGTGTCATCGAGCATCGCGGCGGCCCGGGGGAAGCGTGGCTCGAGCTACCCTACGATGTGACGGTGCTGGGCCGACACCGATGCAGCGTTTGGTGGGGCGAAGACGGAGCGGACGAGGGCGGCGCCGAAGCCGGCGGCGGCCTTGGGGACGCGGGCGAGGAGGTTGGTCATGAAGTGTGTCCGGCAGCGCTGCCAGGAGGCACCCTGGAAGGCGGCGGCGAGAGCCTCCTTGAGACCCTCGTGGACATGGGAGACGACGAGTTCGACGCCGGAGAGGCCGCGAGCAACGAGGCTGCGGAGGACGGCCAGCCAGCCGGGGCCATCCTCGCGGGTGATGAGGTCGGTGCCAAGGATCCCACGGCGGTCCTCGGCGTCGACGCCGGTCGCGATGACGGGGTTGTTGACGACACGGCCGCCTGCACGGTACGTGACCACCATTCCGTCCAGCCAGAGGTAGCGAGAGGGTCCGGCGTCCAGCGGGCGAGTGCGGGAGCCCTCGACGGTGGCGTCGAGGGACCCGGCCATCTCGGAGACCTGCGACTTCGAGATCCCGGTGAGGTCATGGCCTGCACGAGGTGCTCGACCTGGCGGGTCGACACACGGACGACGTAGCTCTCGGCGACCACGGCCGTGAGCACTTGCTCGGCTCGACGGCGGCGATCCAGCAACCAATCCGGGAAGTAGCTCCCTCCTCGTAGCTTCGGGATGGCCAACGGGATCGTCCCCCTCCGTGTGTCCCACGGTCGCTCGCGGTAGCCGTTACGGCGGTTGATAAGAGGACTAGGAGTGTGGTGCTCGGCTCCACACTGTGCGTCCGCCTCCGCGCTCATCGACTTGGAATACGCTGCGCGTTTCCCAAAGCTCGCGCAGGCCCGACTACGGCAACGACTTCGGGGACCCCCTCTTCAACAACGCCCCCACACCGCCCCGCCGAGCTTCGAGTCAGACCCCCGGGGTCAACACCTCCTGAGTAGCCCGAAACTCTCGCCACCACCTCCGGGAAGCAGGGCTCATCCACCACGCGGTGGACTCTACTGCCGCCATGTCGTGGCAGCAGGGGCATGACCGGCCGCGTGTCGTGGCACGACGGCGCTGTCGCAGAGGCGTGCGGCGGGCCGTGCGGCGCCGTCGCGCCGCCGAGGGCGATCAGGCCCAGGGGATACGAGCCGCAGGCAGCCGTGTGGTGGTTGGCGGCTGCCGAGAGGAGCTCACTCCCGGTCGTCGTCCCCAAGCACGAGGCGATAGCCCAAACCCCTCACGGAGAGGAAGTGGCGCGGCTGGCTTGGCTCCCTTTCAAAGAGCCGCCGCAACTCCAAGATGGCATTGTCCGCGAGTCGCCGGGAGCCGAAACGCCGGTGGGGCCGCACCAGGGCGAAGAGCTCGTCCCGGGAAACCACTGCCCCCGCTGCCCGTGTCAACGCCAGCAGCACCCCCCACGCGGTGGGGGAAAGCTCCACCGGCTTGCCTTCCACCCACGCGAGCCGACGCTCGAAGTCCACCTCTCCTCGGCCCAGGGCCAGCCGGGGCCGCACGCCAGTCCGCCGCTCGAGGGCCCGCAGGCGAGCCAGCAATTCCGCCGTGGAAAAGGGCTTGGTGAGGTAGTCGTCGGCCCCCAGGTCCAGGGCCATCACCTTGTCCAATTCGTGGCTCTTGGCGGAGAGCACCAAGACCGGCGTGGCAACCCCCCGCCGGCGCAGCCCCGTGAGCAGCTGGAAGCCGTCCAGCTTTGGCAAGGTCAGATCCAAGATGATGAGGGACACGTCCGCTGCGCTGGCGAGCTCAAGCCCTTGTTCGCCGTCGCTGGCCCGCACCACCTGGAAACCTTCACCCTGGAGCTCTCTCTCCAGCGCCTCCCCCAAGACCACATCGTCCTCCACCAGCAACAGCTTGCGTGCCACTTCACCCCTCCAAGGCCTGCCGGGTTGGTAGGGTCAGCACAAAGAGTGCACCTTCTCCCGCCCGGGAAAAGACCTCCACCTTCCCGCCGTGGGCTTCAGCCACCTGGGTCACAATGGCCAGACCCAACCCCACCCCCTCCTCCGCTGTGCCCGGGGCCCGATAAAACATGCGAAAGATCTTCCGTTGTTCGGCTTCTGGGATCCCTGGCCCCCAGTCCCGTATCAACAGCCGCACCCGTCCCTTCCCGAGCTCCCCTTGCAGCAGCACCGGGCTGCCGGGGGGGCTGTACTTGCTGGCGTTGGTGAGCAAGTTCACCAGGGCTGAAGCCAAAGCCTCCCGGTCGGCCACGAGCTCCACCGCCTCGGCTGGCAGACGCCCCTCCAGGCGCTGCCCCCGGGCTTGAAACAACGGTTCCACCCGCCCCCGGGCCTGCGCCACCACCTCCTCCAGAAAACATGGCCGCAGCCGATAGCTGCGTTTGCCTGCCGCCAAGCGCCCCCAATCCAAGAGCTTCTCCACCTCCCGCTGCAGAGCGGCCAAGGAAAGCTGCAGACTGTGGGCTGGCCCCGTGTCCCCGTGGTGGCGCTGCAGTGCCTCCGCCGTCAGCTGGACCGCCGCCAAGGCGTTCTTTAGCTCATGGGCCGCTTGCGCTACAAAGGCTGCCTGGTTTTCCGCCACCCGCCGCAGCTCCCGGGCTGCCAACAGCAACACGACCCCTCCCCCCACCACCGCGAGCCCCAAGGGCAGCAGGAACAGGGGAAACACGGCATCGGCTGGGGAGGGCCAAAGCAAAACCCCCGCCACCGCCAACCCCGTCACCCCCAACCCTGGCAGCAGCGACAAGAACAGGCCCAGGAAAGCCAGATCGCCCGCGCTGGTGCGCGCCCTGGCCGCCTTTTGCCAGAGCTGCCTCATGGAGCTTGAGGAGCGGAGCGCCGGGCGCGGCGCCAAGCAAACCCGGCGAAAGCCTATCCAAACAGGCCGTGTCCCCACAGCACCCACGGGGGGAGCTGCAACTGGCTGGGATCGGCTTGATGGGCGATGAGGTAAAAGCCGTAAAAGCTGTCGGCCAAGGCGTAAACTACGAGGCTCAAGGGCAGCCACGGGCTTTCCCCCCGCCGCAGGCTCACCCCCAAGGCCAAAAGCGAACCCACAAACCAAAGGTAGGCCACCCAGCCAAGATACAGGGCCCCACGTTCGAGGACCCCCGTGGCCCAGAGGCACGCTTCCGCCGCCAACCCCAATCCCACCACCGCGCTGCCCCAGGCGTAGGTTCTCATGGCTGGCCTCCCCGGCTTCTGTTAGGGTATACCAGCTCCCGGTAGAGACGGGCAGCCTCCCGCTGCAAATCGAAAAAGCACTGGAACACTGTGGGGTCAAAGTGACTCGGGGTCACCACCGCATCGCCCCGGCGTAGCACCTCCACTGCCTTCTCGTGGTCCACCGGCGGCTTGTAGGGGCGAGAAGCACGGAGGGCATCGTAGACATCTACGAGCTTGACGATGCGGGCTTCAAAGGGGATGGCTTCCCCTTTCAAACCGTCGGGGTAGCCGGTGCCATCCCACCGCTCGTGGTGGCTGCGGGCAATGGAACGCGCCATTTCCAAGGGCGGATAGTGCCCTAAAAGCTTTTGCCCATTGACCGTGTGGCGCTGGATAAGCAGCCGCTCCTCAGGGGTCAGGGGCCCGGGTTTGGTCAGCAGCTCCAAAGGAAGGGTAATTTTCCCCACGTCATGCATGGCCGCCGAGTGCACCAACCACTTGCAGTAGCTCCGGTCTTTCCCTAAGGCCCGAGCCAAGAGGGCGGAAAGCTTCCCCACCCGGCGCACGTGGGCCGCGGTGTTGGCATCGTAGAACTCCGCCGCCAGGGCCAAAGTTTCCATGGTGAGGAAGAAGGCCTCCTCGGTCCGGCGGGCTTCCGCCCGCAACCGCTCGTACACTCCCCAGTGGCGCAGGATGGCCCGCAAGAGGGGCAGCTCGTAAAGCCCCACCTCCCAGGGGTAGTCTGCCGCCACGGCCACCCAGCCCCTGTCCCACACCCCCACGAAGTTACGGGGGGGAGGGGAGGTGGGAAAGTGCAACAGCCGGCAGAGCTCTTCCGGCACCTCTCGCTTGCAGACCAGCTGCCCGTGGCCGCGGTCGTAGGGCCGCGCGAATTGGGCGAAGGTTTCCACCCGCACCGCTACTGGTCGAGCGTCCCACTGGGAGTCGGCGTAAAACCACCGGCCCCCGGACAGAAGCTGGCCCCGCTGACGGGCCGCGAAGGCCAAGCGGGGATGGCCAGGCACGCCGGGAGTGTGCCCCAAGAGATGACGCGCCATGGCATCGGCCACCTCGGCGCTCTTCCAATCGGCCACCGCCCGGGAGGCAAAGAGCTCCGCAAAGGTGCCCAAGCGGTCCAGCTCCATGTAGGAGATGAGCAGGCGGTCCGAGAGCTGCTTCGCTCGCAATAGAGACCTCACCCGGGCCAACAGCTCTTCGCGCACCGGGGGTTTGGTAAGGAAATCGTCGGCACCCGCCTCCAAGCAAGCCAACCGGGAAGCCGCATCGTCCGCCACGGTGAGCACCACCACGGGAATGCGCATGGTGCTCTCTTCTCCCTTGAGTTGCCGGCACACCACGAGACCAGAGATGCCTGGCAAGTGCAAATCGAGAAGCACCAGGGATGGTAGGTGCTCTTTCGCTGCAGCCAGCGCTTCTTCCCCGCTGCCGCAGGTGAGCACCGCAAAGCCCGCTTCCTCCAACCAACGGCTCAACCCGCGGCGGACAATAGGTGAATCGTCCACCAACACGATGCATTCCATCACGGACTCCTCTCTTTCTCGTGGGCTTTCGTCGCCGCCAAAAAACTGCCCGGCCGAAGCCGGGCAGCAACCAGCAACAGAAGAGCGTGCTTACCTCACCGTCACCGCCAGGTCGTCGACGAGGAACCCTGTGGCCCGAGAACCGTCCTCGGCGCCATAGAAGTACACCCGCACCGTTTGCCCCTTGTACTGGGTGATGTCAAAGCTCTTTTGCACGTAGGTGCTGGTCTTGTTGAGGTTGGAGTAGATGGCCAAGGTCTTGATGAGGGAGCCATCGGTGCGCCGCAGCTCCACCCACAAGCGGTCATAGGCCGTGGTGGTGCTGGTTTCCTGGGTGCGAATCCACAACCAGAAGGAGAAGGTGATGGACGTGGCGGAGGAAGGCAAGGTCACGGCTTGGTAGAGGTAGTCTTGCCAGTAGCTGCCGTAGCCGTTCAGATAGGCCTTCCAACTGCCGGAGCGCGGCGGGGGCGAGGCGTTGTTTTCGATGACCCCGGAAGTGGCGGTCCAGGCCACGTTCCCTTGCTCGAATCCCGGGTTTTTCAGCAGCTGGCTGCCGCCGGAGGAGCAGGAGGCGGTGAAGTTCACGCCTGTGGCGTTGGGCCCCACCGTGACGCTGCGAGACGTGGGGCTGAAGGTGCAGCCGCTCTTGGAGGGGGTGACCGTATAGGTGCCCGCCGCCAAACCGGAAAGGGTGTAGTTGCCCCCACTGTCGGAGGTGGTGGAAACGGAACCTGCCGTTACCGTAGCCCCCGCCACCCCCACGTTACCTGAAATGCTGTAGGTGCCGGGGCTGGAGCACGACCAGGTGCCGGGTACCCCCACCGCGTCCCAGGCCAGCTGCACCGCCTTCCATTCGGGGGTGCAGGTGCCGCCGTAGAGGTCCGCCGCCGCTTGCGCGGTGGCGTTGCGAGCCCCCTGGAAGTTAGTGGAGGAGGTCATGTAGACGGTCAAGGCCCGATACCAAATGCTGCGCATCTTCACATGGCCAATGCCTGTGACTTGGACCGAGGTCTTCCCGCGGGGGTGGGTTCCCCCCTGAGAGAGCAAGTAGGCTTGCAGGTTGGCAATGCCCGAGTTGGTATGCACCCCGCAGTAGTCGTTGGAGGCGGAAGGGGAGCAGTTGCTGGCGTAGTTGCGCTCGGGGTAGTAGTCGGCCGACTGCCCATCCTTCTTGGGGTCATACATGTAGCGCAGCGCATCCCCAGCCTGGTTGGGGGTGTAGACGTCCGCCCCGATGCTCCAGTTTTCCCGCACGGAAGGGCTCGACTGCCCCGCCCAAAAGGCGGTAGCCCTGCCCAGGATGTCAGAAACCGCTTCGTTGAGGGCTCCCGATTCGTTCTGGTACGCAAGGTTGGCGGTGCGGGAGGTGACCCCATGGGTGAGCTCGTGGGCGGTCACGTCCAAACTGCGGGCCAAATCCCCCAAGGTGGAGCCGTCCCCATCCCCGTAGGCCATTTGATGAATGCTGCCAGTGTCAATCCAGGCGGCGTTGTTCTTTGTACAGCCAAAGAGGCCGGTGGAAAACTGGGCGTGTACCGAAGAGCGCAGCTCGGCTCCTTGCCCATCGTAGGAATCCCGTCCGAAAACGTTCTTGTAAAAGTCGTAGGTGGTGCCGGTGCCGTTGTAAGCGCCCATGGCCGACTGGTCCGAGGAGCTCCCCCCTTCAGAGAATACCAAGGTTCCAGGGAGTTCGCTGCCGGTGTAAATGCACTTTTGGTTGAGGTTGTAAATGGTGCGGTACTTGGCGGTGAAAAGCCGCGGCTCCAGCCCCCGCACCTGCCCGCCGTGCGCGTCCACGTACAGGATGTCCAGGTGGGGCTCCCCGGCGTGGGAGTAGAGAACCAACACCGGAAGTGCCAGCGCGGGCTCCCCGTCACGGGCGTAAATCACCGGTTCTCCCACTTCTACCCACCCTTCCGGCAAACCGCCATCGGCAGTGATGAAATCCACGGCTGCCCTCTCCGCCGCAGCCGCATCCAGGCGCGGGACCGTTTCCAACTCCAAGTCTGGGATGAAGTGACCGTTCACCCCAAAGACCACCTGCTCGTCCATGTGCACGATGAGTTCGCCCCCCACCACCCGCAGCCCTCGGTAGGTCTGCTGCAGGCGCACATGGGTCTGACCCAGCTCGTCCACCTCGGTGGTAGCCGCCTGAAACTCATCGGCCAGGCCCCGCCGGAATAGAGGCGCCAACTCCTCCAGCGCCAGCAGCGCCGCCACCTCCGGGTCGGTCGCCTGGCGCTGCTTCTTCAAGCCCCTCATCTCCAGCGGAACTCCCCGCTCGTCGAGGGCGTACTCCACCCCCGCCGGCAATTCGCGTAGGGCCAGTTGCTGCTGCTCCACCAGCCATCCCTGGGTTTGGTGCCCCCAGCTCACCACCCCCCACGCCAGGAACACCCCCACCAACGTGACAACTCTCCTTCTCATGTATCCTCCCTTCGCCCCCTTCGGGGAAGCTCGAAATGCGGTAGCGCCGCTCCAGCATCCATAGGCGAGTGACCAGAAAATTGGAGCATTTGTAACTGCGCACGCTCCGCTGCACAAGGGGTTTGTGTCGGGTTGTGGACAGCGGTGTGTCAGACGTGTTTGACACAGATCCGACAGGCAGCCGACGCGAGTCCCGCATCTCAGTCGCCCGTCACCGGGAGCCTCCCATGTGGGGTGGCGCTGCTGCCGGACCTTGGCGTTGCGTCGGAAGGCCAGGTCCATGCCGCTGTCGGCCACGACGGCTGGGAGTTGCGGGCGTGGGGCGTCCCTTGCCGATCCTCCCAAGGGTCGGCGGGACG
>FWPV01007353.1_pt1 | contig 20075 bp, 14 predicted proteins | sample 2228371 | NCBI WGS metagenome assembly FWPV01 (sample SAMEA103939776, study PRJEB20133) | metagenome | reverse complement strand
GCGGCGGGGCCGACTGGTTCGGCAACCTGGTCAGGCCTTTTTCCGAAGCTATCCTTGGCTGGGCCGGCTCTGGCTGGGTCCAGGCCGGCACCGCCCTCGGCTGCCTCTTCTTGATGTGCTTTTTATGTTATTTCATGTTGAAGAGGAAAATAATTGTCAAAATATAAGAACCTTTCAAACCTGGAAAAATCCTTTCAGATCAAAACAATACCTAATTCATATGTTATTCAATTAATAAAAATCTCCCGGAATAAAGCAAACAGCAACCATGATGATTTTATCCATTATCGGGTATTTATGAAAATATATAATTTGACCTTTCAGACAATAATAATTTAATATTAAGAAAGAAAAATAAAATCTGAATATGAAAATCAAGATTGTTGATCCTGCCTGTTGTGTGGACTGGAATCATCGCATCAAACAACACTTTGATCCCGACATCTTTCATAGCCGTGAATGGTGCAGGGTTCTTAAACTAGCCTATAATTTGAATCCCGTCTATTTTGCAGTTTATAATGAGCAACAGCCGAGTGCAATCATTCCCCTAATAGAGACAAACAGCCCGTTTACTGGAAAAAGGGCTGTCAGCTTGCCTTTTACTGATTTTTGCCATCCCCTTATCAAAGAACCAGACCTGTTGGAAGGAATTATCAAAGAAATTATCAATTACGGGATAACCCAAAAATGGAAATATGTTGAATTCAGAAGTTCAAATTTCATTTTCTCCGGTATTAAACCATATGAAACTTTTTACACTCATGATCTTGACCTGACAAAATCATCTAACGAGCTCTGGTCCCGGCTGAAAGACAGCAACAGACGCAACATTAAAAAAGCTATGCGATCGGGTCTGAAGGTAACATTCGAAAAGAATCTGGAAGCCATAAAGAATTTCTACAGATTGCAAGTCATAACTAGAAAACGCCATGGCCTTCCTCCTCAGCCATTCAAGTTTTTCATGAATATCCACGAAGAAATCATAGCCAGAAACCTGGGCATAATAGCTTCGGTTTATTACCGGGATAGAATGATTGCTGCTGCCATTTTCTTTAATTTCAACCAGAAGGCTCTATTCAAATTCGGCGCCTCTGATCATATTTTCCACTCTCTGAGGCCAAATAATCTTATCATGTGGGAAGCTATTAAATGGCACCAGGAAAACGGTTGCCACACATTGAATCTGGGAAGAACAGATCCGGAAGATCAGGGACTTCTATCATACAAACGTTCCTGGGGTCCAACCGAATCAAAGATGTGCTATTGTCGGATAGTCCTGGCAACGGATCTGAAACTGAAATTTCTTCTTGCCAGAAAACGAAATTTGTTTAAGAAACTATTTCAGCTTATGCCCTCCCCTCTTCTCCGTCTGGCTGGAACCGTCGCTTACAAACATCTGGAATGAGCGGAGGTAAATAAGGTCGCTCTTCCGGTTGTAATTAATCTTTTACTTTTTTACAATAAAATTAAACTATGTCTTTCGCCGCTGACATTGACAACACTTACAAAAAAGTCGGTGAAGTTCACCTGGCCGGCAAAAATCTAACTTTCCGGGAATCTGTTTTCTCCCCTGATCCTGAATGGGACAATTTCCTGTTTAACACTGGCTTTGAGCATTTTGAACAGACAAGCCTCTGGGCAGAAGCCAAAAAACTAGAGGGCTGGAAAACCAGTCGAATCATAGCCATCAGAAACGACCAGATTGTCGGCGGCTTTCAGATTCTATACAAAGAAAAGTTGAAATTCTTGAAAATTGGGCTTTTGATGAAAGGTCCGGTTATAACCAGCAATGATCCGATTGTTGTAAAATCTTTCTTAAATCAACTTAAAAAATTCGTACATCGCAATTTTTTCGCTCTTCTACTCCAGGCGCCAGACAGAGAAGACCGGATAACTTCAGAATTGAGACAAATAGGTTTCCGGCCTAATTTTATTAAATGGATTATAAAAAGTGCTAACGTCAAGATTAACCTGAATCTGCCAGAAGACCAGTTGGTCAAAAAAATGAAGAGGCAAAAAAGACAGAACATACAGCAAGCAAAAAACGCCGGAATAGTGGTCAGGCCGGGCACCAGAGAGGACCTTGGCCTGTTTTTCAAACTTATGAGCACCACCTGCAGGCGACGCGGTGTCAGACCGAATCCTTCGAGCTTAAAAGCTCTGGAAAAAATATGGGATCTGTTCTCCGCCAGCGATAAAATTGCCCTTTTTTTTGCCGGGCTGAATGACATTAACATATCCGCTCTCATGGTCATAATCATGGGTAAACATGTCTCTCTCTGGAAATTTGGCTGGTCGGGAGAATATTCACATTTCAGACCGAATGACCTCCTTTTCTGGGAAACCCTTAAATGGGCTAAAGCTGCAGGTTACCAGACGGCTGACCTCGGTTCCTTCGGGACTTACATACTAAAAAAAGGCAGGATTCTCGACCTCCGGGAAAATTATCTGGAAAGACAGGATGTTAGATTCAACACCGGATTTGGTGGGCAGGTGATAAACCTTCAGCCGGGTTTAATCTATTTCTCCAATCCGGTGATTTCCTTTCTGGCAAAAACTATATTACCTCATCTGGCTTCATTTCCTTTAACCGAAAAAATAATATACAAACTTATTGGAAATATCTGAATGTCCAGGGTTTTAATTTTACCGCCAGCTGCGTACGCCCGCTGGAATACTTTTGTTGATTCTCATCCAGCCGGCTGGCTCACCCATCTGAGTCAATGGTCCGAAATATTATCAAGTTTTCTCAAGGGGTACCAGTTCTTTGTGCTTACCATCACGGACGAAACGTCCGGAGAAATAAAGGCCGGGTTGCCGCTTTATCTGATTAAATCACCCTTGTCAGGGAAAAGATCGGTCGGAGCCCCTCTGGCTACCTTCTTTGACCCGCTGATTTCCAGCCCGGAGGAGTTGCATCTTCTGATAAAAGCGGCGCAGCGCGTACACCGACAGTTTAATGGCAAATACCTCACCATCAAGACTTTCCAGACCAGTGAATTTTTCCTGCATGCTGGCTACAAATTAAAGGGTGATTACGTTACCCATCTTCTTCCTCTCTCAGACGAACTCGATAATATCTTTAAGAAATTTGACCGAACCTGCGTCAGGAAAAACATCAGGAAGGCTGAAAATAGCCGTCTCAAAATAAGAATAGTTAAAGATCAAGAAGGGTTGAAAAAGTTTTACCGTCTGTATGCAAGAACCAGAAAACGACTGGGACTTCCGGCCATACCCTTCTGCTTTTTTAGCCAGATATTCAAACTGTTTGGACCATCAGGAAAGGCCATCTATATGCTGGCTGAGTACGGGTATACACCGGTGGCTTCGTTATTGATATTTTTATATAAAAATAGATGTTCAGCAGAGGCTCTGGGCTGGGAAACAGCTTTTAAATCCCTGAGGCCGGTGCCTTTTATTTACTGGGAAGCCATCAAACTGGCCCACCAGCAGGGATGTCAGTATTTTGATTTTGGCCGAACGGCAAAAGCCAACACCGACCTGTTGTTTTTTAAGCGAAACTGGGGAACAGAAGAAATAGAGCTGCCTGAATTCATTTTTCCGGAGGGAAAAGATCACTTTTCAAGAACAGAAAAATTAAAGAATTATGCCGGTTCAATTTGTCAAATTCTTCCTTCTTCCGTTTATTTCCTGGCCAGCCACATGTATTACAGATTCTTTCTAGAATAATTTCCATCCTGCTCTACCTATTGAGTTTAAGCCATGCTTCCGGTAAAGGCCGCCAGAAACCAGAACTATTTATTCAAATTCAATTCGGACAGCAGAAAGGCCAGTGCCTTAAACATGGTGGCCTGTCCCCAGTGAATCATCGGAGTCCTATTTTTTATCAGCGGATATACTCGATAATAAAAATATCCGCTTTTATCCTGCATGTTCTGGATCGTCCAGCGTGCTACCTTAAAGGCTAAGTCCAGCGATTCCCGATCATAATCAGAGAAAAAAACAAGGGTATCGATGGCCTGAGCGGCGCATTGAATATCCACCGGATAACGGCGGTGATGATAATATCCTGGCATACCCTCAGGAGTGAAAAAATTTCTCACATAAAACCTGTATCCTTTTTCCAGGACATCAAGATATGTTTTATCTCCAGTATTTTCTATATAGCCTTTAAGTCCATCCAGAACATAACCGGTATGAAAGTTATCAATCCAGCGGAATTTTTTATCTTCGCCATACCACCAGGAACCATCAGACCTCTGACGGCTGCAGGTGAATTTAACCGCTTCGCCTGCTACCATCTTAAATTCCGGATTTTTTATGTGTTTCCAGGTTCTGGCCAGTAAAAAAGCGGCCTGCATACTCTGGTTATGAATGGTACAGTCTCCTTTATCCGAAGGTTTATAATTGATGCAGAAACCGCTATCAGTGACGGTCCTGGGAACATTCAACAGCCACCTGCAGACGCTTTCGGCCACCGATAAATATCTCTCTTCGCCGAGGACTTCAAAAGCGTCAAGAAAAGCCTGACCGATTAAACTCGTCCAGATGGTTATCGGTTCGAATTTCTTCTGGCGCCCGCCGCGTGAGGAAAAATCAAACATTTTTCCCCAGGCATATTCCTCAGAATAGGGAGACCTGCTGACCATCAGCCATTCAAGACATTCCCGCGCTTTTTGCTTATATTTTTCCAATCCGGTCATTTGATACAATTTTAAATATCCGCGGGCAAAAAATCCCCTGGCTATGCATGAATCATGCGGTTGAACTCCTAAAAGCGGTCTGAGATTGACCGGGCTCTTCCAGATAATCTGCATCAAAATTCTTTCTAACAGAAGTTTGTTAAAAGTCAGTGGTCTTAAAAAAGAAGTAAGCCCGTCGCCCGGGTCATATCCCCGGTAATCATGAAGCTCAACCCAGCGGATTACTTTTTCCAGACTCTTTTTTATCAGAAAAATTTTATTACCCGAATCTTCCATGCTACCTGTCCCCGCTTTTGCCCCTTTTAAGTTTTTTCAATGGATTAAATGATGCAAAAAGAGATTTAAGTCTGGACATTTGTTCCTTTCTGTAAAACCTGATCAGGTCATCGTCTACAGGTCTTTCTCTGACGCTCAAAAAACCCCAGAAATATCCGACTAACAGGCAGAGCCCCCCGAGCACATAAGGTTTTTTAGCGCCCTGATAGACAGCTCTCAAGAGCTGCCAGAGTGGATGATAGCCAAGATAATAATTTTTTTTCCCGTAACGAAAAAGACTGGAAAGAACACCGCCCCCCGCTGTACCGATCTTTCTGTGATGCTGGCAAACTTTTTCTGTAAAAGTCCTGGTTTTCCAGCCCTTCATCCGAGCGGTGGTGACCGCCACCCAATCTATGCCGCCCTCTTTTATCGGTCTGTATCCGCCAATATCTTCAAAGCAGTTCCTTCTAAACAGCTGACAGGCCCCAGAAACATGTTCTATGCTGGTAAACCTGTAATCATACTGACGGCCATTTTCCACAAAAGGAGTCCCGGCCACTCCCAGTTCTGGATCCTCCTTAAATCTGGCCAGCAGGAACTCAAAATAGTCCCGGTCGAAAGAAATGTCGGCGTCGAGATTGCCAACGATTTCAAAATCCATATGTTTGATCATTCTGTAGGCCTGCATAAATCCTTTCGCTTTTGAGGAAAAACCGTGATCCGAATGCGGAGGAATCGATATGAGTTCTATCCAGGGAAATGAATAAACATATTTTTTTATTATGTCCCCCATTTGATCAGTGGAACCATCATCGACAATTAACCATTTCTCGGGAAGGATAGTCTGGTTTATTACTGATACTATGGTTTTTTCTATGAATTCTTCTTCGTTCCAGGCAACGGTGATCAATACATACTTCATATTAATTTAACTTTTTGCTTACTTCTGTTTGGTCAACTCTCTGACCATTTCAATGTATTTATCTTTGTTTTTACTCCATTTATATTTTTCTATTAACTCAAAAGCGTGCCGGACCATCTGTTCTCTTAATTGTTTGTCGGAAATTAACGCAGCCAGACTTACCTCAAGATCGTCCACATCGTCCGGCCTGAAAAATTTAACAACCCTTTCGTTAAAATAATAACTGTCAATGCGAGTTCTGGAGACCACCACCGGAACCCCGACAGCCATAAATTCCAGTATCTTCGTGCTGAAGGCTTCTCCGGCAAATTCATCATCTCTTTTCGGGACAATTCCAAGATCAGCTTCAGCCATTATGGCAGCGATTTGCTCAAGAGGAAGCGTATCGAAAATAGTCACCCTGTCAATAACCCCGAGTTCTTCAACCAATCTCTGCAAATCCGGCCTGGCCGGTCCATCCCCGTATATATGAAAAACCATCTGAGGAAATCTTTCGCGCAACCTGGCCACAGCTTTGATGGCTATATCAACACCCTGATGGTAAGCCAGTGTCCCCGGATATATTATGATAAATTTATTGTCATTCCTTTTCCTTTCGCGCGGATAAAATATGGTCTCATCAGGATAATTCATTATCACAGAACACTTTCCTTCAGCCACTGATCTGTCCAGCAGTCCTTTCTGCCAGAGATGATTGGCTATTATGACCCTGTCTGAAAATCGACATGAAATCTTCTCAAAAAATAATAAAGCTTTGTAATATAAATCCTTTTCTTTTTGAAATTTGCTCAAATAAAGCTCGGGCACCAGATCGTGAATATCCAGAATGACCGGCACCTTCTGGAGTTTCTGAAACAGGGCGGCAAAAACTTCAAAATCAGGAATTGAGTGAACATGAATTAAATCAAACTTTTTAATTTTATGAAGCCTGAGCAAATGTCTGGCCGATTTGATCAGAAACGAAGTCTGCCTGATCAAATAATCAAATCCGCATCGCTCGTTTTTCCTTCTGGTCTGCAGCCGGTGAACTTTAACCCCTTCCACCACCTCGAAAGAAGGCTGGAGACTGGATGATTTCAGGCAGATTACATCAACTTCATGCCCTTCTTCTGCCAGAGTTTTAGCATATCTTCTTACTCTGTTATCTGATTCGTAAAATGAATAAACTGGCATGGCCACATGCAGCTTCTTTTTATACCTGATACACCGGGCCAAGCTGTTTTCCTTCCAGAACCTGGCCAGCTCGCGCGGCAACGGATTCCAGTATTTCCCTTGATATTTTTCCTTTATATAAAGTAACAGCTCCTGATAGTATTTAGCCGGATAGGTGGTGGATGTTACCGCGTCGTCAAAACTCATATAATCAGGATGAGTGTTGAGGAGCGCCATTCCGCCATGGGCTGCAATCCAGTCGACTTTATTTCTCCAGATATCAATATTTTTCTCTCCAAGAATTAAAAAAATTAGATGATCCTGCGGAACGGTATATGGAAGTTCAACATATCCTTTCTTTAATTCCTCATTGTAAACCCAGGCAGGAAAAATAGTTCCCAGTCCATCAGGTTGAGGTTCAAAAGGGTCAACGTCAAAGGTAGAAGAGTCATACTCGATCTCAAGATAATGGAGCAGCCTCAAATCATGGTACATGCTCGGTGCTCTGAAGCCGGCCGCTCCCCATTCCTTCAGTACCCGGTTGATTTTTTCAGCCTGCTTTTTAAAGACTTTTTCCGAGCGAAAAGGATTCCCTCTATGGGTCAGTCCATGAATTCCAGCTTCGAAACCTCGCTTTGCTATCTCTTTCCTTAATTCTTCTGGCACTTCATAATCCTCGATGACAAAATTAAAGCTGGAACGAAATCCCAGCGATTCCTCTATATCCATTAACTGTCTGCATTTTGTCAGGCCTTCTGAAGATTCAACGTCATGCGTAAGAACCAGCGCAAACTCTTTATTCTCCGGCCAACCCCACCAGTTCTCAGGAGACCGGGCAGATAGCGGGTCCACAGGCCAGGAGACGAGAGGCCTTTTCAACATTTTTCTGATGAAACGTCTTCTCAATTTTATCAACAGAAATCTCGGAAGGTAGGGCTTGACCACATAATATATCGAGTGAATCGGATTCTGCATTCTGAAAGTATTATAATCGCCAGATATTTTTATAGCAACAATTTCCGTTCTTTCTAAAACATTAATCAATAAATACACCAATATTTGTTACAATCATATTTTTCTTTGAACCACTCTGTTTTCCAATTGAAAACATAACCATCAGGTTGTAGAATAGATTTTGTCGTATGAATTCAACCAAAGAAAAATTACCACCAAAACCGCATGGTATATCTGTTTGTATCTGCACCTACAAAAGGCCTCAGCTACTGGAAAGATTACTGGGCTGCCTCCTCCGGCAATCCTTTCCTGGAAAAAATGAATGGGAAATAATCGTGGTGGATAACGACAAAAATGAATCGGCCAGAGATGTGGTCGAAAAATTCGCCGGGAAAACCGGGATAAACATTCGCTATTACTGTGAGCTCCAACAGAACATCTCGCTGGCCCGCAACCGGGCAGTCCGGGAAGCCGGACATGACCTGATAGCTTTTATCGATGACGATGAATTTCCAGCACCAGACTGGCTGAAGAACATGGTGGAATTTTTTGACCGTCATGAGTGCGACGGCGTGCTGGGTCCGGTAAAACCTGTTTATGCCGTACCCCCGCCTGACTGGATAATAAAATCAAAACTGCTGGAAAGACCGGAGCATAGATCTGGTTACCCGATCAGGGCAAAAGATATGAGGACAGGAAATGCTCTGTTGAAAAAAGAGCTTTTTTCCCTTGACCCTTTTCCCTTCGATCCGGCCTTCGGGCTTACCGGAGGGGAAGATGTTAATTTTTTTGAAAGGATGACGGAAAGAGGCTATAAATTTCTATGGTGCCAGGAAGCCGTTGTTTACGAAACCGTGCCACCCGAACGGCTAACTCTCGAGTACCAGTTGAGGCGGGCACTCTGCCGTGGGAAGTCACGGGCTCTGATGACTCCTTTTTTGAGTTTATCCAGCTTGAAATCATTACTGGCCATCATTCTTTATTTCTTAATCCTTCCAGCCTCTTTTCTGGCTGGAAGGCACCGGTTTAACATTTATCTGATCAAACTTTTTGATCACCTGGGAAAATTAACAGCTTACTCCGGGTTGAATCCTGTAAAAACCCGAATGCCCGACTCCTGAGCTCGGTTGAAGTGGAACTCTGCGGTTTGCTCGTTATCCAGAATGATTAATCAGCAGACATCCTGAAAAACCAGCTTACTTTCCCAGCAATTTCCTGTATATCAATTCGACGCTGAGCATCAGGCTGATGGCCTGAGTATGATTTTCAGTCCCTTTTATATGCTGCCGGAGCATTCTTTCAGCCTTCCGCGGGTCGACATGATTTCTGCCTGATGACTTCCGGTCGAGTAAAATTTCCTGGAGATAGCCAGCAAATCTATCCCGGTACCAGACCCGGAAATGGTAAAATTTATGCCTTCCAAGAAACAATCTCTCCGGATGAAAAGGCTTTAGAAAATGATCAATTCTGGCCAGCCAGGGGGGCATGCCGTGATTGAAGGCATATTCGGCTTTAAAAGTAAAAACCTGTAAGGTCTTTTTCATTTTTCTGAATAAAGAATTACCCGAGCATCTGAACCCGAGGTCAGTCTCAATCCTGGCCAGGCGGGAGTTGCCTTCACAGATCAGGCGCAGACGCAGGTCCCCGGCAGACTTTTTGGCTTCAGGCGAGGTGTCCAGAACAACTCCTAAAAAATCCCGGTCGATATAAGGGGAAAGCATCAGAAGCTGAGAACTTTCGAGTTTATACCTGGAGTAATGGTACCAGGGCATCTGTCTGGAAAGTATAAACTGAAGCTTCGTGGTATTTGCCTTTTCTTCATAATATTTATTTGCCGCTTCTTCAACCAGAGGTCTGTAGTCCTGATTAACAAAATTCAAACAATCAAATCCGGGCTTGAAGGCAATGTAATTTTCCAGAACTTCCTGTCCGTAATTCCCGGTTAATCTTACCGGAGAAATCTCTCTGGCCAGCCTGCAAGTATAAAGTCCGGCCGCTCCCGTCACATCCATCAAACCATCCGATACAAATACTGTCTGCTCTGCCAGCTGCGGAAATTTATCAAAAAATTCGCCGCACACTCTTATAACAGTAAAAGGCAGCCCTGCTTCTCTGGCGATAATCCGGCCTATTTTTTCATCCCGGCTGGCTCTGTATATGCTTCCGAAAGTGTAACCTTTGAGATTGGCCCTATCCAGTCTCGAGTAGGATAAAAGTATTCTGGTGTCCTTGCCCCCGGTCAGAGAAATACCGACAGGGAACTTAATTTCAGTATATCTAGGGAGAATTTCCTGAAGAGTTCTTTTTAGCTGAACATAATATTCTTCACTGCTGGCAATCAGACTCCTTTCCTGAAAAGAAAAGCTTTTATACCGGCTATTCTCTAAATTTTCATAGCTATTAATCTTCCAGAAGCTGAACGGCGGTAAAATTGAAATCCCTTTATACAGACAGTTATTGTTTAAAGTGCAACCGCAGGTTAAAAGTTCGGCCAGCGCCCTTTCGTCCAAATTTCTGGTTTCTGGAAAGGCGGCCAGAAGAGCCTTGGCTTCGGTTGAGAAGAATAATTTACCCTGATAAATTCTGAAATACACACGCTCGAGACCGAAGCGATCGCTGAAGATGATGGTGGAATTATTTCTTCTATCGAGCAATATTCCCGAATATTGACCGTTAAAATCGAAAAGACCTTCCGGTCCCTTTCTGATATACGCCTCCAGAAACTTTTCCAGACTTCTTTCAGAAAATAACCCGGCTTCATCATGATTTTCTCCAGGGATAACACCGGTTATGATCAAACCCGTCATCCCGTCTTTCGCCCAGAAAGGCATGGCCGGCATCCTTATATTTCGGAACCGGGTCCAGCCGATAGCTAAAGGCGCTTTTTCATCAAAAAAACTCTCCGCCAGATAGATATCCTCGTAATTAATAGCTTCGAGCATTGACCAGAAAAGTTGACTGTCGCCGGCGGAAATATTTCCTCCAATTATTCCGGTCATTCCTGGCATAACTTCTCCCCCTTAATCAAAATAATAACCTTTACCATCTTTCCTGGCAATTTATTTACTTTGTTTTCTTCAAGAATTTTTTCTCGAAAAATTGAACAATTCTCTCCGGAATATAATCTTTGATATCACGGTGCAGTCCCAGAGCGATAGCCACTTTGCCCCAGGCTGTCAAGGGAACATAATATTGCGCCGCTTCATACTTCATAAAAGCATTATGCTTTTTGAACTGATTCGGCCCGCTCATCTTACCCCAGCTTCCAAAGTGAAGGTAAGGAATCCCCTTTTCAGCGCATATCTCCACTGCTTTAGCGATCAACGCATTCATCGGAGCCATTTTCCGGGCTGAAATCTTGGCTATGATCTGCATCAAACTTGAATAGCCTTCGTTGTGAACCAGCTTGGCAAAACCTATCAACTCATTTCCATAATAGGCCCCGATAAAAACGCTCCTGTCCAGAAAGCTTATATGGGATTCCTTTATTTCTTCCAGCGTCTTATTATAATGCCTGAATTTCTTCCCCTGGCGAACCGGCGATTCATCATATATCTCTTTTATCCCCCTGATAAATCCCTCATCCAGCTCGACCACCTTTATTTCCACCCCGCTCTTATAAGCTTTCCTGACCATGTTACGAGTCTTATCGTTTATCTGTGTTGTCCACCAGTATTCATATGTTTTCACCGGGAGCAGGGCTATGCTGTAATTTTCCCGGTGATACCTGTATTCAATACCCGGAACAACCGGATTTGGAATAAAAACAAAAATATCTGCCGGTATCCCTGTCCTTTTGATTTCCTCAGCTAACTCCCCGGGATTGTTGACAAATTCATAGAATTCAGATCTTAACCTGAGCTTTCTAACCAACCGGCCAGATTTCACCAGCTCTATCCCCTGAACACGATAATTTGAAGTCATCCTTATGCCCCGTTTTATATTCCTTTGTATTCTATCAATCTCCGAGCAAACTTCTCAGCGGGTGGGGGTAGGGATAGGGAACGTAATACAGCTCCCATTTTCCGTTCTTCCATCGGTACAGCTTCTGCTCATCGGTCGCCCACCAGGCCACTCCCTCCTTAGTGCAAAAAGCAGGTCTCTGAGAAAGTAGTCCAATGCCTATCCCTGAAGAGCCATCAAAGTTATGCTTTTCGCTAAAAAAATGAACATCTTCACGCGGAACTATTCCCTCATCTCCACCGTAATCAATTGTATTACCAACATTAGCGTAAAGATAAATTTTATTACCATTTTTAGTCTGGTTAAACACATAAGTATCTGTTACATATTGAGGTTGACCACTTACTAAGTGCCTGGCCGGCGGATTCAAACTATCATGATACTCTTCCCTCACCTGAAAATATGGTGTCCATGCTACATTATCTAATGCATTATTGTAAATTAGCGCTTTACCACCACGAATATCTATTATGCAAGTCCCATTGCCATTGTAATTGATAGTGTTATTGTAAAACTCAATTCCTATCCCTCCCCAGTTCCCACCACTTCCCATATTCCCATGTATGTCCAGCAAATAAACAGTAATTTTATTTGTCCTGTTTACTATAATGTTGTTGTATCTAAAAGCACACCGTCCCCCTGCTCCCATCGCCTGAATCATATTGGTGGTATAAATCGTGTTATCCTCAACGTAAAAATTATTTGCTGAGCCAAATTCAAATGGATGATACTGCCAAACATACTGCCCCCCACCAGGACCTCCCAAAAAATTTATGAGACGGTAAACAGCGATGGTATCATCATTATGAAAGACATTATTATCAGCAACGCCATATATCATACCCCTTACTAAAATCACCCTGGCTGTAACATCCGTTTGCAGCCTGTAAAATTCATTGTTGTCTATTCTTATCTTCTGAAGAGGATAGATGGTCGAGGGATTGCTCAGTAATATTCCTTCCGTCTTATTATCACAATCAAAAATAAAACCTGACAACCTGAACGGCTCATCCGCCGAAGGATCAGATGGCTCATATTTGATAAGATAATTATTGTCACGATAATTATCACCTTCAAATCCAGATATAATCCTTACCCCACCCTTCGCAGCTGCCTTCAGTATCACACCCTTTGTAATTAATAACTGCTCCCTCCACACCGCCGTCCCGTTCGGTACCACCACTTCATCTCCTGGATTCGCCTGGGCAATGGCCGCTCGAACATCAGTCAATTCACAGCTGGCAGCCGTGATCACCCTTTTTGATGAGCTGGAAACAGTCAAAGATTTATTTATAGTGGCTGAAGATGTTCCGTTACTTATCGTAAGCTTTACTGTAAACGTTCCAGCCTGCGAATAAGTATGAGTAGGGTTCTTGGCTGTGCTTTTTGCCCCATCGCCAAAATCCCAGGACCAGCTGTTTGGAGACCCGAGGGAATTGTCCAGAAATTGGACTTCCTGACCGACTGTTGGAGAGGCTGGACTGAAGCTAAAATCCGCCACCAGACTGGCCACCACGTTCACAGTCTGGGTCATTGAATTTGAAGTCTCACCATCCGAAACTGTCAGCTTAACATTGTATGATCCAGCCGAAGAATAAACTTTCGAAGGGTTTTTCTGCGTGCTGGTGGTGCCGTCTCCAAATTGCCAGGACCAGCTTGTAATATTTCCAGACGATTTATCTGTAAACTGAATAGTCGTTCCAACTGCTGGATTGCTCGGGCTGTAAGTAAAATCAGCCTGCACCACTGGCTTGACCGTGATATTCTTGCTCGCAATCTTTGTTTCTACGCCGTTGGACACGGTCAGGGTGACAGTATAAGTTCCTGCTGTCGAGTAGGTATGGCTGGGATTCCTGACGGTTGAATTACTGCCATCCCCGAAATTCCACTGCCAGGAAGTAGGATTCCCTCCGGAAGTATCCGTAAACTGAACTGCCTGCCCGGCATAAGGAGAAGCCGGACTGTAAGTAAATGAAGGACTAAGCGATGGGCTAACGGTTACGGTTTTGCTTACGCTTTTAGAACCCCTGGGGCCGGTCGCAGTTAAAGTCACTGTGAAAGAACCGGAGCTGTTATATTTATGAGTCGGATCCTTAACAGTGCTGGTGGTCCCGTCTCCAAAATTCCAGGAATATCCGGTAATAGAACCGCTTGAATTGTTAATAAACTGAACATCCTGACCGGCAACAGGATTAGCCGGAGAATAGCTGAAATCGACCGAGATCGGCGTCAGAACTGTTATTGTCTTAGATACGCTCCTGGTATAATAGCCATTCGAAACCTTAAGGATAACCGTATAGGAGCCCGGCTTTCCGTATATATGGGAAGGATTCTGCAGGTTGCTGGTTGTGCCATCTCCAAAGTCCCAGTTCCAGGAAGCAGGGTTGCCGGTTGAAGTATCCTGGAATTGAATTGACTCGACTGATTCTGGGTTGGCCGGAGTATAGTTGAAGCCAGGAGTTAAAGCTGCGATCACAGTCAGGGTCCTGGTCACACTTTTTGTATCGCTTCCGTTAGAGACGGTAAGAGTGACATTGTAAGTCCCGGGATTGCTGAATTGGTGCTGGGGGTTCTGCACCGTGCTCTGACTCCCATCGCCGAAATTCCATCGCCAGGAAGTCGGGCCACCGGCTGATTGATCGGTAAATTGAACTATAACGCCAGTCTCTGGAGTGGCCGGCGAAAAGTCAAAGGCAGCCACCAGTTCCTGGCCTTTTGAGCGGGTAGATTCGACCTTAGCGGCATAAATACGGACCTTCTTTGTGGCGCTGGCGGTAATTCCGTTTGAAGATACAGTCACTTTTACATTATAGATACCTGCAGTCTCATAAATATGAGAAGGGCTGGATTCATAACTTATCTCTCCGTCCCCGAATTCCCATAGCCAGGTTTCCGGGGTATTATTCGCGCGAGCTATGAACCTGACAGGAATGCCCGTAACAGGCACTAAAGGGCTATAGCTTATAGAAACTTTGAGTCTCTTGTCCGAACCGGTCTTATCTTGCAAAACCCTGGACAGGTTCGATTGGCCAGAGACGGCCGAAAATATGATTAAATTAAGCATTATCAATAAGATGGGAATATTCGGAACAACAGATTTTTTAGCCATCTACTCACCTCTCAAAATTCACCTGTTTTCTCTAATTTCAATTAATTTTGTCGGTATGTGATAGGATTGAGCTATCACCCCCCGGGGGGATTTTGAGGGGCATTTTTTATAACAATTGAGACAATTAATGTCACATTTTAATCAATTAAAATCAGGGGGCTACTTTGTTTGGAAAAAAAGAAATGGCTGAAACTTTCAGGCGAAAATAAATCTGGTTCTATCTCTTTGAAATAAAATGATATATTTAGGTCGTTGGCAGATACATGGTATCCAGGCAGGGGGAAAAGTTTTTGATAGAGGTCGGTGAGTTTTTCGAGCTGCATCACGGGGAAGCGAGCCACCTGTTTTGAGATCTGCATCTGTGTCCTGAGCTTCCTGTAAGGCGTCATACCCTGAGTCGAGTGATGTCGTCTGGTATTATACATAAACTGCCATCTCAAGGCTCTGAAGTTAAACTCCTTAAGGCCCGAACAGCGCTCCATCTGCGGGATGTAGAACTCGTTATCATCGGTCTGATGCGAACGCTCGACGAAGGCCTGATACTCTTTCTTCCCTTTCGGTATATGAAGAAGCTCAGCGTTTAGAGTAGAGAAGACCGTCCGGTTAAGATAATCAAGCTTATCCACCGATTTTCCTCCAAACTCCTCTCCGTTGTCTGTCTGCAGCGTTATCTTATGTTCCACACCGAAACTTCTGAGAAAGTAGATGAGCAGCAACATGAAGAGCAATCCGTTGGTGAAGGTCTTCTCGCAGGAGTAGGCGATAAACCTCAATCTGGTCTTCACGTCTATGGCTGTCCACTGATAGGGCGGGAGGTTAATCCTTTTAGCCCAGCGGAGAGTCTCTTCAGATAGAGTGGTGGCGTCATAGACCTCCTTCAGATCCACCTGAAAATGCTGCAGCGGATAGAGGCTCTCAAAGTCATAGAAGCGGTTCCTCTGCCGGTATCTCGAGCGCTTATGCTTTGAGCTGAGCTTATATCGCCTCAAGACGCAGCGCACGGTGGAAGGGTTAACCTCAACACCTCGCTCCCGGAGTATCCTGGCTATCCGGTCCCGCCCGTAGCCAGTGTCCTTCCTAACAGCCGTAATCATCCCCTCCACCGCAAGAGAAGTACGCCGGGGAGAGTTCCGGGGCCTCCGTGACCTGTTCTTAAGCCCCGATTCCCCCTACTTCTCCCACCGCCTCAACACCTTCCGCACCGTCTTCCTGGTCGTACCAAATGCCTTAGCCACCGCAGAGATGCTCCCCAGCTCCTCATACGCCCTGATTAATCCCTTCCTCGCCAGCACAGGCGCGCTCTTATATATCTCGTCATCTGGGGTAAGGCTTCCTCCTTTCAGTTAAAAGTTTTAACAAAACTTTTACCGGAGGAAGCCCTGCTTTTTCAAGTGCCAGCTTGATTAACCCCCGGGCTTCCTCACGAGCGGTACCAACTGCCGGCTTGCCACCACGCCTCCTCCATATACTACCCTTACCCTGGATAACATGTCTGTGCCCGAAAGAATCTATTGACTTTTTTTAAAGGAAAAATTAACTTGATTCATGAATAATTATTATGTGAGGAATTAATTTGTCTCCCGCACTGGCTTTTTTTCTAACCATTGCTTTCGTTGTAACAGTACTTGTCCATGATCACATAAAGTATAAGGATTTTTCTCAGGCTCTCTGGATACCTACTCTCTGGCTGATTTACACAACGTCTAAACAGATCGGTGTGTGGCTTAACATTGAAACCACTATGGAAGCCGGAAGCCCACCGGACCGTATATTTCTAATTATTCTCGGGGTGCTGGCAATTATCGTGCTTTCAAAACGAAAACTGAATATTCCGGTAATTTTAAAGAATGAACCAGTGTTTGCCCTCCTGATAGTTTATATGTTTCTGAGCATTTTCTGGGCTCGGTCTCCGGAGATTTCATTGAGGAGATTTCTTAGAGATTTTATCGGGATTATGGTTGTTTTTCTTGTTGCTTCAGAAAAGGATCCGATTGAAGCGGTTAAGATAATATTTAGAAGAGCGATTTTTATATTCTTGCCTTTTTCCTTAATGCTGATAAAGTTCTTTCCGAATCTTGGTCGACAATATTCGATTGCTGGAGAACTGATGTGGACAGGTATGGCTCCGCAAAAAAATGAGCTGGCTTTATTCTGTGCTTTTTCGCTTTTATTTCTAGTCTGGAGTTTAATTGCAAATGGCATAAAGAAATTGATCCTGGAGGATAAGATTTATGTTTTGATCAGTTTGATTATGATTGGTCTGGCTGTATATATGTTTCTTGGACCCAGGCGAAGTTTGGTCCATTCAGCTACTTCTCTTATTGCCCTGCTTCTAGGATTTTTGGTCCTGACCATACCTTTTTTGAAGAAAAGCATCATATATTCTGGAATATTATTATTTTTTATAGTCTTTGGTACCATAATCCCTTTTCTGGGAAAGGTTAAGGGATTCGAATGGGTACCGAGTCTTCTTGGTCGGACTGAGACCTTAACAGGAAGGATTATTATCTGGAACGCCCTAGTTCCTTTTGCTAAGAAGAAATTGCTATTTGGTCATGGTTACGGCGGGTTCTGGACGACCAGTTTAAGACAGACAATCGCGGTAACAGCTCATAATGGATATCTTGATACGATATTGAACCTGGGAATAGTAGGACTTCTTTTGTTTGTTGCTTTTATAAAGAAAATGTCAGCAAAAATTTACGATTTTAAGAATGAATCAAAGGAAATTTCAGGTCTGACTCTTTCCTTTCTCATGATGCTGGCCGTGCATAATGTAGGCGAATCATCTCTGAGTTATTTTTCTATATTTCCTTTTTCCTTAATTTTAATTTTCTTTCAAGCTATATCGATTTCGAATAAAGCTATTATTACGATTGAAAAGAGCTGACTGATAAATGATAAAAATTCTTAATGAAATTCAAAGAGTATCGGAGGGAAAATTATCAACATTATTTTGCGAGAAAGCAGCCAATTGGAAAGATAAAGTTACTTATGTACCTTTTACCTTTGATGATTTTCCTCTTTCTTTCCGGTGTTAGTTAATTAATATTGAGAGACTATATTATCCACAGAATAAGATTGTTAATATTAGTCACTCATGCCATGTTAAAAGGCCCTACTTCGTATAGTAACAGCCTGGTCGAGTTTAAGATCAGCGTTAAACATGCTTGCCACTCTGGGGCGAGAATTTTGCCAACGATTAATGTATATATTGAAGCGTTCGCAAAAATTGAGTAGTAACCCGTTAATTGGAAGAGGGTAAATCAGCGAATAATCCGGTAATCAAAATGATTTTTATTTTTTTTGTTCCGAAATCTGAGAGATTACTGAAAAAATAAAATTTAAATCCGGCTTTCAATGTGAGGTTGTATTCGGGAAACTTTTTTTAAAAAATATTTTTAAGATGGCAATAAATTCTATTATATCCTTCTTCCTTTTAAATATTAATAGACTGCACAGCGCGTAAAGAAGAGTAACTATGATGCTTTTAATGGCAATAGCAAATATATTATTTATATAATGAGATTTACTTAAAAAGGCCTTAAACAGAATGGCGGTTAAAAGTCCAGAAAAAGCGAAAGAGATAAAATATTTGAGTATTAAATTGATTATATCGCGCAGTTTTATTGCTGTTCCTTTTACTGCGAAATGAAGCCCCGGGATGACAAGAAGATACAGAGAGATACTATAAGCTATGGCCATACCGATGCCCCTATATTTAACTCCTATTAGATAAAGAATGAACATAAACGAAGAGGCTGAGATTGTCCACTTTAACAGCACATGGGGCAATCCCCGGCTCAAATAGAGCCAGGTAATAGTCTGATACAGAAGGATTATTCCTATAGAAGGACCGAAGGCGATAAAAATGATGCCGGCCTGGCTCCACTTTTGCCCGAGCAATATGTTTATGATTTCTTTTCCTGAAACAGTCAGGAGCGCACTGATATACATTCCTACCAGGCTCACGGTGGAAATAGCTTTCAGGTAGAAATTTCGATAAGCAAGAGGCTCCTCCCTAATTTTGCTTAATGTTGACAGAGCCACTGATGAAAGAGGGTCTGTTAATTGAGAAACTGGCAGAACAAAAATCCTGTAGGCACGATCATAATAACCAAGTTCGATGCTTCCACATTTCCAGCCGAGAATAGCTTTATCTATGTTTCTGGCAAAATAATTGACAGAAAAGTTAACAAATGTGCTGGCTGCAAATTTGATAAATGACTTGATTTTAACACCCCTCCTGGGTAAGGCCGGACGCCATGGACACTGTATCCATGAGAAAATTGCTGCCACTATCCCGATTGATAATTGCCTTCCCACAATAGCCCAGTATCCCGCTCCATTTAAGGCCAGAACAATTGCCATGATTGTGCTAAAGACTGTCGCGCTGAATTCGCTAACAAAAATTTTCCCGAACTGCATATTTCTCATCATCAGTGCCTGATGCTCCGTAGCCAGTGCGCTGAAAATAAAACCAATAGCCATTACTCTGCCGATAGCAATCACTCTTGGTTCTTTGTAGAGTAAAGAGAGAAGAGGAGTAAACAGAATAAATAGAATAGCAAGTGAGCTACTTATAAGAATGCCTATCCAGAACAGGTTGCTTATCTGGTCATGCCTTAATTCTCTGGCCTGGATGATTGCTTCGACAAATCCGTTTAAGCCAACGTTGTATAAAAGGAGACTGAAAACAGTAACCATGGCCACCAGGCCAAAATCCTGGGGGGAGAGAAGTCTAGCCAGAATGACCGCACTGAAAAATTGAATAATTGTTCCTGCGGCGCGGGAGCCGATCATAATACCTGCACTTTTTACTGATCTGTTTTTTAGTTCGCTAGGAGATTCCAGCAAAGGATTTAAGGTGTATTTCTTCATCCTATATTTCTACTGCTTGGTGAAATCTAGTTTAAAAATAGATTATTCTTATTTTTCTCTTTTGACAACCGGAAAATTCTTTCCGGCACAGACATGTTATCCAGGGTAAGGGTAGTATATGGAGGAGGCGTGGTGGCAAGCCGGCAGTTGGTACCGCTCGTGAGGAAGCCCG
>FWPV01007350.1_pt1 | contig 20079 bp, 15 predicted proteins | sample 2228371 | NCBI WGS metagenome assembly FWPV01 (sample SAMEA103939776, study PRJEB20133) | metagenome | reverse complement strand
CCAGGAACAGGGCATAAACCAATAAATAACTCGCCAATGAGCCGATCCCCACCCGCCACAGGGTTCCACCCAGATTGAGGATGCCCGGGTATTTGCGATTTAATAAAACCAGTAATACCACTGCTTGGCTGGTGTATGCCAGGGAATTAGCCAGGGCAATGCCCGGCGCGCCCAGGTGTAAGCGCGAGGCGAGGATTTCAGCCAACAAGACGAATACCACCGTGTTCAACCCGGCAGTGATCAGCGGCGTGCGGGCGTCCTGTTGGGCATAGAAGGAACGCGAGGCGGTCTCGAGCAAGGCATGACCTGCCATTCCGATCAGGAACATCCGCGTTGTCCATACCACCATCTCTGTGCCGGCGTTATCAAAATCCAGGATGCCTATCACTGGTCGGATGACTGACCCCAGCAGCACTGCGCTGGGAATCGTGAGCGCCAGAAGGACTCTGGTTGCATGATTCAGGGTGGTGCGGAAGGTAGCCTGCTGCTTCTGGGCGAACTGCTCCGAGATCATCGGCAGCAAGACCGTCGCAATCGCGGTGCCGATGAGCGTTTCGGGCACCTGCATGAACAGCCATCCATAGACCAGCGCTGTCACCGACCCGGTTGCCAGCCCTGAGGCGATGTTATCTTGAGCCAGGAAAATCATCTGGATGAAGAACATGGTCAGCACGCGCGGACCCATTAAAGTCAGAACCTGGCGCACTCCTGGGCTTTTGAGGTTGATCCTGGGCGCCCAGCGAAACTGGTAGCGTATCAGCCCCGGTACCTGGACGCCTAAAAACAACGCCGCCCCCAGGATGGTGCCATAGACAAGACCGTAGATGCCCATGCCAAATGCGGGTAGCTGGATGGGTCCGATTTGATAGCCGTTTTGCGGGGCAAGGATGACCACGCCAAATAAAGCGCCAATATCGTACATGCTGGGCGCCAGGGCGGGCAAGAAAAAGTGCTTATTGGCTTGCAAGCCGGCGATAGTTAAGCCGCTGAGCGAGAAAAGGAGGGTGGCGATCAGGTTCAGGCGCATCAGTTCGACCACCAGAATCTGTTGCTCGCTGGTAAAACCAGGGGCAATGCCCAGCCTCCAGCCCACCAGTTGATTGGCGAGCAAGGCGACAATGATCGATAGCCCGGTGACCAGAAATACCAGATTGGCGACTCGGGAGAACACATCCCATAATGCGCCGCGCCCGCCTCTGCTGAGGTGCTCTGATAGCACCGGGATTAAAGCGACTGCAAGTGCGCCGCCTGAGATCAGGGCGAAAATCAAATCGGGAATGTTGTTGGCTGCGTTGAAAGCGTCCAGTTCGGAGGACAGCCCGAATTGCCTGGCGATCATCAACTGGCGTGCGAAGCCCAGCAATTTCTCTATCCCGAAGAAAATGCCAACCAGTATGGATGAACGGGCAATGAAACTCAGGCGGTGAATGGAAAGGGTTTCCTTTAGCTATGAAAAATCAGGCTAAGTATAGCATGAGTTGCCGGGGATACGCGATTCCCGTCGTTGATATTTGTGGCTGGCGGATAACCGCTTGCGTTCTATTGCTCGGCAGTCGAAAAACCTGCAGGTGAGGCGTAATGTTGCAGATGGGGGGTAGATATGGTAGAATCGCTGCGCTCAGGAGGGATGGGGAGCAATTCACTTTTGGAGGGATGGCCGAGCGGTCTAAGGCGGCTGTCTTGAAAACAGCTGTGGGGTTACACCCACCGGGGGTTCGAATCCCTCTCCCTCCGCCAGTTAGCTGGTTTGGGCGGGTTTGATGGTAAAACTCACATGACTTGCGACCATCAAACCGGAGCGCCAGGTCGAATATGGGGAGGTGCCAGAGTGGTCGATTGGGGCCGCCTGCTAAGCGGTTGCTGGGGCAAAAACCTCAGCCGCAGGTTCGAATCCTGTCCTCCCCGCTGGAATAAGTGCTTGCAGATGTGAGCACTTATTTTTTTTATTCCGGATGCGATTGCTCCAAAGCGCCAATCAGGTTGAAAATCTCCAGCGGTTCGCCTTTGGAAGGCTCGCGGCGCAGGCTGAGCGCGCCTTGTTTGCAGTGCGAGACACACACGCCACAACCCATGCATTTATCCTCATCAATATACGCCTGATGATTGACCAGTGATAATGCGCCAAACTGACAGGTTTCTGCGCAGTCCCCGCAGCCCAGGCACAGGGCTTCGTCCACCTGCGATACATAACCGGACGATGTCAGCATAGGTGTGCCGCGTTGTTGCGCCTGCATCGCCCCACAGCAGCAGGCACAACAGTTGCAAATGGCGTAGAAACGCCCCAGCATGGCGTCTTTGAAGAAGGCGTGATGCACATGCCCGCGCTCATCCTCTGCTTTGAGGATGTCAACCGCCTCCTCGGGGGTGATCCAGCGCGACCGGTCAGGGTGGTGCTCCGCCACAAAACTGGCGAATGGCTCACCGATAATCAGGCAGACATCCAGGGGCAGGCAAGGATTGGGGCGGCTGGAGCGACAGGGGCAGTCCAGGGCGATGATATGGTCTGGGTTGCGCAGGATGATATCCCGGGCGCGCACGTAGGGGATGATGTGTTCCAAATTGGGGAGGCGCACAGGCTCATTGAGGCTGAGATTGCGGGTGATGCTCACCAGTTGCTCGGCTGCGGTCAGCGGGACGACCTTTCCGTGATAACCGTCGGCAACGGTATGGGTGGCTTCGCTGGCGCTATGAGTTAGGGCGCTGGCTTTGGGTGATTTTCGAGGCAGCAGACGCGACAAGCCGGCGAACAACGGCGCCAGCACCTTCGCCAGAGGGTGTTCACCTGTGCCGATGCCGATATACAGGTAAGGATACCGGGCGTAGATGTAACCATGCAGCCAGTCGTAAAGCGTATAACCGGGCGTTCGCCTGCCCTCCCGGATAAATTCGCGGGTGGAGGCTGAGAGCAATTTCTCGGAGAGGGGCGATTTATGATTTTTCTGCATGCTGTTGTCCCTTGAGCCTTGCCTTGGACGGAACTTTTGGTATTGAATTAACCCGCAAATGCCTTGAAATACGGTTAAACTATATATGCGGTAACATCTTCAGGCAAGTGTCATACGCGAGTGTTTTTGATCACATTTTGGCAGAGCTTCACAGGAGAGACGTTATGAACAAGCGATTGGCATTTGTTCTGAGCGGAGGCGGGGCGCGGGGCGCTCTTCAGGTCGGGGCGATGAAAGCGCTGCTCCAGGCGGGCTTGCAACCGGGTCTGTTGGTTGGGACATCGATCGGGGCGGTCAACTCTGCTTACCTGGCGTTACATGGGGTCAACCTGGAAGGGATTGAGCGCCTGATCGACGCCTGGGAAGACGCCTCCAGAGCGAATTTGATGCCCTCAAATTACCTGTGGCTGACGGTGCGAGCGCTCTTCAACCGACCGGTTGAGCAGACCTTCCACCGCATGCAGGAATTCTTCACCGAGCATGGTTTAACCCCAGATTTGCGTTTTGGCGACCTGAAATCTGTGCGCCTGATTATCGTGGCGGCGGACCTCAATCAAGGCGCGCCGGTGTATTACGGTTTGCAACCAGAGGACAAAGTGCTGGAGGCTTTGTTGGCTTCCACTGCCCTGCCTCCCTGGATACGACCTCTGCAATTTCGAGAACGGCTGTTGATGGACGGGGGCGTGGTGAGCAACCTACCGATTGAGGCTGCCATGACCGCCGGCGCAAGAGAAATCATTGCCCTGAGCCTGATGGATTTCCGGGATGTGATTGGCGAAGCCAGCGGTTTTGGACCCTTCGTTGGAAAATTATTCAACATCATTGAACAGAGGCAATTGACCCTTGAGCTTGCCCTAGCAGAGGCAAGGGGGGTAAGAGTCCACCTTCTGGATTTGCTGGCGGATGAGCATGTGCAGTTGTGGGATTTTGAACACGCCCGGTCTTTAATAACCAAAGGCTATGAGATCGCGCAGAGAGAGCTTGGGGAGGGGTCTTTGCGCTCGCTCGTCAGAGGGGATGGCTGGCTGGAGCACTTCAAAATCGCCCTCAGGTCGCGGTTGGAAAAATTATCCGGGTAATTTAACCAATTCCCTTGACAAAATAAACACTGTATAATAAAATAAACACTGTAAATTTACAGTGTTTATTTTATTTAGGAGACTGAAATGGGAAGACCGCGGCGCGAACAGGTACGCAGAGAGATCGCTGAGGAAATTAAAGCGGTGGCGCGCAAGCAGATGAGCCAATATGGCACCGCCGGACTTTCTCTGCGGGCAATTGGGCGAGAGATGAACATCACCGCCCCAGCAATTTACAACTACTACCCCAGTCTGGACGATTTGATCACTGCGTTGATTATGGATGCCTTCAGCGATCTGGCGAACAGTATGGAGGCTGCCAGGGTAAATATCGCTTCGACAAATTGCACCCCGAAAATAGAGGCGATGCTCTTTGCCTACCGCCAGTGGGCTATCGAGCACCCGGTGGATTTTCAACTGATTTACGGGAACCCTATCCCAGGCTATCGGGCGCCTGTTGAGATCACTGGTCCGTTAGCCCGCCGTCCGTTTCTGGGGTTGTTTGAGCTATACGCCCAGGCGTTGAAAACAGGCGAAATGGTCCTACCCGAGGAATATCAACCGGCGCCTCAATCCATCCGGGATTATCTGAAAACCTGGCGCGAAAGCTCTGGTATTGACATCCCGGATGAACTGGTATGCCTGCTGATGGTCGGCTGGGCGCGCATTCATGGTCTGGTGATGCTGGAACTGTTTCACCATCTGCAGCCGGTGGTTGGCGACGTAGGGGCTTTATACGAGTACGAAATTCACGCCTTTCATAAAAGGTTAGGGATGAGAGCTTGATCCCGATTGGATTGGTCGTTGCCCGAGGTGAAAAACCTGTTGGCATTTTGAATCAACCACTTATGGAATGATACCAACTTACAATTGATTAAAACACAAAGGAGTTTTCGAGATGTCTCAAGACAAAATTCATATAATATTTGGCACCGGTCCGTTGGGTCTTTCGGTGATGAGAGAACTGGTGCGACGCGGTGAGAAGGTGGTCATGGTCAACCGCAGCGGCAAAGCTCCAGCCGAGGTGCCGCCCGAAGTCAGCGTGGTTGCCGGAGATGCATATAACCCGGAGATCACCCGTCAGCTCTGCCGCGGGGCGGGGGTGGTCTATCAATGCGCCCAACCGCCTTATTATGAATGGGAGACCAAATTCCTGGCATTGCAAGCCAGCATTCTGGAGGGAGCTGCCAGCGCCGGGGCAAAGTTTATCGTTGGGGATAACCTTTATATGTATGGCGAAGTGCAGGGACCAATCCATGAAGGCTTGCCCTACGCAGCCAAAACGCGCAAAGGGAAAACCCGAGCCGCCATGGCGGAAGCGGCGCTGGAGGCGCATCGCAGCGGAAAGGTTCAGGTGGCGATTGGGCGGGGTTCGGATATTTATGGTCCCGCTGTGCTCGACTCAACCCTGGGAGAGCGAGCAATCCTGCCCGCCTTGCAAGGGAAAACCGCCTCGTTGGTGGGCAAGCTGGATATCCCCCACACTTACACCTACATTGATGATTTCGGCAAAGCGCTGGTCATCTTGGGAGAGCGAGAGGAGGCATTGGGGCAGGTATGGCATGTGCCGAATCCGCCAACTCTGACTCAGCGCCAGTTGATGAATATTTTCTTCGATGAGATCGGCAAACCGCCCAAGATGAGCGGGATGGGTAAGCTGATGACGAGCCTGGGTGGGCTGTTCATCCCGGAGGCGCGCGAGTCGGTTGAGATGATGTACGAATTTGAGCAGCCATTTGTGGTGGATCACAGTAAATTCAGCCGAGCGTTTGGCGACCATGCCACCCCTCACCGTGAAGCTGTGCGTAAGACGATCGCCTGGTATCGCAACCATTTCAACCTCTGAGCGCGGCGATGATGGCGCTTAGCCTGGAACTCCTTTGGTACAATCAGCTTGTATGCAAAAGGGAACCAGGCTTTTTTATTTGTTGATCTGGTTGTGGGTGATACCGGCTTTCGCCTGCAATTTTCCGCGCCCCACCCAAACTTCACCGGGCGTGGGGGCGGATGATCTGCGCCAGACGATGCAGGCGGCGCAGGTTGAAGAAGGTCAAAATCCTGATGAGACGCCGGTGTTTTCGGGCGCAGTGACGCCAACCGACGCAATAACGTCTGTCCCCTTTCCCACAATCGTAGGGGGGTTGGCAGATGGAATTTATACCTATGCCGCCCAATCTGGTGATACGCTCTCCACCGTGGCAGCCCGTTTTGGTGTTGAGCCGGGGCAGATATTTTCGCAGGAGAACCTGGATGAAGCGGGTTATTTAACCCCTGGTCAGGTTTTGCGCATTCCCTGGGTTCTGGATGTTGTCTTGCCCTCAGAGACGTTGCTTCCAGACAGCGAGGTTGTCTACTCCCCCACCGCAGCAGATTTCGATATCGGGGCGTACATCGAACAGGCTGGCGGCTTTTTGAGCGCCTATACCGAAACCCTTGATGGTGAAGTGGTCTCAGGGATTGAGATCGTACGGCGGATTTCCACCCAGGCTTCGATCAATCCCCGCCTGCTGCTGGCTTTTCTGGAATATCGCTCGGGATGGGTTTTGGGTTACCCCTCTGCTGCGAGCGATATCCGTCATCCGTTGGGCTTCTATGTGCCAGACCGGCGGGGCTTGTACCAGGAGCTGCAGATGACCGCCACGCACCTCAACCTGGGTTATTACGGCTGGCGCCTGGGGGGTCGGCTGACCGTGAAATTCCCCGACCAGAGGATTTACCGCATGCACCCTGCCCTGAACCCGGGCAGCGCTGCCTTACAGAATCTGTTCTCGAAATTTTACAAAAGAGATGACTGGCAAGAAGCCCTATATGCGCCAAACGGATTCACCAGCCTGTACCAACAAATGTTTGGCGATTTCCATGAGCGGGACGCGGCGTTGGGATGGCTTATCCCGCCAGATTTGTCTCAACCTGCGCTCGAACTGCCTTTCTCACCCGGCGAACGTTGGAGCCTGACCGGCGGTCCACACACATCCTGGGATTCGGGTACGCCGCGCGGAGCTTTGGATTTCTCGCCGGTCACAGGCGAGGCGGTCTGCGCTGTTTCCAGCCGCTGGGCGAGGGCAGTGGCAAACGGCGTGATTGCCCGCTCGGGTCGAAACATGGTCGTGCTGGATCTGGATGGAGATGGAGCGGAGCAAACCGGCTGGGTGTTGGTGTATAATCACCTGGCGGAGCGGGATCTGATTCCCGCTGGCGCCAGGGTGGTTGTGGATGACCCGTTGGGGCACCCATCCTGTGAGGGGGGCAAGGCGACGGGTAAGCATGTCCACATCGCTCGTAAATATAACGGCGAATGGCTGGAGGCGGATGGACCGGCGCCGTTTGTGCTCAGCGGCTGGCGCGCCGTGGCGGATAGCCGCAATTACCAGGGTCGCCTGGTCAGGGGGAATGATGTGGTCTTTGCTAACCCTGGCGGCAGCCAGACCTCGGTGATACAGCGTTAGGGGTATTACTCCCGCCAGATGGATTGGCGTGAATTTCGGGTCGGCATTCCGGTTCTATGCAATTCGCCGCAAGTAATTTTACACATCGGTTTGGTACCGACGGCGAATCGCTTAAGTGATGGGCTGGATAAATCAAATGTCCAGGTTAAAATTCTTTCAGCCAATCACATCGATTAAGGTTAGCATGATGAGAGATGACGTAAATTGTCGGAAATTAGTCAGATTATAGACCTTGTTTTTTGGGTGTGGTTTGGTAAAATTTATGGCTAAGCTAGAGTTAACAATGGGGCTAGATTACAAAACCGCTTGAGTGTAGTCGTGATCTGAAGGCTTTAGCAGACTGTAGTACAAAGCGGGGAGAAAGTCTTCAGAAAGTCGGGCGAAAAATCATCCTTTCGTCAGTTAGATTAACAAGGGGTCGAAAGCAACCAGAGTGGTTGTGGTAATTATTTCTAGTTTAGATCATCGGCAAAGATGTGGGACAGTATGAGACCAAAGCGTAAATCTGGGTTTGTGGCTGAGAGCATCGGCAATGAAGTGGTCCTCTATAGCAGTGATCAGAGAGCGATTCACGTGCTCAACTCCACCGCCCAGGTGATTTGGGATCTCTGTGACGGCGATCACACGCTGAGTGATATCGAACAGGAGATTAGAAGGCGTTTTGCGGTGCCAGAGGGACAGGATGTGGCTGGCGACATTCGTCGGACGATGGCGGTATTCGCCGAGAAACAACTCCTGGATCAAAATGGGTAATGCGGGTTAGAACCTTAAAAATATCAGACTTTGATTAAGGGCGAAACAGTGGACTTGCGAAAAGTCTGGGTGATTGGTGGCGCGGTTTTTGTGCTCATCCTGGTTGGGGTTCTGGCGAGATTTGTCCTGATGAATGAGACGGGCGAGCCGGTATCCGAGATGGCAACCCCTTCTCCAACCCTGGCGGTCTCACCCACGATCGTCCCCAGCGACACGGCCGTAAGCACGCTGGCTGGAGAGACTGATACGCCAACGCCAGCGACGCCGACGCTTACCCCTCTCAGCCAGCTGGCAACGGCAACCACAACGCCAACGCTGCCGCCATCAGAGACGCCAGTTTCAGCCGCAAACGTCAGCAGCCCTTCTACCCCCACTCCGCTGCCATGCAATCTGGCTGCAGCCGGGAACCCGCTGGATGTCACCGTCCCCGACGGCGCCACTTTCTCGCCTGGAGAGGCATTTGTCAAGACCTGGCGCATTATCAACGGCGGCAGTTGCACCTGGACGCCCCAGTATGCGCTGATCTGGGTCTCCGGCGAGCAGATGAGCCAGTTGACCCAGGTCAACTGGGATTTCAATGTGGCGCCGGGAGAGATGCTGGAGGTTTCCATACAGATGAAGGCTCCGTCAACACCGGGAAGCTACCAGTCTGGATGGCTCTTACGCAGCCCCAATGGCGAGCGGTTTGGCATCGGCGCAGGTGGCGGCGCAGCTTTGGTGACGCGCATCCAGGTGGTCGCCACGCCGACGCCATCCACCGGCAGCATTTCCGGCAGGGTGGTTTTGAACGGTGCGCCCGCAAGCGGGGTAAATCTGACCCTGGAGGACCGAGGCAATCTGACCATTGCCAGCGCGCAGAGCGGAGCGGATGGTTCCTTCACCCTGTCCAATCTGCCTGTCTACCAGGATGGCTATAACCTGGTCTTCAGTCAGGAGGTCAATCAACAATTCGCTCTGGATCAGGTGGTGAGCTGGGCGTGGCTTGGGCGGATTCCTGTCGGAGCGGGCGTGAGTGTGGTTTTGACTGATTTCGAGATCGGTCTGGCGGGACTCAGCCTGCTGAACCCGGCGCCCGATAGCAGCTATTCGGTTTCGAGCATCACCCCTGGCAACCCCTTGCTGTTTGATTTTTCGTCCTACCCGGGGGCGACCAGCTACTGGGTGGACATCTCCCGGGGTGAGGAGCAATCCTGGGTATGGCAGTCTCCTCTGGTAGGTGGTCCGCCGGTGACTTTTGAGGGGATGCTGTTTGGCGGCGCGCCGATGCAACCCGGCGATTACTGGTGGGCGGTGGGAGTGCAAAAACCACTGGGCGCTTACACCCAGACGGTGTACAGCTACCTGGTCGGATTTGGGGTTGAACCGTAACAAGTCTGATGATATTGCGTTATTATCTTAAATGCAGCAATAAATATTGCGTTTTGAGAGGAGGTGAGGTTATACGGGAGATAGATCATGTGATATGGCAGACAATTTTCAAAAAGGGAGGTGATGCCAATCTTAAATGACACGAGCGATCGTTTTGATGCCCTGCTGACGTTTATGGTGCTGTCAGAACAGGGTAAAGTAAGGGAAAGACCATCTTATGGAAAGGAGCAAGTCTATCAACTGATAGATCTTGAGGTGAGTATGAGGAAAAATAAAACAATAGTCTCGTTAGTTGTGGTATCTGTGCTTCTGCTGGTGACTGCATTGCCGGCATTAGCGCTTAGCACGTTCCCACCACCTTCGGGCAGCACACCTGCGACGACCATGACCTTTGGCGGTTGTTCCTGGAACAACCCAACCGATGTGGCTACCGGGATTGCACAGCTCAGTGTTGATGTGTATCCATGGGGTAACGATGACCCAACTCAAGCCACACAGGTGATGTTTGTGATCAAGAATGTGGGGACTACAAACTTCTTCATTGATGGTGTTTACTTTGATGACGGGGTCTTGCTTGATATTGCTGGTCTTTATGATAAGGATGATGGTTCGGGCGGACTCACTGGCGTTGATTTCAGCGAAGATGCCTCTCCGCCAAACCTGCCATCGCCGAATTGCGTCATTCCGTCCTTCGGCACACTGAAACTCTTCTCGGCTGATGCGGATCCTCCAGGTCCACAAAATGGCATCAGTCCGGGTGAGTATTTGGGAGTAGTATTTTCACTGGTTGGCTCATCTACAGCCAGCGAAGTGCTTGATGGATTAGCAAATGGGGTGATTCGGATAGGCATCAAAGCCCAGGGATTCCCTGGCGGTGGTAGCGAATCATTTGTCTCCAATAACACCACAGCGATCAAGCTGGATTCCTTTGCGGCTCGAGCCGCACGCGGTAAGGTGACCCTGAACTGGAAGACGGGTACCGAAGTCAACAATGCGGGTTTTAACCTCTATCGTTCCAATAAAGTTGACGGAACTCGGATAAAAGTCAACGGTGGTATAATTGCCGCGGCAGGTGAAGCAGTGTCAGGCGCAAGCTATGGCTATACAGATGCACCTGGTTACGGTGTGTTCTACTACTGGCTAGAGGACGTGGAGTTCACCGGAAAAGCCACCCTGCATGGACCTGTGCAGGTGACGGTCGCGCCATCTTTCGGGCGCCCAATGTATCGACCGGTATTGCCCGGTGCCCGGTAGAAAGGAGCTGGATAATGAACGAGAACAATGAACTGCTCAAATACGAGGTCCCTCAGGTAATTACCTATACGGACGAGGAGATCCTCGAAGAGTTGGGTCCAGCACAAACTTTCTATAATCCAGGCGGCACTATGCCGGGTCAGTTCTAGTCGGCTGTCGGAGACCGGATATCTTCAGGATAAGAACCAGAAAGTATCTCTTGGATATACGGGAACGAGTATAAGTGATTGCGGGGGTCCGGTGAGGTTACGCCTTCCGGATCCCCGTGCTTTTTCAGGCTTCCGATTGCTATCTTGGATTACTAAAATAGCGTGTCACGAGCAAGAATAATTTCCTGTCTTATGGGGGTTTCTTAATGGCGATATTTTTAAAATCGTCGATAATTAGCGATATTAACTTGGATATTTTTGGAATACCGGTGAAGGTTTCATCGGATTCGCGAAATTTTATTGAGTCGTTACGAAGTCTTTATCGGCGTTTGGAGATAAGCCAGATAGATGATGTACCTGGTGTAAATGTTTTTAATGTGGCGTTGGTCACTCAACCCTCACCTGAACAGGGAGAACCAGCGCTAATCATTAATGGCGATATCTGGCATCACCCTGATGCATCTATATTGGAAGATCTCGCCAGTGAGGTGATTTTAAGTCAGGCTTTGTCACGCGTCACGGCACATTACCTGATTCACGCAGCAGTGGTCTCCTTGAATAATAAGGGTGTCATCATCGTTGCTGAATCTGGGCATGGAAAAACAACGCTTTCGATTAAGCTGATGCTCTCTGGTTTTAAGTTTCTAACCGATGAGATAGCCGCTCTTGGACGGTTTGATCGGTTAATCCAACCTTTTCCGCGTTCTCTCCGTGTTAAACCTGGCACCCTGGAATTATTGGGTTTATCACAATTGGAAAACAGAAAGGTTACTTGGGGGGATAAAATTTTGCTGGATGCCGAAGATATTGTAGAAGGTAGCTTGGGCGAAGCTGCCTCTATGGATTATATTTTTGTCGTAAAAGATCCGCAACAAAGAGATACACCAGAACACTCGCAAGAGCTTGGGATATTGATCAACCGCCTGGACGAAAGTATGCTATCCGAACTCTTGAAGCTTGATGATATTAAAGGATTGCGGCAGGAACAGGTATTTGGCTATCCTCTGCTTAAATTTCATACTGAGCACCGGATGAAAGTTCTCTCCTGTGTCGAAAAAATCTGTCAAAAGCACGGTATCCTTATTCTGGATGTATATAAACGGGTTCTGACCCAGCCAAAATTTGATACTCCTGTGCAGGTTGAGCCTCTTCCCCCCAGTCAGGCAGCGTTGGAGTTGCTCCGTCAGTTCCAACCCGGTCATAAATCCAGATTAATCCAGGAAGAGCACTCGGGCAGCCCGACGAGGATGTATATGGAACTGACTCGCTTGATAAGCCAGTCAAAGTGTTACAGAATTAGTCCGGGTCCAGTGGACGAAATGGCGGGTAAGATATCAACCCTGATTACTTCATAATCATCTGCAAGGAGGAATAAAAATGAGAAGTAAACATATTATCCAATTATTGATTTCTCTTCTGTTTATAACGGTTAACATCTCCCCTGCATTTGCTACAGGAAATGAACAAAAAGCAGATTTACGGATTATCCGATCTGACAAGAGCGGGATTATCCTGGAATACTTGCTTCCAAGTTATGATGTTGAAGAGTTAATACAAAATGGAGAGAGTTATAACACGATCAATATTCCAGGGACAGTGCAGTCTTCTCAACCCGGCTATCCCCAAGTGCCAGTAAAGGGTGTTTTGCTCGGTGTGCCAACGACCAAGGGTATGGCGTTAGATATTTTGGAAATTAATACGCAGAATAAGGGTGAACGCTTCCCACTTCCGATAAACAACTTTACAGAAGAGATGTCGAGGGATTTTAATAAACTGGGTGTTCAAACCGCGGCTACTATTGTAGACGATGCTGATTATCCTCTCCAACCGATAGAAATCGTTGATGTGGGTTACTTACGCGACCAGGCTGTTGTGCAGTTGCGCCTCAACCCTGTTCAATATAACTCTGCTCGGAGATCAGTGAAAATCAATCATCGTATACGCTTTCGCTTATCTTGGGATATCCGAACCTCATCTGTTCAGTCTCAACCGGCGAGGATCAACCCCATCTTTGAGCCCTTAATGAGCAAGGCAATATTCAATTACAGTGATTTAAATCGTGTTTATCAATATCCGGAAATTTCATCGAATAATCAGTCAGCCACGCCTCTTGCGTCAGACCTCAACAGCAATCCATCCCTGAAGATCGGTGTCACAGAGCCAGGGATATATCAATTAACCTTTACCGAGATTTCTCAGGCTGGTTTGAACTTATCTGGGGTTCCAACCAACACCTTAGCTCTATCGAATCGGGGTAATGAGATACCTATTCTGATTCAAGATGATGGAGACGGACTCTTCAATAATAATGATTCGATTTTATTCTACGGAATTCCTGTCACTGATGTATATACAACAAAAAATATATATTGGTTAACGACCGATGTCAGCGGTGGACTGCGCATGGCAGAGATAGATGGTACGCCAGGTATGGGCACCATCCCGACCGATTTTCCTCGAGTTCTCCACCAGGAGATAGATAGTTATTATTGGCAAACGATGCCTGGCGGTAGAGGGCAAGATCATTGGTTCTGGGGAGATGAATTTATTGCCCCTGCTTCAAGGGAGTATTTGTTCAGTATTGCGAATATCAGTGCTGCTCCTGGGACGGCAACCATTAAGGTCCGCCTGAAAGGGAGAACGTCTGATCCCACTGTGATGCCAGACCACCACACAAAGATATACTTGAACAATCAATTAATTAGTGATCAAACCTGGGATGGGCTAATTGAATTTGAACATAGCGTTACAGTTGATCATGCCTTGTTGATTAATGGAATGAATACATTAAAGATTGAATCTGTAGGAGACACCACTGCATCCGTAGATCAAATACATCTTAATTGGTTCGAAATCGGTTATCGAGACACGTATGTATCTGAAAATAATGAATTGACATTTAATCCTCCCGCTGTGGGACTTTACCGGTATCAGGTAAGCGATTTCGATACTGAAAACATCATGCTATTTAATATTACCTCTCATGAAGATGTAGCCTGGGTCACTAACACCGAGTCTCAGAATATTGGGGGAAAGTACCGTTTGGAATTCCAGGAATCCGCTTTACCAGAGACAAAATATATAGCTCTGACACCCACCAGGTACAAACAACCTGCGAGTATCGAGTTGGAGCAACCCTCATCATGGAAATCATCTGAAAATGGAGCAGACTATATCATTATCACCCACCCTGATTTCTATACCAGCAGTTTGGCTCTGGCAGATTATCGTATTAATACAGCAGGTGGAGGTTTCAGGGTAGCTGTAGCCAAGGTGAATGATATCTATGATGAATTTAATTATGGGATTTTTAACCCCCAGGCGATTAAGGATTTTCTCACTTACGCTTATCAATCGTGGCAAGCGCCTGCTCCGGTGTACGTGTTACTTGTTGGAGAAGCCAGTTATGATTACCGCGGTACCCTACAACCGCCTTTGTCCCGGGTTAATTACGTGCCAACCCAAATGATTGATGGTCAACAATTTGGTCAGACAGCCTACGATAACTGGTTCGTGCAGATTAATGGGGATGACTACATTCCAGACTTAATTATTGGACGTATACCTGCCAGGAGTGCGTTGGAAGCAAGCAGTATGATTGCAAAAACAATCTATTATGAGCAGAACCCACCGGATGCATCATGGAATAAGAAAACCACCTTCATTGCGGACGCGGATCCCGTTTTCGAGAGCATCTCAAATCAACTGGCGGGGAGCCTGCCTTTTACTTATGAGAGCCAAAAGATATATCGCAGTAATTATGGTGGGGGCGGTGATATTACCGCTGATATATCCAGCGCAATCAATAATGGGAGTTTAATGGTTAACTATATTGGGCACGGGACAGTAGATATTTGGGCTGGTAGCGGTGTCTATACCTCGGCTGATGTATTAGCCCTCAACAATGTCAATAAACTTTCTGTAGTTACAGTCGCGAACTGTCTCAGTGGCTTCTTTGTCGGAAGGGCTAACCCATCGATCGCAGAAGCATTCATGAGGTTACAAAATAAGGGGGCGGTTGTAGTCTGGGCGCCTACTTGGTTTGGAACTCCTGTGGATCATCGGATCCTGATGCAAAGATTTTATGATGCGGTCTTTGAAGATGAGGTGCCTTCTCTGGGAGGGGCTGCCTGGATAGCTGAAGTCTATTTGTACACATTAACCGGTCCAGGGGTTGAATTATTAGAAACCTATGCTTATTTTGGGGATCCGGCTACGACCATGGTCGTCTTTCCAAGTGAAGAAATCTACCTCCCCATCATCAATAATGGGAATCCATAAAGAAGACCAAGCAGGATTGCCCCTCAACTCCCCTGGCTCCATCCCTCCAGATACCCTCAAAGCCGCTCTGGAGCTATGGAGCCAGGCTGGGGAGGCGCACTTTATCCCCGTGCGCGGCGTCAGCATGTTGCCCTTGTTGCGCGATGGCGACCTGCTTTTGGTCTCTCACCATCAGGACCCGATGCGGGTCGGCGAGATTGCGGTCTTCCAGAGCGCGGAGGGGCTGATTGCCCATCGCGTGCTCCGGGTTTCTTATGATAATGAGGGGTGTAAGTTGCTCACAAAAGGCGATAACAGGCTGGGTCTGGATCCCGAGATTGACGAAAAAGAGCTGGTCGGAAGGGCGCAGGCGCTGCGGCGGGGCGAGAGGCAGATGCGCCTGGATACTCGCGCCTGGCAGTGGGCGGGCAGGCTGATCGCAGGGGTGATGCGCGGCGAAGCCCGCCTGCACCACAAGCTGACGGGTCGGCAGAGCTCGCCGCGCCGCGCCCGATACACCAATGCGCTGTTGAGCCGATCGTTTCGCCTGGTGAACTATCTCCTGATCGGCGGCGTCCAGGTGTTGATCGGGCGCTGGGAGTCGGCGCGCCCGTGATACCCTGGGATGATCGAGGAAGACTGATTTGAGACCGGAAGACCGATTTTTATTCACCTGTACCCGCCAGGATTTCCAGGATAAGCACCGACAACAAGCCCTGGAATTGCGCCAGAGGTACTCGCTCGACTGGCAGCGCCTGTTCGCCAAAGCGGAGCAGCACGGCGTTGCGGGCTTGGTCTACATCAACCTCTGTCAGCGCAGCGATCTCGACTGGGGCATACCTGCCTCAATTGTTGACCACTTTCGCCTTTACACCCTGCGCAATGCCGTGCGCAAAGAGCAACAGATGCAAAAGCTGGCGCGCGCCCTGGAGTACTTGCAGGGGCGCTCTATCCCGGCGTTGCTGATCAAGGGCGCGGTGTTGGAATTGCTGGTCTATGACCATTCGGCTTTCAGCACGCTGAATGACATTGACCTGGTGCTGAAAGTCCGGAGAGAGCAGCTTACCAAATCGGCGCTGGATGAGCTGATGAATGCGCTGGAGGGGGGGATTGAGTACGATTTCTACGAGCATCACGATATGACCATCAATGGCGCTCTGCCGATTGACTTTGGGCGCATCTGGAAAGATTCAACCCAAATCGAATTGCGGGGTCAACCGGTGTGGGTGATGTGCCCGGAGGATATGCTCATCTCCCTGTGTATCAACAGTTGTCGGAAAAGGTTCTTCCGCCTCAAATCATTGCTGGATATTGCCGAGACGGTGCAAAAAATTCCCAATATCCAATGGGATAAACTGGTGGAGAGAGCCAGGAGCTATGATTGCGTCAACATCGTTTATACTGCGCTCCTGGTCACAAGCCAGACCCTGGGCTGCGATCTGCCGCCGGATTTTCTGGAAAGATTGCCGGTTCACCCGCTGCGCCGTGCGGTGATCAACCAGATGGTCGCGTATGCGCTGCGCTATGGATCGCTCCCCACCGCTCCTATCTCAGGCAGGGTGTTTTTCGGCACACAGTTGCATATCTCCCTGCTGCTGCCGTACGCCGCTTATCGCTTCGACCAGATCAGGCACAAAATCTTTAAGGAAATTCTCAAAAGACCGTTTCAGGGATAAGCCTGCCAGGTTCCGGAGAATTCAGCGCCAGGTGGGGTGATCATCGCTGGCTGGATTACGGCTGAAATTGCTGAAGTCGGAACCGTTCGAGCGCATGACGTAAATCTCCGGGTTTCCGTCCCGATCGGTGGAGAAAGCCACCCATTTTTCGTCCGGCGACCAGCACGGGTTCCCGTCTTGAGCGGCGTTCGTGGTTAATTGGGCTAAGCCTGTGCCATCCAGATTGACCGAGTAAATGTCATAGTTTCCCTGGCGATTGGAACTGAAGACAATTTGCCCTTTTCTGTTTCCATGGGGCGCCTGATCTTGATTGGGATCGAGGGTGATATTGACCTGCTCCAAACCGTTGGAGCGCATGGTGTAGATTTCCAGATTGCCATCTCGATCGCTGGTAAAGGCGATCCATTCGTCCGAGACCAGGAAGCGCTCAACCACAAACCAGGTGGGGTGTGAATCGTTCGCCGGGTTGTTAGAGAGGTTCATCAGGTCGCTGCCATCCGCGCGCATGGCGTAGATTTCCAGATTGCCATCTCGGTTGGTGGTGAACGCAATCCACTTGCTATCCGGCGACCAGGTGGGTTGCTGGTCATCGGCGGGGTTGTTGCTGATGTTCCTGGGGTTTGAGCCGTCGGCGTTCATGATATAAATCTCGTTGTTGCCGTCACGGTTGCTGGTGAAGGCGATCAGGGTGCCATCTGGCGACCAGGCGGGCTGGATGTCCTGGGCGGGGTTATTCGTCAGGCGGAAGGTGGTCCCGGTTAGACTCAAAGACGATCACGCCCGTGATCAGCGGCGGCGTTGGGTTAGCCGTGGGTTGCCCCGTCGGCGGCGCCGGGGTGGGCGGGAAAGGGGTGGGTTGCGAAGCTGCGGCGGTGGCGGTCAAGGATGGGTTATTCGGGTTGCAGGGGTCCAGGTCGCTGCCATCGATGATGCCGTCGCCATCGGTGTCGGGATTGAGGAAGTTGGGGCAGTCCTGCGATTCTTGTCCATCCATCAGGCGGTCGCTGTCGGTATCGGGGTTCAGCGGGTTGGTTCCAAAGCGGACTTCGTCGCCATCGTTAAGGCGGTCGCCGTCGGTATCGGGGTTCAGCGGGTTGGTGCCGCGCTGGATTTCCTCGCCATCAATCAGCCCGTCTCCGTCGGTGTCGGCTTTGGTTGGGTCGGTGCCAATCCGCACTTCTTCCCCGTCGCTGAGGCGGTCGCCGTCGGTGTCCGGGTTCAGGGGGTCAGTCCCGCGGCGCAAGACTTCCTCTCCATCGGTCAGTTGGTCGGCGTCGGTGTCGGGATTCCTGGGGTCAGTTCTCAGTCGGAGTACTTCTTCGCCGTCTTTTAATTCATCATTGTCGGTGTCAGGGTTGTTGGGGTCGGTGCCCCATTCGCTCTCTTGCTGGTTGGTCAAACCATCCCCGTCATCGTCCCTTTCGCCGATCACGGCGGCTGCGGTCTGGTTGAACGCCGCGGTCTGGGTGGCGCTGATTTGGGTGATTTGGGCGACGGCTGTCCGGGTTGCGGTGAAGCTTTGGAAGGTCCCCTGGAATAAGAAGAATGAGACGAAACAAATTGCACCGATCAGGAGGATAAGGACTGCTACAAACGCCCAGATGGGCAACACACCTCGGCTATAAATGGTGCCATTGAGGATTTCTGTCTCTTTCTCCGCCGATTCGATTTTGACCGAAAACGGGAATTTGACCTCTTTGCCGAGGAGCGGTTTGCGCCGGGGTTTGACTGAAATATCCACGAAACCAGCTTCGCCGGCGCCGATGCGCACCGGGTTGGGACTGTCGGAGAAGAAAACGAGTTCGTTTTTCTCATTAGAACAGGTGATGGTATAAGACTGCTGGATATTGCTCTGGTTTTTAATGACGACTCGCGTCCGTTGTCCCGTCTCGATTTGGGGTGGTTCCAGTTCGCAGGTGAATTGCGTGTACGCTGATACGGTCAGAATACATTCCACGCTGGTAATCTGGTCTGGATAGTTCTGGCTGACCACCTGCAAACTGAAGGGGTGGCGACCCGCCCGGCTATGCGGCGAGCGCGGCGGGTGGATGTTGAGGGTGATGCCTTTTTGCTCACCTGCGTCCAGCAAGATGGTGGGCGTTGGCGTAGAGACCCAGGCGGTGGGGATGCCCTGCACAGCCAGGCGAAACGTGTCTTTCTCGAGACCCTGGTTGCGCAGGACAATCGGGATGGTGATGGTGCTGCCAGGGGTCACCGTGAACTGATTCGAGTGCATCAACACCCCGATGCGCCCCTGCACCTCGTAAACCGCGACTTTCAGGGTGATTTCGAGTTCATCGCTCTGCTTGGGGTCTTGTTGGCTGACAGCCCGCAGTTTCATGGGATACCAACCGGCGCTGCGCTGCGAGGGAGGAGGGGCATTAATGAGCAGCGTCACCGGCTTGCGTTCGCCGGGCGCCAGGCGGACAACCGGGTTGGGAATCGTCACCCAGGCAGAAGGGACGCCATACGCCGAAAGCTCGAAGAAATCCTCGCTTTCCCCAAGATTTTGCAGGAAGATATCAATGGTAGTGCTGCTGCCGGGTATGACCGGAAATTCAATTGCTTCGACCTGAAGGCTGATTTTGGACGGCTTTTTGCTCGGTTGGTCGCTCATATCTCTGACCTTCTTCATGGCGGGCAAATCAGGCGCCTTGTGGATGATCTGGCGCGTTCCGTATTCCACAAGTAAAACGACGAAGAGGCGGAGATCAAACCATTATTTTGACCTCATCCGCTCTTTTGTTTTCTTATGCTTATATTGTATCTTGTTTTTTTGAGATGCATTCGATTCTCCCAAGCCCTTCTTTATAACTAAAGACGAGCGTTCGGGTGAGGGGGGCACCCGAACGCTCGTGCATTTATGTTATCATATATGCATGAAAATTGCAATACCCAATTTAAGAAAACAAGATGGGTGTCTCCCCTCACACCCATCTTAGCCGGTTGCTGAACGATTAGACCTTCTGTTGTTGCAGTTTAGTTATACCAATTCTACGGGTAAAAATGAATAGGCGCGGTGTATCAGTGGTATAGACATTTGTACTGATTTGATTGGTGATATTGTCACTTTGGAGTTCGTGTTTTATCCTATGGAAAATCACTTTGGTCAGGGGTAAACGATGCAAAATAAGATACGCGTGGCAATT
>FWPV01007349.1_pt1 | contig 20080 bp, 17 predicted proteins | sample 2228371 | NCBI WGS metagenome assembly FWPV01 (sample SAMEA103939776, study PRJEB20133) | metagenome | reverse complement strand
AGCCGGGTCCTTGGCCAGGGTCGCGGCATCGTTGTTGTCTTCGTAACCCTGGGCAATGGCAAACAGGCGTTGACGCACCAGGGTCAAAAGCTGGTGCTTGACCTTGTGGGAATCACGAGGGTCCGAGAGACCGCGGACGAGATTTTCGGCGAGCCGGTAGCGCTGGTCCAACTCCCGCAGCAGCAGGCCGCCGGCATCCGAGGTGATCTGGCCACCCTCAAAATCAGCGATGACTTCCTTGGAAAAAAGGCTTTCAAAGCGGAGCTGTTTATGACAGAGTGTTTCCATAGGGTATCCCGTCTGAGAGGCTGTTTATCTGGCGATTACAGCATCTTAGCAGATACCCTTTCCTCTTTTAAGAACTTTTCGTGAATAATGCGGGATAGGTGATCAGGCGGTGAGTTCCCCGGGTCTGCCGCCGGACCGCCGCAGCCTTTCCGTTGGCACTCCCCCCGAATCCACGGGGTTGAGGCATCCCCTTGTTTTATCGGCTGGGGTTGGGATGGTCTGCAGACTTGCTCAGGTAAACAACAACAATGAGGGGATAAAGGACAGGGTTGTTAAAAAAGTTGCGTCCAGCGATAAATCATGGCCGCCCGGCTGTCCACGCCTAATTTGGCAAAAATTCGCCTGAGATGAGTGGAGACGGTATATTCGCTGATTTTTAACTGATCGGCGATTTCTTTGTTTACCTTGCCATCCGCCACCAACATCACAATCTGGATTTCCCGCCGTGTGAGGCAGCCGACCTGACTTGCTTCCAGATCAAGTCCATTCTTCAGTTTGATAATAATATAGGATTTCCCTTTGGCATCTAATTCAGCCACGATTTCCATATTTTGGGAGAGCGTGGGCGGTTTTTTTGGGTTTTTTCCTCGGCCGGATAAGGCACTATGGGGCACAACAAGAAATAATTGGTCATCGATTCTAAATTTGGCCACCGGCACTTTTGGTAAAAAACCTGTAACAGGAAAGTCGCTCTTTCCTTTCTCTGATCTTGATACCGGTTTCTGCGGGATTTTCTCGGGGGCCATGGTTTCCCTCCATAGAAACCAGCACAAGCACAGGCTTAGCGTGCCGGGCGACGGTCAGTCATCCCCCCGGGGCCCAGGGCCGGGCCGGCTTGCAGAGGAAAGTCTCCGGGCGATGAATTTCACCCAGCAGGTCTCGGCCGCAGCCGGACGCAAGGTTTCGGCATCGTGCACCCCTCTCACCGCAAACCCCGTATCCCTGAGCAGTTGGCAGACCCAGGGCCACGGGTACCACCGCTGCCAGTGGCTCTCCTGGACGCGGTTGCACCCGGCAGGCGCCCGGCGAAAAACGAAATGCATCTTCACCAGGGAGGCCCGCCGCTGCGGCCACATGGTGATCCTCCACCGGGCGGACACCCCGGGCAGGCGGATTCTTTGCACCGCCGTTTCCCTTTCCCGGGGACTGTGGCCCCCGGAGATCAGGTCGAAGAGAAAATGGCCCCCAGCCGTGAGGTTGGCGTGGACCCTGGCCAAGGCGGCCGCAAAGCGGGCAGCGCTGAGCAGATAATTCAGCGTGTCGAAATTACAGGTGATGAGATCCACCGGCCGGGGGAGCCGCAGGGCCGCCAGGTCCTGACAGAGGAGGCGGGCGTGCCGGTGGCGCAGTTTGCCCGCCGCCACCCGCAGCATGGCCGGAGAGGCATCCACGCCATAAACCGGGCTGGCAAACGCGGCCAGGTAGTTCAGAAACGTGCCGGTGCCGCAGCCCACGTCCGCGGCCGACGCAAAGGGGAGGCGGTAGGTTTGCACCGCCCAGGAGAAACTGCGGCGAATGAGGGGGAACACCGCATCCCCCATGACCTGATCGTAGATCCGGGCAAAGTGCTCGTAGGGACTGCCGCGGGGACACTCCCTCAGCCGGTGCGGGCTTCCGCCCTGCGCTCCCGAGGCCATGCCGATTCCGGAATCCTTTCAGGAAAGCTGCCGCATTCCCCCGGCCCCCGCCCCCCGGCGCCGGGGGTCGGCGAGGTTCGCCAGCACCTCCGGGGTGAGACGCACCCCGCTGTTCAGACTGCCGGGGGGTGCCAGAATGGTGCCCTTCTGGCAGCCGTACGGGCGCCCCTGCTCATCAATGATGCCGGACGTGTGCACCCCGATGACGAAGCGGGTGCCGGTGTCCCGGCCGCGATACCAGACGGGGCTGCCGCTGTGGCCGGGACAGGTGTCCACCGTGTAAAACAGGCGGGTGGGGGTCACCCGCTTGAGCCGCTCCGTGTGGCGCCACAGGGTGCCCAGCGGCCGATCGCCGGGGTAGCCGGCAATGGTGATCAGCCCGCCATGCCGGAGCCGTTCGGCTGCGGCCGGGGACAGGGCTCTGAGGGGCATGAACCGCCGCACCCCCGGGAAGGGTCGGGGCAGCCGGATGACGCCATAGTCGTAATTCCTGGGATCCAGGCGCCGCGGGCGGAAGTGAAGATAGTTCAAGGGGACGTAGAATTCCGTGGCCACCACGGTGCCGTAGGGCTTGGTGTCCCGGTCGGCCCGGCCCGGGATGACGGCAATCCGCCGGGGGGCCTGCCCCCGCAAGTGGCTGTAAAGGCAGTGAGCCGCGGTGACCACGGTCAGGATATCGATCAGGAAGCCGGTGGCTCCCCGCCAAACCCCGTCGCCGAAATCCCGCCCCAGATAGCAGATGGTGTTATAGGGAAACACCGTGGTGTTGATTTCGTGGACGCGATTATCCCGAGGGCCCACCACGGCGTAATCAACGGCCGCCGCCAGGTCGTCCAGGGCATCCAGGGCACGGTCCACCTGAGCTTCCATCTCCGGCTCCCCATCGCCGGCCTACTCTCCGGTTTCTGACGGGCGCTCTTTCCCGGCCGCAGGTTCTCCCGCCGGCATTGCCTGGAGCTCAGGCGTGTAAAACGCCTCCGGCTCCGACTCAGTCAGGCGGGTCCAGATGCGGGCTACGATGATGTCCTTGTTCTCTTTGGGCTTCAGCCACCCCACGATATTGGCGATAAACCGTTCTTCCTCTTCAGTGAGCAAGGGCGGGGTCTCCGGGAGATCCGGCTCCGGGTAGGGCCCAAAAGAGTCCGGCCGGGCGGCCGCGGCAGCCTCCCCAACAGGGGGGGTCAGGCCTTCTTCCCCGGCCGGCCCGGGGGGCTCACCGGCCCAGGAGGGCGGCTCCGCGCCCCCGCGGCCAGGACCGCTGGCTCTTTGGCGGCTGAAGGGCGTCACCCTGCCCGCCGCCGGCTCCCGGGGGGGTGGGGTCATGGGTCCGCGGTCTGCCCCTGGGGGTCGGTAGCCGGCCTGCTTCTGGAGGGCGTCAATTTCCGCGGCCACCAGTTTGTCCAGTTCCCGCAGCGAAATATCATCGAGCACCGGTTTCTTGATTCTTTTCATGACAGCCTCTGCCGGCCAGGTTGGCCTGGGTCTCTGAGGGTGAGCCGGGGGCGGCTTGGGTGCAGAACCTGGCTTACGGCCTCCCGTGCGGCGGGAAGGCGATTTCGGGGTCGGACCGGGGAAGGCGCTCCCTCTCGGAGCGCCGCCGGGGTTGGGGTCTGCGGTTGGGGGCAAGGGCTCCAGATTCTGGAGGCTGAAAGCTGACTTTATAAGATGAACGCACTGAAATCTATGGGTGAAAATACTGATTCTCTCATGGCTGATATGACCATTTGTGCGCTTTAACCTGAAACCTGCCGCGAGCCCCCGAAGGCATTTCGGGTGGATCGCAGGGGCATGGACTTGACCTGGACCAAGGGGCGGTGAGCCTGAGCCGGAGGTAAGGGACGCAACTTGAGAACCGCCGCCAGGTTTGCCCGGGGTTCCCGCAGGGGGTGCAGCCGTTGGGCCGGGCCGGTCAAAAGGGTCAGCACCCCGGGACCGTGGCCGCTGACGGTGCTGTCCCCGTGGACGACCACGCCGATGGTGAGAAACCCCTGCCGGTACGCCCGGCCAAACTGCGTATCTGCATGAAAAATAGCTACGAAGTCTCCGAAACGCAAGGTGTGCAACCGAAACCGCTGCCTGATTTCCGGATCAAAGAGCTGCATGTCGTAATCGCCCCGCACGGCGTTGTTCTGGCCGATGCCGGAACCCATGATGGCGGCCGGCACCAGGTGGGTCACCGGGACCTGGAGCTTGCCGCCCTGGGCCCGCACTCCCCAGCGTTTGAGGAGGCGGGGAGCGCAGTTGAGCACGGTTATGTCGGGAAAATCCAGGAGCCTCAGGCCCAGGCCATAGGAGAAAATCTGGAGGCGGTCGCCGATGCGCAGCCGCCGCAACACCTCGGGAGGAAAATCCACCAGGGTGTGCTCCACTCCCCCATGCTTGCCGGTCACTACCCCCAGCTTCCCCTGGCAGGGGCCGGAGACCACCTGGGCGACGTTGCCCACGCAGGCATAAGTCAGGAGGGCCAGGTTGGGGCCGTTCTTGTCGCCGATGATTTCCCTGCCGTTGTTGTGCAGGGAGACCCCCGGTTCGATGTGGTCCCCCGCCAGGCCCACGCATCGATCCCCGACGCGGTGGCTCAACACGATGCCGCCGGTGCCCGGCAGGATGCGGGGCACGCCGTCATGCCCCACCCGGTACGGGTTCGGCCGGCCCACCGGGTGCGCCACCTGACCCGAAACCGTGACCATCACCAGGTCCTCCGTGTTGAGCCGCAGTGCTGCCACAGCTCCTTCCCCCTGCGCCGGGGTGGCGCGCTCAGTCAAATCTCAGCGGGTACCAGAAGCCCATGGCCCCCTCCCACCAGTTGAGCCGCCCGGGCAGGGGCTCTCCCGCCGGAGAAGCCATCTCCTGGGCCGCCAGCTCTTCCTCTCCCAGGGAAACCGGGATGATGAGGGCATTGGGAGCCACCAGATGAACCACCGCCAGGTGCAGGCCGGCCCAGAGCAGCTCCGAAATGCCGGTGCGGGCCAGGATGGGCAGCAGATATTCCCGCTCCAGGCGGGTGCGCCGTTCCCGATGCACCGGGAAGCACTGAATCCCCAGGCCCTTCAGGGCGGTGCAGAGGGGCGGTTCATGTTCCGCCTCCCCGGTGCCGGGGGGAGGCTGATGGGCCAGGATAAACCCCCGGTAGGGGGTGAGCGCGGCCGCCAGGGACACCGTTTGCCGGCAGCATTCCAGAAAGAAGTCGTAGCCCGTCCCCTGGCGTGCTTCGCTGGCCGGCCGGGTCCGGGCGGAGTGCTGCAAGGTCTGGTCCAGGCTCCGGAAGCGGTGCACCAGATGGGCGTCGGCGCTTTTGGGCAGCAGTGATTCGCACTTTTCGTCGCCCATCCAAAACACATTCAGACCGGCCAGGTCCTTTTCCAGCCTGGCCAGCTCCCAGACCCGCCAGCCGGCGCCCGCGGCGGCGGGCCCGCCGGAGAACTGCCCGCCGGGGCTCCGGGAGTAGACCTCCACGTTATCCAACAGGTGCCAGAGCTCCGGCACCAGCCAGAGGTCGAACTCTTCACAGAGCCTGAAGGCCAGGAGCGGCCCGAACCGGGACAGGGCCAGTTGGGTGTCCAGGACGCAGGCCCTCCTCTTGGTGCTCACGGTCACCGACAGAGGCGGGAGCGAGGTCATTTCCTGTCCCCCTTAGGCCGCGGGGGCTAAGCGGCCGCCTGTGCTCCCGCGCCCAGCAGGCGCCTGAGGGTGGGGGCCACTCCCGGGAAGCCCCGCCCTTCCGGAGTCATCCGGTAGGCCGCGATCCAGGCCTCGGCGTGATTGCCGAAGGGCCGGGCCTCGGACTGGAAGAGGACGGGGTCAATGGCGGTCTTGAAGTCGGAGTCGGCGATCCACTGGAGGATGCGCCGGCCGCTTTCCGCCATCTTGGCCCGCTGGGACAACTCCGCCATGCCGCCCAGGTAGCGGTTGGAGACGATTTCCACCACATCCCACTTGGTGTTGGCGTCAAAGGCCTTCTTGATATCCGGGGCGTCCAGCAGCTGCAGCATGGTCTTCAGGTAGTGGCCGGTTTCCTGGGTCAGGGCCAGGATATTGCCGTAGCTGGCCCGGTCCAAGGCGAAGCGCAGATCCAGACCCAGGCGCTGTATTGTGGCCACGCTGCCGAAGGGCCGCTGCTCGATGAGCTGGCTGCCGCGGATCACCTCGCCGATGAGCAGGTCCCGGAAGTACTGGGCCACCGCGGTCATGAAGGCCACCAGCTGGCGGTGAAAGTTCTGGTTGACGATGGCCCCCGCCGGGGCCGGGGAAGTGCCGTAGTTGAAGCAGCGGCGGTAGGCGATCATCCGGTCCCGCAGGGAATAGCGCAGCGGCTTCCACTTCTCCAGGAGGTACAGACCCCGGGCCCCCGGCCCCCGCTGGATGCGGATGCGGCCCTGCTGGAAGAGGCGCCGCAGCACATCCACCACCTGAAAGACCTTCATGCGCTCGTGCTGATAGATGTAATAGAGCTCGGCACTGGCATGCAGTTGGGTGGGGATGACGGCTTCGTCGAAGTCCGGCTTGATATAGGGGTAAGAGATCTCCGAGAAGGGCGGCGCGCCTTTGGACCCGAAGCCGATGAGGTCCAGGAAGGCGTCCCGGTCGTCCCCCGCGCCTTTTTGCAGCAGCTCCTGGAAGCGTTCCTCGAACTGTTGCTCGTATTTCTGCCTTTCCTCCGGGGCCATGGCGTCCAGCTGCTCCCGGAGGAACTTCTGCCACAAGCGCCTTAAGGTTTCATTGGTTTCGAAAGACATGGTCGACTCTCGCTCTCAAAGAAGCCTGTGGGTGGGGATGGCTTCTTGGTTGACCCAGGTTCTCAGGTGGCTTCCGACTCCCGCACCTGCTCGCTTGGGGGCTCCTGGCCCTGCAAGATTTGAAAGCAGGCGAGCAAATTTTTTCGCAAAACTTCAAGATTTTTCGGGGACGGTTGACTTTCCAGGTAAGCAGCGGCTTGTTGGGCGTATGCAACCGGGATCCGCCTTTCCAGGTCGCCTTGGATGGCGGATCTGATCTGCTGGACCAGGGTGGCTTGCAAACTTGACGGCAGGCTCTTGATCTCATTAATGAATTCACCCAGCTTGCTGGTCACGGTCTCGTGGAGATCTTCCTTGCTGAGTCCCGTCGGAATCTCCAAGAGAGGCTGTATCATCGGCGCCACCAAGGGTCTCCTGCCCAGGGGCCGCCGGATCATTCCCAGAGTGCCTTGCTTCAGTGGGCTGCTCATGACTCAATCCTCATATTCACCGGTGCTGTACCGGCCGTAGGTCCGGCCGGCGGCGCTGGTCTCAGGGGGCGGCGGGATGCTCACCGTCAGGTCGGGACAGGTCCGGGTGCCGGCGACGCGGTCCATGGCCTCTTCGATGAGCTCCACGGTCTGCCCCAATAGTTCTCTGGACCGCAGGCAGGACGGGGTCATGCTCTTGAGCAGGCTGAGCCACTTTTCTTCCGCCGCCTTCTGCATGCAGAGCTCCTGGAGCATGAATGCGCTCATATCGGCCAGGTCCTCCAATTCGCCGGCCACATCCAGTACCTTGGTTGGGTCGTCCGGGTCGGGGACGACGTTCAGCTTGGTCCTGATCACCAGGTCCAGGGGCAGGTCCAGCGCCTGGGCTATCCGGAGCATTTCCTGGAAGATGGCGTTGAGCTTGGCGCCGAGGACTTCGAGTTTGATGTTGTTCAGATCGGTGATTTCCTTGTCAGGCGAGCCGGTGATGGAGTCACCGTGCGCGGTATTATCCATGGCCACCACGGCAACCTGGTTGCCCTTTATCTTGATTGCCTTAACGCCCAAATCAAAGGGCGGCGGGTTCTTGAGCTTCAGGAGGGTGGCCTGAATATCCTCCGCCAGCAGCTTCTTAAGGGGCGGGCTCAGACTTTTCTTACAGACGGTGTCGAGCACCTCGTCAATGAGGGCGGCATAGGCCGCGGCCCGCTCCAGGGATTCCTCCTCGTCATCAGGACTCAGGATGTAGAGGTCAATGACCCGGTCCAGGTCATAGAGGATCTTGTCCAGGAGGATCTGGCAGGTAACCTCCTCTTTCCCGCAGCTGCAGCCCAGGAAACAATCCAGGTGGTTGGCCAGACGGTTGCGGTGGTTGATAAGGTCCAGCAGTTTCTCCGTGAGCTCATCGGCGCCGGCAATGCCGTAAAGGCCGTAGAAGACGATGGGCGGCCGGGAGATGAAGAGCAGGCGGAAGCCGCTGGTGGCGTTTTCAAAGGCCTGGAGAAAGAGATGCAGGGCCGCCAGGAAGGACGACAAGGGCGGGGACTCCGGCTCCACCTGGCGGTTGCCCAGGAGGATGAGGCGCCGGAAACTCTGGAGGGTGGGCTGGGCCGTGGCCCCCAGAGCCCGGAGGCCTTCGGCGCTGCCCCCGGCCGCCCGGTGGATGAGGTCGTCCATGAGGCGGGCCAAGTTGTTTTCCTGCAAGAGGGCCTTCAGATCCGACTGGCCGCTGGCCTCCAGGCGCTCCAGGAGCTGGGAGTAGGCCACCAGTCCCCGGGGCCACTCATTGGGGCCATAGGCCTCCTGGGTGGAGCCCAAGAAGTTGCGCAGGGCGAAAATCACGGCATCCCGCCGGGCCTGCAGTTCACTCAAGGGCACCTGCAACAGGAAACGCCCGCCAGCGAAGCCGATGTTGGCCAGGGCCTCGCCCATGAGCACCAGCATCACCCCGGCCACTTCGTCCAGGCTTTGGGCCAGCCGGCGGTAGTAGAGGTTCAGGTTGGGGGTCAGGGCCCCCACGAACCGGGCCACCCGAGCATAATCCCCCAGCAGCCGGCGGTTGGCGAAGGCCAAGTCCCGCTGCCGGGGATCCAGGGTCTGGCGGGCGGCGTTCAGCCCGTCGGCCACCGCGGCCCGGATGGCCGTGGCCCAGCCTTTCAGTTCCGGCTCGATGTCCTTGAGCAGGGAATTGGTGATCAAGGTTTGGAGATCGCGCTCCACGTCAGCCACGGCCTGGTCCACTTCAGCCTGGGAGGACGTGACCACCGGCGGGGCCGCGGTGGGCACGGCGGCCAGGAGGAAGGGCAGGCCTTCAGCCTCCCGCTCCAAGGCCGCCGCCTCCGCCCGGTAATACTTGCGCAAGGCCTGGGCGATCTCCTGGGGATCGGAAGGATCGCTGACCCGGAGCTTCCGCCGGATCAGATTGTCCAGGGCGACTACCGTGGGCGACCGATCTCTCATGAGATTTTGGGCAGTGCTGTCGTCGTTCATGTTTCTCTACCTCACGCCGCCGCCAATCCCAGCGCCTGGGACGCAGGCGCCAAGCCGGTGGCCATACGGGATAAATGGGTGATCACCAGATGGGACAATTCCGGCAGGGACGCTCCCTGCTTGTTGGCATAATAGCTGGCGCTCACCAGAAACCGGGGGGGCACCCCTGGCAGGATCCGTCCCTGGCCCAGCTCTTGCGCGGCTCGGCGGATCAGTTCTTCGTGGCCCCGGTGAAAGGGAATGACATCCACCAAGGCCAGTTGCGCCAGATTGCGCCGGGTCTGGAAGGCGATTTCATCCACCACCTGGGAGATGACCCGGGACGAGTCCTTGAGCAGTTGGGGCGGGATGCGGTGCCCCATCCGGGGGTTGAAGAGACGGCCCCAGACCCGGCGCATCCGGGCGGCTTCCTCAGCAAACCCCAGGCGCTGCACCATCTCGGCCATGATGAAGGCCCGCAGGTAGCCGGTGGGATGGGCTCCCCCGGGGCGATAGGTCAGGGTCCGGGGGGCAGGATGGGCCAGAAAGTCCATCATGCCCCAGGCCGAAGCCGGCCCTCCCAGCAGGATGGCGGCCAGATCGGCGAAGATCTCCTTGTGCCACCGCCGATAGATGGAGGTCACCAGGGGATCGCCCACCGCCTTGAGCAGCCGCCGGCCCACGGCCTGCTGATTTTCCTGCCACAGTCCCAGGTCGGCCTGAATGTTGTGGGAGACCTCGTGCAGGAACACCGCCTGCCAGGGGTTGTCCCGGTCCCAGGGGATGCGGATGACCGGAAAGGGGTTGGCTTCGCCCAGGAGCCGGCTCAACAAGACCCCCCGGCGCATGGTGGCCGGGGAATAGCCATGCTCCATGTAGGTCAGGGGCTTGACCAGCGGGCCGCGGAAAATCAACGGCGCCGCCTCCCGAATGGCGGCGTAGCAGTCCTGGGCCACGACGTCATAAGCCGCCAGGGTGGGGGCGAAGACCGAGCCCCGTTGGCTGAAGATTTCAAAGAACATCCCGAAGGCCCGTCGGACCCGGTCAATCTCCCGTTCCACCAGGGCCATCAGCAACAGGACCTTCCCGGCCGGCACCTGCCGCCAGTGCTGGCGCAGAAACCGGAGCCGCTTCTGGATCTGCCGGTCTATGGTCTGCAAGCGCCGGTTGGCGGCCCGGAAGTGCGCCGCGGAGGGGGCATAGGGACGGTCTTGGGGACGGATGCCCACGGTCTCGGGGGTGAGGGTGACCAGACGGCGGGCCCGGGCAGCCAGGGAGCGCCCCTTGGTCTTCAGGAACTGTCTGGTCGCGTGAGCCGCCATGCGCATCACCCTGCTTCCTGTTTACACGCTGGTAATGGTGACCCTGACCGGTCCTTGCAGGGTAAAATTTCTGGCCGGGGCGGCTCCCGCCGGGGCCCGACGCACTGCGGCCCGCACACGTTGCACCGCCCGGGGGGAGGGACGGGAGAGCCGGCGGGTCAACGGCCGGCTGCGGGTCACCCGGGCCACCGTGCGCCGCACCACCCGGGGCAGGGCCTGGGGCGGAGTCCGACGCGTCGCGGCAGTGCGCCGGACGCTGGCGACGATGCGCGGCAGGGCCCGGACGGCTTTCGGGCCCCGGCGGCCCACCAGGGTTCGGGCCGCGGTGCCCATGGTGCGCACCAGTTGCCGCCTGGCCTGAACCGGCAGACGGGCGGCGGTCCGACCCACCAAGCGGCGCACCGCCAGACCGGCTACCACGGGAATGGCCGCCTCATCATAGGCCGCCAGTTCGGCAAAGGCATCCAGGGCTTCTTCTTCGCTGGCCCCCTCAGCCCGCAGACGGCCCAGGAGACCCAAGCCCGTGGCCGCTACCTGGGCGTAGGGATGGGGGATCAGTCGGGCAATGGGAGCGGCCACCCGGGCCACCCGCCCCACCGTGGAGGCCACCCGCCGGACGCCCCGGACGATGCCCGGGGCCACCCGGCGGAGAGCCCGGCCGATGCGGCGGAAGAATTCGTCCGTATCCTCCGCCTCCAGGGCATAGGCCATGGCGTCCTCAAAGGCGTCCTCGGACTCGTCAAAGCCGTACGCCTCGCCGAATTCATCAAACTCTTCGAAGCCTTCCTCTTCGAATTCATCCAGGAAGCCTTCTTCCCCGGCTTCCCATTCTTCCTCCTCGCCCCAGTCGGCCTCCTCCATGGCCTCCAGGCCTTCCCACTCCTCCTCCTCTCCCAGCTCGGCGGCCCCTTCCGCTTCCTGGTAGAAGAGATCTTCCATCAGTTCCTCTTCCATTCTTTCCATGGTCACACCTCCCTAGTTTCCGACTGGATGGTTGGGATCAGGGATGCCGCCTCACCCCAGTCTGGGGATATGGTACGGTTGGCAGGGAAGCGCCGACAAGTCGCACAATCTGCCTCCCCTGTTTCGGGTAGCATACATGTGCTACCGGCCCCCGGTTCGGTCTCAGGCGACGCGGCGGGGCCGGGTCCGGATGGAGGCGCACCGCCGCCGGGCCAACGCCTGCCGCAGTTGCCGCGGATCCCGCAGCACCTGGTAGGTATGGTGGGCCAGACGCCGTGCGGCCATCTGGCCGCTGATGGGCCGGCCCTGGGCGGCCTGCCGGGCAATATCCGCGCCGGTGCGCCGCACCACCGTGCCCATGGTGCGCAGCATCTGGCGGGCCGCGGGGTGGGCGTGGAGCGTCCGGGCGGTATTGGCCACGCCCCGGATTAACTGGGGGGCGACCCGCATAACGGCCCCGCCCAGCCGGGGGAGGAGTCTCGCGGCCAGGGGCACCAGGGCGCCCAGAAAGGCCTCGGCCTCCGCCTCGTCGTCGGTCTCGGCCGCCAGTTCGGCGAAATAGTCCATCTCCTGGGGAATCAGGCTGGCCAGGGCTTGGCCCAGGCCGGTGCCGAGAACGCCGCCCACCGGTGCGCCCACCCCGCCGGCCAGACCGCCGATGAGGGTGCCCGCCAGGCCGCTGCCGCCCACCGTGGCGGCCCGGGCGCCCTGGAGGGCCATCCGCCTGGCCCGGGTGGTGGTGCCGGCGCCGGACTGCCGGGGGATGGGCTGAGTGAGCCACTGAAAGGCGCGTCGGAGAAATTCATCCTCCTCGCCGTAATCCTCCATTTCTTCGAAGAGATCGAACTCGTCTGCCTCTTCCCAGGCCGCCAGGTCGCCATAATCGAAATAATCTTCCATTGCCATGACGTTCTCCTTCTTGGTCACGGGTTGTGGGTTGCCACCCCGGGTGGAAACGTTTTACGACCCCAGGGATTGGTGAGGAATTTCCTGGCTCATCTTCAGTAGTCTTCGTCGAAAAAGACCCCGTTGCGCCCATCAGGGGGCGTCCCCCAGAAAATATGGCCGCTCCGATCCACCCCCGGGATGACGATATGAAAATGGGGGCGACCGAAACTGCCGTCCGGCAGCCGGTGTCTCTCGGACACCACCCTGCCCCCGACCCGGGCTGCCTGTCGCTCCACCCATTGTCGGGCTGCCACCGGATCGTTCAGGCCGGCAAGAAAAACCCCGTCCCGGCTCCACAGTTGGTGCCGCCTTTCCGGCCCCCGCACCGGCGGACCCACCCGCAGCGGCCGGGGCCCTTGGGGGGTCCTGGGGCCCGGCAGGACCCGCAGCACCCGGAAAAACGGGTCAGCACCGAATTCCTCCCAGGAGGCGGACCCGGCCGGTCCGGCAGCAGCATCCAGGGAAGCCAGGCAATCCCACTCAGCCAACCAGGCGTCTTCCTCCCTGCCCGGCCTCATCCTGATTTCCCCCTTATGGAGAGAGGATTGCCTTACTTTTCCAGGATATCCCGGCGCCGCGCAAGTCACACAATCTGCTTACCCTGGCCGTGGTAACCCAACTAGGCGGGTTGCTGCCCTTGGCAGGGCGGAAGCAGGCGATCCTCTTTCGGCTGGCTGCAGACTCAATAGGGATTCCGGGGAAGCAAATGGTGGCTTACGGCGCGCGAAGGGCAGCGGTTGGCTCGGGGGGAGGTCAGCACTGATGGCTGTCCCCCATCATTTCAGGAGGGGAAGGGCAGGGAAGCGGGGCCGGAGCCGGCGTGTCTGCCGGCCAGGGTCTTTATCCCCCGGATGGCGGCCCGGCGGGAGCACCGCCGCCCAGCACGGCGTAGAGCTCAACCTGGTTGGCGAGTTTCGCCAGGCGCACGGCGATGAGCCCCTGCTGGGCGGAGTAGAGGGAGCGCTGGGCGTCCAGCACGTTCAGATAGATGTCAATGCCCTTTTCGTAGCGGGCGCTGGAGAGCCGGTAGGTTTTTTCGGTGGCCTCCAGGAGGGATTGCTGGGCCGCCAGTTGGGCGCCGATGGTCCCCCTTCTGGCCAGGGCGTCGGCCACCTCCCGGAAAGCCGCCTGGATGGCCCGTTCGTATTGCGCCACTGCGATGTCCCGCTCCACCTTGGTGGCGGCCAGGCCCGACCAGGTGCGGGCGTCGAAAATCGGCAGGACGATTTGGGGGGCATGGCTCCAGACCAAAGAGCCGGGTTGGAAGAGCCCCGAGAGGTCGCCGCTGGCGGTGCCGATGGCGCTGGTCAGGGCGATGCGGGGGAAGAAGGCGGCCCGGGCCGCCCCGATGTTGGCATGGGCGGCCTTGAGCAGGTGCTCGGCCTGGAGAATGTCCGGGCGGCTGAGGAGCACCTCCGAAGAGGTGCCGGGGGACACGTCCCGCAGCGGCTTGACCTCGCTCAAGGAGGCGGGCAGCAGTGCGGCCGGCACCATGGCGCCGGCCAGGAGGTTCAGGGCGTTTTCGTCCCTGGCCGCCAGGTCAGTGTATCGGGCCACGTCCACCCGGGCGGTCTCCACCCTGGTCTGCACCTGACGCAGGTCCAGTTCGGCCGCGATGCCCGCCTCGAAGCGCCGGCGGATCACCTGATACGCGGCCAGCTGGGTCTCCAGGGTGGATTGGGCCAGCTTCAGGTTGTCCCGGTCCGCAGCCAGGGTGAGATAAGCGTTGGCCACTTCGGAAATGAGCAAGACCTGGGCGCTGCGGCGGGCCTGCTCCGTGGCCAGGTACTCCTCCAGGGCCCGTTTTGACAGGCTCCGGAGGCGGCCGAAAAAATCAATTTCCCAATTGCTGACCCCCACATTAACGCTGTATTCCTCCACATCCACTAGGCCGGTGCTGCCGGAAATCCTGACCCGGGACTTGCGGCCGCTGGCGCCCGCCTCCACTTTCGGGTAAAGCTCGGCCCGCTGGATGCGGTACAAGGCCCGGGCCCGCTCCACATTCAGGGCGGCGGTCCGGAGGTCCCGATTGTTTGCCAGGGCGGTGGCGATGACCTGCTGCAGCCGCGGGTCGGTGAAGAATTCCCGCCAGGGCAGGTCGGCGGCGGCCGGGGCCTCCTGAGGGGCCGCAGGTTCATGATAGGCGGGGCCCCGGGGCCAATGGGCAGGCACCGGCGCGTCGGGCCGGTCGTATTTCGGGGCCAGGCTGCAGCCGCCGAGGAGCACCAGGGGGATGGCCAGGCAGGCAATGAGCCTCGTCATGTCCTCTGCCTCCCGGAAGGATGCGCGGCGGGGGAATCGGCCCTTGCCGCGGCCCGCTTTCTGCCGAAGAGCTGGACCACGCCGACGAAGAAAAGGGGAATGAAAAAGATGGCCAGGAAGGTGGCGGTCACCATGCCGCCCAGGACCCCGGTGCCGATGGCGGTCATGGCGCCGGCCCCGGCCCCGGTGGCGGTGGCCAGGGGCAGGACCCCGAAGCCGAAGGCCAGCGAGGTCATGACGATGGGCCGCAGCCGCAACCTGGCCCCCTCCAGCGTGGCTTCGATGAGGCCCCAGCCTTCTTCCACCTTGGCCACGGCGAACTGCACGATCAAAATGGCGTTTTTCGTGGTGAGCCCTAGCACGGTGAGCAAGCCGATCTGGAAATAGACGTCATTGGGCAGCCCCCGGAGGGAGGAGGCCACCACCCCGCCGATGACGCCCAACGGCAGAGCCAGCAGGACGGTGATGGGAATGGTCCAGCTCTCGTACAGGGCCGCCAGGGAGAGAAAGATGACGATGATGGAAAAGGTGTAGAGCAGCCCGGTCTGGGCCTTGGCCATGCGCTCCTGGTAGGAGATGCCGGCCCAGTCGAAGCCGACGCCCTTGGGCAGTTTGGCAACAATTTCTTCCATGGCCTGCATGGCCTCGCCGGAGCTGCGGCCGGGGGCCGGCTCGCCCCAGATGTTCAGTGACGGAAAGCTGTTGAACCGCTCCAGGAGGGGTGAGCCCTGGAACCAGTGGCCGCTGGCGAAGGCGGTGAAGGGCGTCATAGTGCCGGCCTCGTTGCGCACGTACAGCCTCTCCAGGTCCTTGGGCAGCATGCGGTAGGGCGCGTCGGCCTGGACGTAAACCCGCTTGACCCGGCCCCCCTGGATAAAGTCGTTCACGTAAGCGCTGCCGAAGGCCGCGGAGATGGTATGGTGGATGGCGCTGATGGGGACCCCCAAGGCGCCCGCTTTTTCCCAGTCCACATCGACGCGATACTGGGTGACGTCCTCCAGGCCGCTGGGCCGGACGCGCACCAGCCGGGGGTCCTGGGCCGCCAGACCCAGGAGCTGGTTGCGGGCGGCCATCAGGGCGGCGTGGCCCAAGCCGGCCCGGTCCTGCAGCTGAAAGTCGAAGCCGCCCGCCCGTCCTAGCTCCAGAACGGCCGGCGGCGGGAAGGCGAATACCCGGGCGTTTCTGAGCCGGGAGAACTTGGCCATGGCGCGTTTCACCAAGGCGTCCACCTTCAGGTCCGCGCCGGGGCGCAGGTCCCAGTCCCGGAGCTTGACGAACCCCAGGCCCACGTTCTGCCCGGCGCCGGAAAACCCCCTGCCGGACACCGTGAAGATGGACACCACCGTGGCCTTCTCCTCCTCCAGGAAATGGCGGCGGACCTCGTCCAGGACTTCCTGGGTCTGCTCCCGGGTGGAGCCCGCCGGCAACATGGCCTGGATGTAGAGGACGCCTTGGTCTTCCTGGGGCAGGTAGGCGGTGGGCATGCGCTGGAACAGCCATCTAAGCTCCGCCACGATGATCAGGTAAACCACCAGGTAGCGGAGCTTCTGGCCGAGGATCCGGCTCACCAGGGCGCTGTACCGGTCCCGGGTCCAGAAAAAGGCGCGGTTGAATCCCCGGAAAAACCGCCGCAACCATCCAGACCCGGTTGCCGCCCGGTGGTGCCCTTTGTCCACCGGCTTCAGCAGAGAAGCGCAGAGGACCGGGGTCAGGATCAGGGCCACCACCACCGACAGCAGCATGGCGGCGATGATGGTTACGGAAAACTGGCGGTAGATGACTCCGGTGGAGCCGCCGAAGAAGGCCATGGGGCCGAATACCGCGGCCAGCACCAAGCCGATGCCGATGAGGGCGCTGGTGATCTCCCCCATGGACTTGCGGGTGGCCTCCTTGGGCGGCAGTCCCTCCTCGCTCATGACCCGTTCCACGTTTTCCACCACCACGATGGCGTCGTCCACCAGGAGGCCGATGGCCAGCACCATGGCGAACATGGTGAGCATGTTGATGGAGAACCCCAGCAACCCCAGGACTGCGAAGGTCCCCAGGACCACCACCGGCACCGCCAGGGTGGGAATCAAGGTGGCCCGAAGGTTTCCCAGGAACAGGTACATCACCAGAAAGACCAACAGGATGGCCTCGAACAGGGTCTTGACCACCTCCTTGATGGCCACCTTGACGAAGGGGGTGGTGTCATAGGGGTAGATGACCTTCATGCCGGGGGGAAAGTAGCGGGACAGCTCCGCCATCTTGGCCTTGACCGCGTCCGCGGTTTTCAGGGCATTGGCCCCAGCGGCCTGGCGCACGGCCAGGGCGGCCCCCGGCTGGCCGTTGTAGAGCACCTTGGCGCCGTAGCGCTCGGTGCCCAGCTCCGTGCGCCCCACATCCCGCACCCGCACGACGGAGCCGTCGGGGTTGATGCGCAGAGGAATGGCGGCGAACTCCTCGGGGGTCTTGAGCAGGTTCTGGACGATGATGGAGGCGTTGAGCCGCTGGCCTGCCACCGCCGGAATGCCCCCGAACTGACCGGCGGACACTTCCACGTTATAGGCCTGCACCCCCCGGATGACGTCCTCCACGGTGAGCCGGTAGTCGGCCAGCCGGTCCGGGTTGAGCCAGACCCGCATGGCGTATTGGGAGGTGAAGGTCTCCACCTCCCCCACCCCGGGCACCCGGGCCAGCACCTGTTCGATGTTGGCCTGGGCGTAGTCCGCCAGGTCGAATTCATCCATGCTGGCGTCTTCCGAGGTCAGGCCCACGATGAGGAGCCAGTTGCGGGTGGATTTGCTGACCTTGACCCCCTGGCGCTGCACCACGTCGGGCAGGCTGGCCATGGCCAGCTGGAGCTTGTTCTGCACCTGGGCCCAGGCCAGGTCCGGGTCGGTTCCCGGCGCAAAGGTGAGCTCGATCCTCCCCGCGCCGGAACCGTCGCTGCTGGCGGACATGTAGAGCAGCTTGTCAAAGCCGGTCATCTTCTGCTCGATGATCTGCACCACGCTGTTTTCCACGGTTTCGGCCGAGGCCCCGGGGTAGAAGGCGTCAATGGCGATGGAGGGCGGCGCGATGGGGGGGTATTGGGAGACGGGCAGGTTGTAGATGGCCAGCCCGCCCGCCAGCATCATGATGATGGCGATGACCCAGGCGAAAACCGGGCGCTCCAGGAAGAAATTCGACAGCATCACCAGTTCTCCGACGAGGCGTTCAGGGCGCCGTGGCGTCTGACAAAGCCCGCCAGGGGCCAAAGGCGCCGGGGTTCACGGGACCGTCTTGCCGGCCGCCTTGGGGCCCTCCCAGGGAACGGCCTTCACCTTGGCCCCGGGGCGCACGTTCAGCAGACCCTCGACGATGAGGCGCTCTCCGGGGTCAAGCCCGGCGGATACCAGCCACTGGTCGCCCAGGGCGCGATTGAGGCTCAGCAGCCGCTGCTGCACCGTGCCGCTCTCATCCACCACCAGGGCCACGGGCTCCCCCTTGGGGGTGCGGCCCACCCCTTGCTGGGGGGCCAGGATGGCCTGCTCCGCAATGCCCTCCTGGACCACGGCCCGCACGAACATGCCCGGCAGCAGCAGGTGCCGGGGGTTGGGAACCACGATGCGCAGGGTGAAGGAGCCGGTGGCTTGGTCCACCGTGATGTCCCGGAATTGCAGGGTGCCCTCCAGGGGGTAGGCGCTGCCGTCCTCCAGGAGGATGCGGACCTTGCGGCTGTTCTGGTCATCGGCGCTGAGCCGGCCGGCCTCCAGTTGCCGTTTCAGGCGCAGCAGTTCGGCGGAGGACTGGGTGACGTCCACATAGATGGGGTCCAGCTGCTGGATGGTGGCCAGGGCCGCGGGCTGATAGGCCGTTACCAGGGCGCCGTCGGTGACGCTGGACTTGCCGATGCGACCGGAAATGGGGGCGGTGACCCGGGTGTAGCCCAGGTTGATGCGGGCCGCCTCCACTTGGGTCTTCCAGTATTCGATCTCGGCCTTGGCCTGCTCCAGCGAGGCGGCGGCGTCGTCATAGTCCTGCCGGCTCACGGCCTTGTCCGCCAGCAATTCCCGGTAGCGCTCGGCCTTCAGCCGGATGGAGGGCAGATTGGCCTGGGCCTTGCCCAAGGAGGCCTTGGCCGAATCGTGGGCCACCTGAAAGGGCGCCGGGTCGATTTGGTAGAGCAGCTGGCCCGCCTTGACGTCAGAGCCCTCCTGGAACAGCCGCTTTTTGATGAGGCCGTTGACCTGCGGGCGGATTTCCGCCACCAGATAGGCGGAGGTGCGGCCCGGCAGCTCGGTGGTGAGCTCCACCGGCCGGGGCTGGATGGTCACCGTGGCCACTTCCGGGATCGGCGGCGGCCCGGGCTGCTGGCCCTGGCCGCTGCCGCAGCCCCCCAGCCCCAGCGCCAGCGCCAGCAAGGCCACGACTGCCGTCCGCGGTTCCCAAACCTTCCTGGTCGGTTGCATCGTAAACCTCCCCCTAGCGGCCCTGCTGGCAGGCCGCACTCAGGGCTTCAGCAGTCCCTGAAAGAAGATGTCCAAAATGGTGTCAGGATTTTCCGGGTTGGGATACCGCTCCGGGGCGTCGAGCCAGAGAAGGAGCGAGGAATCCAGGACGCTGTCAAAAGCCGCGGCCAAGAAATACGGGTCAGCGATGTTCTGAAAACGCTGGTTTTTGATGCCCCGTTCAAAGACTGCCGCCAGCCTTTCCAGAAAAGCGTAATACCGCTGCCGCAGGTTTTCGGTGAGGCCCGCCTTGATATTGAAGCTCACCCCCCGGCTCTCGGCCAGAAACAGGCGCACGAAGGGAAGGTTGCTGCGGCACCAGGCACTCTTGGTGCGCACATAGCTGCGCAGCTTTTCCACTTCGTCCTCCGGGCGGTCAAGCGCCAGGACCAGCTCCTCCTCAAAGCGGTCGCACTGTTCCCACACCAGGGCCCGATAGAGGTCCTCTTTGCTCTGAAAGAACTTGTAGAGGGTGCCGATGGCAAACTCGGACTGCGCGGCGATTTCCTGCATGGAGACGTTGTGGTAGCCCTTGCGCGCAAAGAGATCCAGCGCAGTGGCCAACATCTCCTGACGCTGCCGCAGCTTCTCCCTCTCCCGCCGGGGGAGTTTCTGATCTGCCATCGTCTGCCTTTCCATTGCTGAATGAATAGTTCAGAAAATGAAGATTTATTCACAATATAGATTTAATCGGCAAGCGTCAAGCAGATTCCGCGGGGAAAAACGCGCTATGGGGCGGGGAAAAGGGACAAAAAAGGCCGGGGCCAGGGTGGGCGGCCCTTTTTTCTCTTGGGAAAATCGCCGTGGGGCGTGGATAATGTTGCAGTGGCCGAACCCGGCTTGCTGTCAGGCGGGACTCTCCGGCAGCCCTGAGAGTTTTTCATCTGCCGGCGATGGTCTTTGTGGGCGTTGAGCCGCGCCCGGCCGGCAGCAAGCGCCAGCGGCTGCCGGCATCCCGCCCCCGCCGCAGGGGTCCGGCCGATCGGTCAGGGACCGGAGGGAGGACCCATTTCC
>FWPV01004972.1_pt1 | contig 20081 bp, 20 predicted proteins | sample 2228371 | NCBI WGS metagenome assembly FWPV01 (sample SAMEA103939776, study PRJEB20133) | metagenome | reverse complement strand
TCCCCTTCCTTTGCGCTGGCTGGCGCGCATCGAGGCGACGCCCCAGGAAGGTTTTATTGACCGTCAAATCAAAGGACCTTTTGCCGAGTGGGTGCATCATCATCAATTCATCAAAGTAGATGATCACACCACTGAGATCCAAGATGAAATCAACCTCCGGCTGCGAGCTCATCCTTTTTGGGGGTTAATCGGTTTGGGGATGGGGTTAGGTTTGCCGCTATTATTTGCCTATCGTCAATGGAAAACGAAAAGGATATTGGAATGAACACTTTACTCGGACAACACTGGCATCATCTTCCACCTGACGAGGTGATCAAACTGCTCAACACTGATCTTGAGCGAGGGTTGGATATCTTTGAGGTCAAGCACCGTCAGCAGCGCTTCGGTCCGAATGTCTTGACACCCAAAAAAGGGAAAAGCCCCCTGGTGCGCTTCTTGCTTCAATTCAAAAACCCTCTGGTGATCATCCTGCTGATTGCCAGCGTCGTGACCCTGGTGATCAAAGATCCGACCGACGCAGCGGTGATTTTTGGGGTGGTGCTGATCAATGCGATTATTGGCTTTATCCAGGAGTCGCGGGCGGAAGAAGCGATTGCAGCTCTATCCAAGACCATATCTACTGAGGCAACGGTGATCCGGGCGGGACAGACGCTCCGTCTGGACTCTGCGGAGTTGGTGGTGGGAGATATTGTCTTGTTGCAAGCTGGGGGACGCGTGCCGGCGGACCTGCGCCTCATTGTTTCGCGCGATCTTCAGGTGACCGAGGCGGCGCTGACCGGCGAATCGCTCCCCGTAGCGAAGGATGCCTCAGCCCAGATACAGCCTGAGGCGGTCCTCGCCGATCGTCGCAACATGGCTTACGCCTCCACCCTGGTGACCTATGGCAGCGCCACCGGGGTGGTTGTCGCAGTGGGCGATGGCACCGAGGTAGGACGAATCTCACAATTGATCTCATCTGCCACTGAGCTGGAAACGCCGTTGACCCGTAAACTCGCTCAATTCAGCAAGGTTTTGCTGGTAGCAATCCTGATTTTGTCAGCCATCACCTTCGGCATCGGCGTGGCGCGTGGGCAGGCGGTGGTGGATACGCTTATGGCAGCCATTGCCCTGGCAGTTGGGGCGATACCCGAGGGCTTGCCGGCTGCGGTCACCGTGACATTGGCTATCGGTGTTTCGCGCATGGCGCGTCGTCGGGCGATCATCCGCAACCTGCCGGCGGTTGAGACTCTGGGTTCCACCACGGTTATTTGTTCGGATAAAACCGGGACGTTGACCCAGAATCAGATGACGGTGAAAGAGATCAGCACCCTGGCTGGCACCTACGCGGTCGGTGGCGTCGGCTATGAGCCGGTGGGTGAAATCAGCGTCGCGGAAGAAAGCGGACCGATAGGATCAGCCCCGCCAGATTGGTCAAACGATGTAGCTCTGATTGAGACCCTTAAAGCAGGACTGCTGTGCAACGACAGTCAGCTCGTCCAGGTCGATGGACGTTGGGCAGTGCAAGGCGACCCGACCGAAGGGGCTTTGCTGGTTGTTGCCCGTAAAGCCTCGCTTGATTTGAGCAGCGATTCCTACCCTGCCCGTTTGGACGCCATCCCGTTCGACTCCGAACACCAGTACATGGCAACCTTGCATGCCGATGGTACGGTGTATGTCAAGGGTGCTGCCGAGGTGCTGCTCGAGCGTTGCAACAATACCCTCGATCCATCAGGAGGCATTTTTGAATGCAGCAGCCAGGTCTTCCATCAGGTGATGGAGAAAATGGCGTCCAAGGGCTTGCGGGTGCTGGCTTTCGCCCGCCTGGAGAAACCCGGCGCGCAGAAAATCAGCTTTGATGACATCAACGGATTGACATTGCTGGGCTTGCAGGGGATGATAGACCCGCCACGTCCGGAAGTGCTTGATGCAATCAAGGTGTGCCATCAAGCCGGCATCACTGTGAAGATGATCACCGGCGACCACGCCCTGACTGCATCCGCCATCGGTCGTCAGATTGGGTTATGCCAGGATGGGTGTGAGGCGGTGCTTACAGGTTCGCAACTGGCTCAAATCAGTGACTCGGATTTGATCGAAAAGGCTGAGCAAATCAATGTGTTTGCTCGGGTGGCGCCGGAGCAGAAACTGCGCATCGTTGAAGCGTTACAGGCGCGACGGCACGTGGTGGCGATGACAGGCGATGGAGTGAACGACGCCCCAGCGCTTAAACAGGCGAATATCGGTGTAGCGATGGGCATCACCGGTACGGATGTCTCCAAGGAAGCAGCCGATATGATCTTGACTGATGATAATTTCACCACAATCGAAAGCGCAGTGGAAGAAGGGCGCGGCGTCTTTGACAACATCACCAAATTTATGACCTGGGCGCTGCCCACCAACCTGGGCGAGGGACTGATTCTGCTGGCGGCTATTGTTATCGGATCGGTGCTACCCATCCTGCCATTGCAAATCTTGTGGATAAACATGGTCACCACTGCCGCGCTGGGGATCGCACTCTCCCTTGAACCGAAAGAACCGGATATTATGCTTCGCAAACCGCGCAATCCAGATGCGCCGATCTTGAGCGGTGCGCTCATCTTTCGGATTATCCTGGTCGGGTTGATCATCCTGGTAGGCGCTTTCGGTCTGTTTGAGTACGAACTGGCGCGCACAGTGGCAGTCAATGTGGTGATCTTTGTCGAGTTGTTTTATCTCTTCAACAGTCGTTCACTCACAAAATCCCCCTTCCAGTTGGGAATTCTCTCGAACCCCTGGGCAATAGGCGGGGCAGTTTTGATGGCGCTGATCCAACTGGCTTACACTTATCTGCCGTTGATGAACTCAATCTTCGGTAGCGCACCGATGTCATTTATGCTCTGGTTGGATGTTTTGGCAGTGAGCCTGGCGGCATACTTCGTGATTGAAGGGGAGAAGTGGCTGCGGCGAAAGTTTCAGCGCTGATTGCAGTCTAATCCAATATTAACCTTCGGCTATCAAAAATCTAACAGATTGTTGATAAAATAGTGTATAATACATGTATATATTATGTACATGTATTAAACGCTTTGTTTAATTTGGAGGGTTCAATGAAATGGTCGATAAAAATCGGGACATTTGCCGGGATTGATGTCTTCATCCATCTGACGTTCTTGTTGATCATTGGCTGGGTGGGGCTCAGCTATTGGCTGCAAACCAACACACTACTGGGCACCCTGGAAGGGATTTTGTTCACTTTGCTCCTGTTTGGCTGTGTGGTGCTACATGAGTATGGGCACGCTCTGACTGCCAGGCGGTATGGCGTCAAGACCAGAGATATTACCCTATATCCCATTGGCGGTGTTGCCCGGTTAGAGCGCATGCCAGATAAACCCATTCAGGAATTCTGGGTTGCAATTGCTGGACCGGCGGTAAATATTGTGATTGCGGCGGTTCTGTTCGGGTGGTTGGTTTTCTCAGGCACTCTCACGGCTATCTCGAACATGAGCCTGACCGGCGGACCATTCATTGAACGTTTGCTGCTGGTCAATCTTTGGCTGGTGCTCTTCAATTTGATACCCGCTTTCCCCATGGACGGAGGGCGGATATTGCGCTCGCTGCTGGCGCTGCGACTGGAATACACCCGGGCTACCCAGATAGCCGCCTCAATTGGGCAGGGGATGGCAATGCTCTTCGGCTTCATCGGCTTATTCACCAATCCTTTCTTGCTCTTCATCGCCTTTTTCGTCTGGATTGGCGCAGCGCAGGAAGCCTCAATGGTGCAGATGAAAACCGCCCTGGGGGGTATCCCGGTTGGCAGGGCAATGCTCACCGACTTCCAGACCCTCTCTCCGCGTGACACGGTCAGTCAGGCGGTTGATCTGATCCTTAGAGGTTCGCAGACGGATTTCCCCGTGGTCGAAGATCAATCGGTGGTGGGTGTTTTGACCCGCAGTGATATTCTCTCTGCGCTCTCTCGGCAGGGAAAAGACATCCCTGTGGGCGATATCATGCGCCGTGATTTTCAGATGGTTGACGCCAACGAGATGCTGGAGGGTGCATTTCTCCGTTTGCAAACCTGTGATTGCCACACCATGCCGGTCACTTCTCACGGTCAGTTGATTGGCTTGCTGACCTCTGATAATATCGGTGAATTTCTCATGATCCAGTCTGCTCTCAGCCGGAAGAGCAGTCGGGGAGATACCTCGCAGAGCTGGATGGGCGATTCCAGGACAGGGGTGATGCGGTGAAACGGATCGTCGTGATCGGCGCTGGCGTGGGTGGCTTGACCGCTGCCTCCGTTCTGGCTCGCGCCGGTTTGGATGTGACCGTGTTAGAAGCAGCGGTTTATCCTGGCGGCTGCGCCAGCACCTACTATCACCAGGGTTACCGTTTCGACGCTGGCGCAACATTGGCGGGTGGTTTTTACCCCGGTGGACCGATGGATCAGCTGGCTCAAGCTGCCGGGATTAAGGCAGATTCCCTCTATCAGGCGTGGTCTGCCACACCCACCGAGCATGCCATGCTGGTTCACCTGCCTGATGGAAGACGCGTCAACCGTCTGGCTGGGGATGCGCGTTGGGCGGAAATCGAGTCTGCCTTTGGCGATGAAGGGCTGGCGTTTTTTAAGTGGCAAGAACGGACCGCGGACGCGCTCTGGGACCTGGCGCTGCGCCTGCCTCCCTGGCTCCCCCAATCACTATCGGATGCGGCTGGTTTGGTCTCAGTGGGCGTCCCCTGGTTGCTGAAGAACGGTCACACCGTTTTGTCTCCCTCGCTCGCTCTGGATGCACTCCGAACGGTGAGCGCACATCTACGCCGCGCTACTGAGCGGTTGAAAATGTTCGTTGACGCTCAACTCTTGATTTCAGCTCAGGCAACCAGTGAGCGCGCCAACGCTCTGTATGGCGCTGCTGCCCTCGATCTTCCCCGGCGGGGCGTGGTGCATCTGGCTGGTGGGATGGGCGCCATTGCCGAGAAGCTGGTGAAAGCCATCCGCAGCCATGGGGGCAAAGTGCACTACCGCCAGGAGGTCGCCCGTATCCGCATCGAACATGGCTTGCCTGTAGCTGTTGAGACCAAGCGTGGCGAGTCATTTCCCGCCGATTTGGTCATCGCCAATCTGACCCCCTGGAACGCGGCTGAATTGATCGCCTCTGGTTCATCTGACGAGAGTCAGCCAACCTATGCGCGCAAACTGCAACACCGTCCCCGCGATGGCTGGGGTGCCTTTATGGTCTATGTGGGATTGGATGGTTCGGCTGTTCCTGCGGGTTATCCTCTGCATCATCAAATTGTGGTGAGTCGCCCCCTGGGGGAGGGTAATTCGGTTTTTGCTTCTCTCAGCCCTGCGTGGGATGAGAGCCGTGCTCCACAGGGTCGGCGGGCGCTCACCATAAGCACGCATACCCATCTTGATCAGTGGTGGCATCTTTACCAGAACGATCCGCCGGCGTACGAGCGCCTGAAGGCTGGCATGACCGAAAAGTTGCTGGCTGCGGCTGAGGTGGCTATTCCGGGGTTACGCGAGGCGGCTCAGTTGGTCATGCCTGGAACACCGGTCACCTTTCAGCGTTTCACCCGACGCAAATGGGGTTGGGTGGGGGGCTTCCCACAGACCAGTTTGGGGCGAGCTGTGGGACCACGGCTGACACGTAACCTGTGGTTGGTGGGAGATTCGATTTTCCCGGGACAATCTACCGCTGCCGTCGCGCTGGGAGGTTTGCGGGTGGCAGAGATGGTGATGCGTGAGATGGGGGCGGAGGCGCCAGCCTTTACGCCTAAGGCAGATATTCTTGTGGAGAAAGTTCTATGATTACGAAAATTGATTTAAACCATCAGCAATATATCAATGTTGAGACCTTTCGCAAGAGCGGTTTGGGGGTCAAGACCCCGGTATGGTTTGTTGTGGATGGGGATACAATATTGGTGCGCACGCTTGCCAACTCTGGCAAGGTGAAGCGCATTCGGAATAACTCACAGGTCAACATTGCCGTCTGCAAAGTGGATGGCACTCCCATCAGCGATTGGGTGCCGGCGAACGCCCGTGAGGTGGTCAATCCTGAAGTTCAACAGAAAGTGGATCGCTTGCTTGATAAGAAGTATGGGTTAATGAAGAAGATGTTTGCTTTGGCTTCAACTCTGCAGGGAAGAAAGTACACCGTTTTAGAAATTAAAGTGAAGGAATGATATGCGAGACTATTTGCGACAATTTGGCGTCATCTTGAGCGTGATCGCCACCATCGTCATCAATATTTTGGCGAACGCCTTGCCCCTCAATGGTTTGAACACCGGGGAAATTTCTGATCGCTTCCAGGTTTATTTTGTGCCTGCGGGTTATGTGTTTTCGATCTGGGGGTTGATTTATGTGGGACTGATATCCCTGGCTGTCTTCCAGGCATTGCCCTCCCAGCGTGAGAACCCGCGCCTGCGCGCCACAGGCTGGTGGATAACCCTGGGCGGGCTGGCGAATATCGCCTGGATTTTCGCCTGGCACTACGAGCAGTTCCCACTTTCGCTGGTGGCGATGCTGGTCTTGCTCGCATCGTTGATCATCACCTACCTGCGCCTGGGTACAGGCAGGCAGCCAGTCTCTCAAGCCGAGACCTGGGCGGTGCGGCTGCCCATCAGCATCTACCTGGGCTGGATCACGGTGGCTACCGTGGCGAATGTGACCGATGTGCTGTATTACCTCAACTGGAACGGTTTTGGGGTCGCCCCTCAGGTCTGGATGGCGCTCATCCTGGCGGCAGTGCTGGTCATTGCGGGTCTGGTGATCCTCACCCGGCGCGATGTTGCCTACGGTTTGGTGATTTTGTGGGCATTGGTGGGGATAGCCGTCAAGCATGCGGCTGTTGCAGCGGTGGCGATTTCAACCTGGATCACATTTGGGTTGATTGTTCTGATCCTGATGCTGGCATTATTTCTGCCGAAGTCCGGGCAAAAAGTGAATCAGATGACATGAAGGCAAGAGTATTACGGGTCGGGTTGATTGTTTTGGGCGTCATCCTACTCCTGGCGCTGGTCGGACCATTCCTGGTTCCTGTCCCAGCGGTGGAAGGAGCGTTGCCCCCTGAAGCGTTAGCCGATTCGGACAGTCAATTTATCGAGGTTAATGGCTTGAAAACCCATCTGAAAATGATGGGGCAAGGCGAGCCTGTCATGGTTTTGCTGCACGGTTTTGGCGCCAGCCTTTATTCATGGCATGCAGTGATGGAACCTCTCAGCCAATTTGGCACCGTCATCGCCTATGACCGTCCAGCTTTTGGTCTCACCGAACGCCCACTGACCTGGGAAGGGCGAAACCCTTACAGCCGTGATGCCCAGATTGACTCGGTTATCGGAGTGCTGGATCATTTTGGGGTGGAAAAAGCCATCCTGGTGGGCAATTCCGCCGGAGGCACCGTGGCAATGCAAACCGCTCTGGCTTATCCGGAACGGGTTTCGGCATTGATTCTGGTTGATCCGGCGGTTTATAGCGGGGGTGGAACGCCAGCCTGGCTGCGCCCACTGCTGGCTACGCCGCAGATGCGCCATCTCGGTCCGTTAATTGCCCGACAGATTCAAAATCGCGGTCCCGAATTGCTCAACCTTGCCTGGCATAACCCGGAGCGCATCACATCTGAGATCATTGAACTCTATCGAAAACCGCTCCAGGTTGAGAATTGGGATAAAGCTTTATGGGAGTTCACTATCGCCAGTCGCCCCACGGGTTTGGAAAAAAGATTAAATGAATTCACAATGCCGATATTGGTCATCACCGGTGATGACGACCGGATTGTGCCAACTGAACAATCCATCCGTCTGGCGAGCGAATTGCCAGACGCAGATTTGGTGGTTATCCCCGAGGCTGGACACGTACCGCATGAGGAGCGCCCCGATAAATTTATCGAGGCAGTGCAGGCTTTCCTGTCTGAACTGCCGGAACCCTGAAAAATCTCTATTGGAGAGTAGTCTTTATGGCAAGAGTATCAATCAACTCCCCTGCACCTGATTTTGAATTGGCGGATTACAAAGGCGAGAAATTTCGTCTCTCTGACCACCGCGGTAAAAACATCTTGCTCGTGTTTAACCGTGGCTTTGCCTGACCATTTTGCCAGCGGCATATGGCGCAGTTGCGCCAGGATTATGCTCAATTTGTAGAGCGTCAAACTGAAATTGTGGTTGTCGGTCCAGATAGCCCAGGGGCGTTTGCGAATTACTGGAAATCCAACAACCTGCCGTTCATTGGCTTGCCTGATTCCAAAGCCAGCGTGCTGAAGCTGTACGGGCAGGAGGTCAGCCTGTTTAAGCTGGGTCGCATGCCTGCCCAGGTGCTGGTAGATAGAGACGGAATTGCGCGTTTTGTCCATTACGGGCACTCCATGTCGGATATCCCGGAAAATTCGGAGATTTTCGCGCTGCTGGATGAGATGGAAAGTGAACCTGCCTGAGCAGATATCGTTTATAATTATGACCATATAACTCCTAAATAAAAAGCCGGAGTGTATATTTCACATTTTTATCTCCAGAGGTGTTTTGATGGGTCAACTATCACAGAAGTCACAGAACACAAACCGTCCATTTCTTTTGTTCGTCCTGCTTGGCATTGGCGTCATGTTGATCATCGCCGCCATCTGGTTCGCTTCAACAGGGAATAATGGTGCACCAGCAATTGCCGTGAGTCAGCAGAAAATTGATTTCGGTGAGGTCAAGCTAAACGCCCCGATCATTTTTGAGTTTGAGGTTACAAACACGGGTAACAGTCCCTTGCGCTTCACCGAAGCGCCCTATATCGAAGTGGTGGAGGGATGCTGACCACCCAAGGTGACCATCGGTTCGATGGTTCTGCAACCGGGTGAAAGCACCAAAGTCAAATCCAGTGTATTCACGATGCCAGAAGGGATGGGTGGTCCGCATAATTTTGCCGTTCACTTGATTACCAATGATCCGAATCGTCCCCGAGTGACGGTCAATATCCTGCAAAACTGGGTGCCATAGAGCAACCTTCGTTCAGAAAACGGGTAAACGCCTCATCACGAGGCGTTTTTCTTTTTTGATGCTAAAATTCTTATTGAACGTTTCCATAACCTCAGTCGCCGATGCGTGTTATAAATAAGAATGAAATGACCAGAAAAAAGGTGCTGATTGATACCGATCCCGGTATTGATGACTCTTTGGCAATCCTGCTGGCGTTAGCTTCTCCCGAGGTCGAGCTGGTGGGATTGACCGTCGTTCATGGGAACTGTTCAGCCGAGCAGGGCACGATCAACGCCCTATCGGTGCTGGAACTGGCTGGCGCTGGACAAATCCCCGTCGCTGCTGGGTGTGCATCGCCCTTGGTGCAACCCTCCTTGCTGGCTCCTGAGACGCATGGCGCCAGCGGGATTGGTTACGCTCGCTTGCCCGAACCGAAGCTCACGCCCATTAATAAACATGCCATCGAGTTCTTGATCGAAACGGTTTCCCGATCGCCCGGCGAGATCACCCTGGTGGCTATCGGTCCATTGACCAATATCGCCATGGCGATTCGCCTCAAGCCGGAGATCGTCTCCTCCTTCAAGGAAATTATCTGCATGGGAGGCGCCATCCGTCACCCAGGCAACACCACCCCTCTGGCGGAATTCAACACTTACGTGGACCCTCACGCTGCTCATATCGTCTATCATTCAGGCGTCCCATTTACATTTGTCCCTCTGGATGTCACTTATCAGTGCATTTTGACGCCCGAGGATGTTCAGCGTTTGTTGAAGATCAATTCACCCGTGACACAGTTCATCGCCGATTCGACGCGCTTCTATATGAGCTTCCACGATGAATACCAGCACATAAACGGGTGTGTGATTAACGATCCGCTGGCGCTGGCGCTGACATTTGCGCCAGATTTGGTGACGTGCGAAGCATTGTTTGTGGATGTGGATATTTCCGGTGGAGTCAGCATGGGCAAGACCTTTGCCGATTTTTATCACATGACAGGGAAACCCGCCAATATGAAAGTGGCACTGGAGGTGAGAGCGAGGGATTTTATGGAGCTTTTTCTGGAACGGATGGAGAGATTGAGTGCCATCATATTATCTTGAGCAGTAAATCCAAGACCAATCATCTAACATACAAGGAGAGTGTGAAATGAATCTTGGCAAATCCATACGGAAAGACTTCAATACCATGACCTGGGTCCTGATCCCAGTCGCGATTGCCATTAATATTGTCATCGGGCAGATCGTTACCGTGTTGAAGCTGCCAGTCTATTTAGATTCAATTGGCACCATGCTGGTGGCAGCGCTTTGCGGACCCTGGGCGGGCGCCCTGACCGGCACTCTGGCGAACATCATCTGGGGTTTGGTCATCGATCCAAACGCGTTCCCCTGGTTCCCGGTCGCCTTGTTTATCGGTTTTGTGACCGGCTGGTGCGCGGTGGCTGGTTTGTTTAAAACCTGGTGGAAAGTGATGATCACCGGATTTTTAGTGGCGCTCACTGCGGCGATTGTCTCAACGCCCATCGCGATCTATCTTTATGGTGGTATCACTGCCTCCGGCTCTTCGTTGATCACCGCCTATCTGATTCAGACCGGGCGCGGTATCCTTGAATCGGTGTTGAGCACCAATTTCCTGGTTGAGCCGGTGGATAAGATTTCCACGGCGTTATTAGCCTTCGCCATCATCGAAGGGCTTTCAGCGCGTTACCTGGCACGCTTCCCCCGTCCTGAGAACGTCACCCTTGTTAAGGGGAAGCGTTCTACGGAGGTCATTGCGGCGATCATCGTGGCTGTGATATTGGTGATCATTTACGCTTTTATCCTGACCCCGTTGCTGGCAACTGGTTAGGGGATCATCTTGAGTGACTGAAAATCAGAAGCCGCAGGGAAAATAACTCCCTGCGGCTGGTTCGGTTATGAGATAAAATAGGCTGTAATTTACGTGCAGCAGGCAACGATGGCAGAGAGATTGTCGTTTTTCATTCCCAGAGACAGCCTTATCCACCGCGCCAACCCGTTGACCAAGTTGACCCTGGTCTTTGCAACGGTCATCATCTCTTTCGCCAGCCCCTGGTATTGGACAGCCTTCCTCCTGATTTGGGTGAACGTCCTGCTGGCAGCGATGGGCAAAGTGCGTCGTGAGTATCTTACTATTGTCTGGCGCTTACTGTTGCCGGTGGTTGGCTTCCTGTTTGTGATGCAGAGCCTGTTCCTGCCCTATGGGGGAGAAGAGTTATTCAGTTTCTGGTTCCTGACCCTGACCACTGGGAACATCCAGGTCGCCTTTCTAAACGCGAGCCGGATTTTTGTGATGGTCTCAGCTTTTATCCTCTTCATTCTATGCACCCATCCCAGCGAGTTGATGTCCGACCTTGCCCGGCGTGGCGTGCCGGCGCAGCTTGCCTATGTGGTGGTCTCCACCTTGCAAATTCTGCCTCAGATGAGAGCGAAAGCGAACACCATCATCGACGCCCAACGCTCGCGAGGCTTGGAAACCCAGGGCAGTGTGCGCCGACGCGTGGGCGCCTTGTTGCCGCTGGTCGGTCCGCTGGTTTTTGGTTCACTGGTCGAGGTTGAAGAGCGAGCCATTGCCATCGAAGCTAGGGCATTTGCTTCAAAAGTACCTAAAACCTCTCTGCGGATTATCGCCGACACAGTCGTGGACCGGCTTATCCGATGGCTTCTGGTCTTGCTGGTTATCCTGATCATTGTGGGAAGAATATGGCTCTGGTGAACCTCCAGGACGTGACCTATAAGTACCCCCTTTCAGATGCGCCTGCGCTGCGCGAAATTAACCTGCAGGTCGAGGAAGGGGAATTTGTGGCGATTGTCGGTCCTAATGGGGCAGGGAAATCCACCCTGTGTTACACACTCTCCGGGTTCATCCCTCATTTTTTCAAAGGCGAACTCAGCGGCAAGGTGGTTGTGGCTGGGATTGATTCGCAAGAGTCAAACTTGAGCCAGTGGGTGCTTACCGTAGGTTTGGCGTTTCAGAATCCTTTCAGTCAGATCTCCGGCGCCAAGTTCACGGTGTACGAAGAGATTGCCTTTGGTCTGGAGAACACCGGCGTGCCGCGTCAAGAAATTATGGAGCGCGTGGAAGCCATCATGGCACTGACCGGCATCAGCGATCTGGCTCAGCGCTCGCCGTATTCGCTCTCCGGCGGACAGCAGCAGCGCGTGGCATTGGCGTCGATTCTGGTAATGGAACCTAAAGTGCTGGTATTGGATGAGCCCACCTCACAGCTTGACCCGATTGGCACACGCGAGGTGTTTCAGGTTGTTAAGGAAATGAGCGCCCGTGGACTGACGGTGATTATGGCAGAACACAAGGTGGAATGGGTGGCGGAGTTTGCCGACCGGGTGGTGGCGTTGCTGGATGGAAAGATACTGATGCAAGGGACGCCAGGGGAAGTGCTGACCTCGCAGGTGCTAGCCGATCATGGCTTTGGCTTATCGCGCTACACCCAGGTGGCGCGGCGGGCTGCTCAGCAGGGTTTATGGCAGGCGGACAGGCGCTTGCCGGTGACCTTGCAAGAGGCTGTAGATGGCTTCAGCAGGGGGTTGGGATGAAAATCCTGGTTCAGGATTTGCGTTTTACTTATCCGGGAAATGTGGAGGCGATACGCGGCATCTCCCTGGAGATTAACCCTGGCGAGCAGGTGGCGATGGTGGGTCAAAATGGCTCTGGCAAGACAACCCTGGTGCGCCATTTCAATGGGCTGCTCAAACCTACGGCGGGGACGGTGCTGGTGGGCGACTGGGATACCCGCCAGTTTTCGGTGGCAAAGCTGGCTTCACGCGTGGGATATGTGTTTCAAAACCCGGATGAACAGCTTTTCTGTAGGACCGTTTTTGACGAAGTGGGTTTCGGTCCTAAGAACCTGGGCTATCCCCCAGAGAAGGTTGAGGCTTTGATTGAGCGCGCCCTGACCCTGACAGAGTTGAGCGACCGCAAAGAGGTTAACCCTTACGAGTTGTCACCTACCTGGCGCAAGATGGTGGCGGTGGCTTCGGTGATTGCGATGGATACTCCGGTGGTCATCCTGGATGAGCCAACCACCGGACAGGACGCCGCCAGCGTCCAGCGCCTGGCGGCTGTGATTGCGGAACTGCGCCGCCAGGGTAAAACCGTGATCACGATTACGCATGATATTGATTTCTGCGCCGAGAATTTCGAGCGGGTGATCGCCCTTTCTCAGGGGCAGGTGTTGCTGGATGGTCCAACTGAGCAGGTTTTGGGCGAGGAGCAGGTCCTGGCGCGCACTTATGTTGAACCGCCCCAGCTCACCCGCCTGGCAAAACGCCTGGGAATCGCCCGGGTGGTCCGCACTCAGGATGAGTTTTTAGAGGCTTACAGGGGGCTTATCGAAGGTCGAAACCACTGATATTCGACGCTTCACCCTCTTGATCGAGTCTTACGCCCCGTCTGAAACGGGCAGCACCACCAGCTCATCATAGCCTGATAATTCGCAGGGTTGGCGGCTGTAGCGCAGCTCAGGAAATGCGCCAATGACGATCTCAGCCGTGGTGTACACCTTGCACCCAGGGACAAGATGCCCCCCAAGCGTGTAACCATCCTGGTTTGAGACGGATATATGCAGATGCGAGCCCTGGGTAGATACCGTCCCGGTGATCGAGACGATCTCAAAATAACCGCTAAAGGTTGTATATTCTTCCCGATTTGCCAGGCGTAACACAGCGATCGTCAGGCTTCCGACGCCTGCCAGCACACAACCTGCCTGGATTTGTTTTTCGTGGACGAATTTCTCGATGGATTGGTAGAGATCTTCGCCGGGACGGAGACGGAAAGTGTATGTTTGCATGGTGGCAACCTGATCAGGGGGATGTGTTAAAGTCAGAATAGTTCTTCGCCGTCTGAGCTGATGTGAGTCTCGCTCTCCGGCGATATTTCAGGGGCTGGATCGCGCTTGAGCACCAGGAGGGTGATGTCGTCGAACTGGGCATTGCCGGCAGAGAATTGTGTCACCGCCTCGAGGATCGCTGCCTGCACTTCTTGAGCGTGGGCGCCCTGGTGTTTCTGCAGGATTTCGATCAGACGGCGTTCTTTGAAGAAAACCCCTTCCGCATTTTGAGCGTCTGGAATGCCGTCGGTGTAAAGCACCAGCAGATCGCCCGGCTGGATGTAAATCTCAGCCTGCGTCCAGGTTGAGTCTTCGTCAATCCCAATCGGCATGCCGGTCGGCGTCAGGGCGTGAATCATGCCGCCATCTTTCTGGCTGAGCAACATTGGCGGGCTATGACCGGCGTTGCAATAGGTGAGTAACCCGCTTTCGGGGTCCAGAATGCCGTAGAACGCGGTGATAAACAGATTGGCGCGGGCATCCTGCAGGATACGCTCGTTGGCGGAGAAAAATACAATATCCGGCGAGGCTTCATATTCAAGGGCGTAGGTTCGAATCAACGTTCGGCTGAGCGCCATGTAAAGGGCGGCTCCCAAGCCTTTGTCGGCGACGTCTGCGATGAGCAAGCCCACTTTGCCATCTTGAATCTGGATGAAGTCGAAAAAGTCGCCTGCGGTTTCACGCGCCGGCAGGAAGCTCACTGCCAGTTCCCAACCGTTCAGCATGGGTAGTTCATTGGGCAGAAAGCTGGCTTGGATCCGACCGGCGAATTCCAACTCTTGCAGGGCGGACTGATATTCCAGGGTTTCGGCATACACCTCCGCCTGGTATAGGGCAGAAGCGATGGCGTCTGCCAGAGATTGGAGCGCCGGGTACAAGCCAACCAGCGCCCGTTTATCCCAGGGTTGCGCCAGGCTGCGGAGTTCGATATAAACACATCCGATTGGCTTATTCTCATTGACGCTCAGGATGGGAGTCAGGATGATGGGTTCGTGGCGGGTGGTTGTTTCTGACCAGGGGAGCGGGTTATTTGCCAGGAATGACTGGGGGGCTTTTTTGGCGGCTATCCAGGACCAGATTGGCTCAATCTCCACACGCCAGTCAGTGGGATGCTTCAGCAAGAAGCCCGCCTCGGTCATCCAGACTGCCACGCGTGCAGATGGAAACATAGCCGGCACATGTTCCGTCAGGATGTCGGGCAAGGTTGATTGATCCGGTGGGGCGTTGATGATATCTCGACCGAGGTGTTCCAGTTTTTCCAGTTGACGTGATTGTTGCCGGCTCGTTTCAGCCGCCCAGCTTAACTGACGCCCCATGTATGCCACCATCAGGAAACCTAAAAGGAAGAATAAATCAACCAGGATGCCTTCCTGGACGTAAAGATAAGCGACCAGGATGGCAAACGGATGGGCTAACATGGGTAATCCCAATGCCAGGAGCAAGAAGCGGATGATGTGTCCTACAGCCCTCGAATGCGTCAGGTAGATTTGTACCCACACCGAATAAACGTTGAACGGTAACCAGATTAGCAAAATGACCACAAACTGAACGAACAGGGCGGACATTGAGGCGGTGAGAGTCTTGGGTGAAAAATTCGACAGCGGAAATGTGCCACCCAGGGAGCTATAAACGCTCAGCCCTGCCAGGTAAGCCACGGTCGCGACCGACATTTCCTGGAACAGAGAGCGCATCAACGACCAGCGACCGGAGGTTGAGTAGGTTTTCCGCCAGTTCCAGATGAATATGACCAGGGTGTAGATCACCGAGAGCCATAAAGCGCTGGGACCGAACAAAAACGCGGCTGACCATTGAATCATACTGGCAAGCGACCCTTCGGCGCTGCCGTATCGGTCGGCGCGGACCTCAATGATGAAAAAGTAGTTCACCCGATTGAACAGGACGAGCAACAGCGCAAACAGGAGGATTTTAGGCAATTCCTGACCGAATAGAGCCCAGTCGGTGACGGCTATTAACCAGATGAGACCAATCAGCGCGATGGGCAGGGTCAGCAGAGCAATCAACACATCCCCCACGCTGACCATCTGACGCTGAATGTTCATCTCGACCAGTTCAGGTCTGAAACGACGCGCGATCCCTAAAAACAGATGTCTCGCTTGTTCACTGCGCGCAGAGGGTTTCTCCATGGCTGTGATTATAATCCGTAAATCCTTGCCTTAATGTTGAAGATGGGTTATACCATGTGCACTTCAGGTTAAGCCTGGTTATCGTCAGATTTTCCGTGCATGATGACCTGAGGTGCTATCGTTATCCGGTGTGCATACACTCAGCCAGGGAACATTTATCGGACCAATGGCGTTAATAAATCATGCTGGCTCAAAAACCGATGCCTGCCAGACCGGGAGAACAAGCTATCAATAGCCCATCACAGGATCAACAGGACGCCCGACGACGCTGGGATAGCCGTTTGCCCCTCTGGCTATTCCTCATCCTGGGGGTGACGCTGCTGGTTTTATTCTGCTCACCTTTTCTGGTGGCGGCAGGTGGTTACGTTTATTATCAAATGAGCGGTCGAATTGCCCCCGGCGTGCGGGTGGGGGAAACTCACCTGGGTTGGATGACCGTTCAAGAGGCAGCAGTTGAACTGCACAAAGACTGGAACATGGGTCGTCAACTTGTTGTCAGCGATGGTTGGCAAAGCTGGCAACTGACCGCTGCTGACTTAGGGTTGAGTGTCAACGCAATCCAGACCGCCAGAAACGCCTTCGCTTACGCCCGACGCCAGCCTATCTGGGTCGAATTCAGGCAGATGGTGCATAGCTGGTTGGAAGGCGCTCAGGTGGCGCCGGTGATTGACCTGGATTTGGAGAAAACCAAAACAACATTGCAGGCTCTTGACTCCCAGGCGCGACGCCCAGCGCAGGATGCTGAGTTAAAGTGGGATGGCGACAAATTGGTGGTGGTCCCTTCCCAATTGGGGTACGCCATCAACATCAGCCAGACCTTGCAAATCCTGGAAGAAAACCCCGGCATCGCGCTGGTGAGCGGTTACCTCCAGGTGCCTTTGCAACCTCTCATTCCTCAGGTGGCGGATGTCTCCATGGCAATGGAGCAGGCTGAGTTATTGCTCAATAGACCCCTGGTTTTGCGCGCCTATGATCCCATCAGCGACGAGTACTTGAGCTGGAATGTACCCCGGGAGGCAATCGGCGCTTGGCTGAAGTTCGAGCCGGGGGCAAGTGGTCCGCAGATTGGCATTGATCAAACCCGCCTGGCGGCGTACCTGGCTTCGTTGGGGCAGGCGATGGGTGGAGACCGATGGTTGGATGGCGAAAAATATGGTGCGCAACTTTCTCAAGCCATCTTGCAGGGGCGGGATAACCTCATCATCGTCAGCCACCGACCCACTGAGTACGTCGTTCAACCAGGCGATACCCTGATTGGGATAAGCTGGAAAGTTGGGTTGCCTTACTGGAAAATCCTCCAGGCGAATCCAGATCTTGACCCCGATGCCTTGCGTTCTGGGCAATCCCTGGTCATTCCCTCTAAAGATGAGATGTTGCCTTTGCCGGTGATTCCAAATAAGCGCATCGTCATCAGCATCAGCCAACAACGCTTGTGGGTTTACCAGGATGGTAACCTGCTCTCTAAGCATCTGATCAGCACCGGTATCGATCGCTCGCCGACGCAACCGGGGGTATTCCAGGTGCGAACCCATGAGTTGGAGGCTTATGCCTCAATCTGGGATTTGACCATGCCCCATTTTTTAGGTGTCTATGAAGCGTGGCCCGGTTTCATGAATGGCATCCATGGGCTTCCGATGCTCTCCAACGGCAGGCGGTTGTGGAAAAATATCCTGGGAAAACCAGCCTCTTATGGCTGCATCATCCTGGATTTGGACGAGGCGGAGTGGTTATACAACTGGGCGGAAGATGGGGTGGTGGTTGAGATTAAACCTTGAGGCGTTGATTGAGCTATCCTCGGGAATTGATCGCTCAAGGTAACGTCCATAATGTCGGTGGTCCGGCGTGTTGAGCCACAAGCCAGAGCTTGCCTGCGTTATCGGTTGTGGCAGCCAGCACATTGAGACCGCTGATCTCCTGAGGCTTATTTTCGACAATTTGACTGATGTTGCCGGCGGCGAACAACCAGGGTGTGCCGGAAGCGTCAAACAGGACGCGCATGCCCCCCGCCGGGCTGGGATTTCCAACCGCGTGCCACTGATTACCCTGCAAATGATAGAGCGCTGTCCCTTCCAGACAAGATTCCGCGTTGCAGAGGGCAAACTGCGCCCAGAGGCTGCCATCGGGATCAGCGGTCAGGGCAACGGTGTAGCCGATTTGGGTCTGAGGGGGCGGCGCAGGCATTGGGATTGATTCGGTTGATTGGTCAGACGGGTTATAGCGGAAGAGGTTTGCATCCTGAGCCACCCAAAGGCTACCCGAAGCATCCTGAGCGATGGCTGTGACACAACCGGAGTCAAACGCCGCCTCTGGGGTTATCCAGACATTCCCATCAAACAGGCGTAAGCCTCCCCCGCCGATTGGCGCCATGTTGCTCCAATCACAGCGACCCACAAAAACCCGACTTGTTCCTGGTTGAGGGTAAATGGTGAAACTGGCATAGCTCGCCTCAGCGATGGGCTGCATGCCGAGGGCTTGAGCGCCAAACGCTTCCCAACGCTCATTATTAAAGCGGCGCACATCCGTCGTGGTCGCCACCCAAAGGTTACCCCCGCCATCCATCCAGATTCCTGGACTCACGGGCATACCGTTTGCGCTTTCTGGCGCAACCCAACCCTCTTTTTCCAAATAAGCGATCCATATTTCGATATCTTCAGTTTGATGATCCCAACGGGAGATATAGGTGCCATCATAGGTTGCCGTCCAACCCCGTCCGTATGGATCAACACCCACCAGATAACCCGTTTCTCCGACAAAGTAAGCGGTCCATTGGTTATCAGCGAATTTGGCGTATCCACCCTCAGAGAGCAAGTATAAAGTCCCATCCTGATCCGTTTGCAGGTTGATCACTTTGCCGGCTATGGGAGCTGCCTTGTGGGAGACCTGCTGAAAGGGACCCACAATTTCCAGTGGAGGCGGCAACGAGGGTAGCGGAGAAGGGGTGAAGGCGGTCATTATTTCCAGGGTTGGCGCTATTCGCCGGGAATCGGCTGTGGCGGTCAGGGCTGCCACCTGGGTCTGGGTCGCCAGGCGGGGCAACGCTTCCGAAAATCCTGGGGCGGTCGTTGTGGATGCTGGGATTGTGACAACCGGTCGCTCAGCCTGACAGGCTGAGAGTAACAGCAATGATATTGCAACAGACAGGAGAAAGCGTTTCATGTTGTTTATCTTGGATAGCCCATGAGTGGAGGCAGATGCAGTATATCACGTTACCCCGATTGTACATTGATAGCCCGGGGGTATGTGAAGTAAAATTGACTGAATAATAATGGAGGTTTCAAGATGAAATTACCCGTTGGCGAACGCGCTCCGGGCTTCACCCTCCCCAGCCATTTGGGGATGGATGTCTCCTTGAGCCAGTATTCGGACAGAATCGTTGTCCTGGCGTTTTTTCCACTCGCCTGGACGCCGGTTTGAACGAGTCAGATCCCGGCATACGAAGCCGACAAGGCGAAGTTTGCGGGATGGAATGCCCAGGTTCTGGGCATCAGCGTTGACTCGGTACCGACATTAAAAGCCTGGGCAGAGAGCCTGGGCGGAATCAGCTACCCATTGTTGAGCGATTTTTGGCCTCATGGGCGGGTGGCGCATCGTTATGGTGTATTGCGCCCGGAGGGGTACGCCGAGCGCGCCATCTATATCATTGATCGCAATGGTCTGATTTGTTTTAGCAAGGTGTACGATCATGACGAGCAACCCGATAATCAGGAACTTTGGGATGCGCTCGCCAGTATGGATATTCAGAAACCTCCCCTGCAACTGGAGGCGGAGCCGGAGAGTGACGACCTGCCCCATGGGGGTATCGTCATGTACTGCACCCCATGGTGCCCCGATTGCCGACGGGCACGCGCCTGGCTGGAAGAGCGAGGTCTGAAATATATCGAAATCAACACCAATGAAAATCTCAAGGCAGCCAAACAAGCCCGCATCTGGGGGAACGGCTATAAAATCTCGCCTACATTCGATATTGATGGCGAGATCATCCTGGATTTCAAAGTGGACAGGTTGACCCAGGTATTAAAGGAAAAAGGCTATCTATGACCATTGATGCGCAAGCTGTCTCCCAATTGTTGCTGGGCATGCTCCAACCCTGGCATACATCATTGCAAAACCCATCCAAAGCCCAGGAAGAGGTCTTGCATCGCCTGCTCCTGGATTACGCCAAAACG
>FWPV01007347.1_pt1 | contig 20089 bp, 21 predicted proteins | sample 2228371 | NCBI WGS metagenome assembly FWPV01 (sample SAMEA103939776, study PRJEB20133) | metagenome | reverse complement strand
ACATAATTATAAATTTAATTTAGAGCGTCAGAATAAGCTAAAGTATAAAAATTATGCGTAAATAATTTATTCAATTTAGAATTAACTAAAAGAGAAGAGAGCTTTATGATGCTCTAAATAATTCTATCTAGCCTTAAAAACACAATAAAACGCGGGAAACTATTTTCTCTATTATATATTTCGTGAAAACATTAAATAAAAAATTGTGAAAAATATCCACAAAACTACATACTATAGGATATAGTTATACTATAGGCTTTTATTATATCAAACTATATCAAGCATTGATTTTATATAATCCACTACTCCCCTTTTCTCTCTTTAACATCCTTATAAAAATTTATTAGCAGTTAAAAAAAATAAATTTGAAAATTTCAGCGTTTCTTAAATTAAATTTTGATAACTAAACAAATAAGAGGTATTTGCAATTTCTAATAAGGAAAAATTAAGCTTGCCCACTCCCCTTTTTATCCGTTCCAGCTTGTGGTAAATAAAGCTAAAAATAAGGTAAAAATAAAAACTAAAATATATTCTCTAATAGTATTAATAAAAAATCTGTCAGAAAGATATTGCTGAAATATTCCTATTAAGGCATAAAAAGTGGCAGTGATCAACAAAGAATAAGATGCGTTTTGTATCGGCCAAAATGAAAGACCAAAAGCCATCTCGCTTAAACAAAGACTAACTATTGCGCTATAGATAAGCAAAGATGCGGATATTTTTGCCTCCAGCTTAATCGACCATAGAGATTGTAGAGCCAAAAAGAGGCTAAAGAAAAAAGTTAGCATCATGTTTTGCCAAAAAATAAGTCTTAAAGAATATAAAATATTAGCCAGAAGAAAAATTGTTACCGAAGTTATCAATAATCCAACGCTTTGAGCGGCTCTGACAAGCTGTATTGATCGTTCGGCGGCAACATTATTTATATTCTCAATAAGTAAAATTGCATACATGCCCACCGCAAAGACAGAAGCGATAATAAGTCTTGACAACATTCTTACAGGCAAGAGAAAATAAAAAAGAGAAACAGCTATCGTAAAAAAAACAGGCAATATAAACAATAGCAGCCACTCTACTCCCTTGATATCTTCAAGCAATGACCAAATAGTCAAAAGATAACAAAAAATGGACAACACTCCAACCATGAAAAAACGATAATCTTCCCAAATAAGTTGAGTGATCAAAATTCCGGCTGTAAGTAAAATTGTTTGAGTGGCAAAGCGTTGTCTCTTGTCAAAAATATATGGATATTTAAAACTCTTTCTCAGCTTATTTAAAAACTTCATAAATATTCATCAGGAATGTCAAAATTAGCCGAGACTTTCAAAACATCATCGATTTCTTCTAGATTTGAAAGCAGTTTCAACAGCTGGGCAGACGTTTGAGCATCTTTAATAGGAACTACTGTTTTGGGTTTATAATACAATTCAAATGAAGTGATTGTAAATCCTTTTTTCTCTAATTGTTCTTTTATTTTATGCAAATCCACAGGTTTAGTAAAAACTTCCACGCTATCCTGACTGTCTTCTATATCGATTGCTCCAACCTCTAAAGCGATTGTCAAAATATCGTCAAATGATTTTCCATTTTTTTTGATGTTAATCAGACCAACCAGTTGAAATTGGTGAGACACTGCTCCTGATGTTGCCAGCACTCCTCCACCTCTTTCCAAAACATTTTTTATGTTGGCCACTGTCCTTTGCTTATTATCGGTAGCCGCTTCGATAATAATCCCAACTCCGTCAGGTCCGAACGCTTCATAAACCACCTGCTGTAAATTCTGCCCCGAGGATGTCCCCTTCCCTTTTTCGATTGCCCTTTCGATATTTTCTTTTGGCATATTTACACTGCGGGCTTTTTCTATGGCCAGCCTTAACCTAAAGTTACTGTTTGGATCGGTAACTCCCCCACCTTCTTTAACAGCGACTATTATCGCCATTGTCATTTTAGTAAAAATTTTACCTTTCGCTTGATCTGTAACTTGCTTCTGATGTTTAACCTTTGACCATTTGGAATGTCCAGACATTTTAGAAATTAAAAATTCAAAATTAATAATTAAAATTTATAAGATGTAATTTTAAGCTTTACACTTTGCACTTTTAACTTTCCCATTATATCTCTCCCCTTGACATTTCTCAATAGTGTTCGTAAACTTCTTTTAATTTTCAAATGTCCCAAATGACTGACCTTACTAAACAAGCAATTAATGCCGCCTTATCTCGAGATTGGAATAAAGCTGTCACTATTAACAAAGCTATTCTAGATGAAAAACAAGATGACATCGAGGCTTTGACCCGGCTAGCTTATGCTTTCATCCAAGTTGGAAAAATCGAACAGGCTAAAAAAACATACAAAAAAATTTTAGCTTTAGACCGGTTTAATTTTATTGCCCAAAAAAATTTAGACAAGTTGAAAGCTCTGCCTAAAAACATCAAAAATATCTCTCAATCTACAAATAATGCTAAAATTTCGCCGAATATGTTTATTGAAGAACCGGGCAAAACCAAATCTGTTTCCTTAACTTATGTCGCTCCGATAACAATTTTGTCCAATTTGCATATCGGCGATCAAGTTTTTCTTTGTCCTAAAAAGCACTCAATAGAAATAAGAGACCAAAATAATACCTATTTAGGCGCACTGCCTGACGATATCGCCTTCAGATTAATACGTTTTCTCAAAGCAAGAAATGTTTACCAAGCCTGGATAAAAAATGTCCAAAAAAATAATATTACTATTTTTATTAAAGAGATTAAGCGTGGAAAACGTTTTCTTAACCAACCAAGCTTTCCATCGGTATTACATGAATTTAATCCCTCCACCCCCAAAATATTCAAAAGTCATCTTCGAGAAGAAAACGAGGCAGAAAATCAAGAAGAAGTCTGTGAAGAATAATGAATAATCTTTTTTTTCAAAAATAAAATCACTCCTGAGATCTTTTTTCTTTTCATAACTTTCAATTTTTTCACCTCATCAGGCACAGAAAATTCTTTATTCGCTGATTTGATAGCCATTATTAACGAAATAATAAAAATAATAACAACAGAAAACCAAATCATGTCATCGAACAAACTTTTCTCCTAAAATAATTTTAATATCAGCCTGACCAAAATTTAGCTGAGAATTTTCTTTAGCTAAACAGTTGTAGCTTTTTGTTAACTGATAGAAAATTCTACTAGATTTTACTCTTTTATCTGAAAAAATTAAAATACAAGCTTCTGAAATATTTTCTGAAGAAGTTGAGTGCAAAATAACTTTGGCCCCTAAATGACTAAGGACTCTGCCAAAATCTGAGGCTAATTTTTCCTGATTAGCGGCATTTACAACCTCAAGCGAAATATTTTCGCTTCTTACGACGGTATCTTGGAAATTATCTGCCGCCAAACCATCAAACAATTCTTTACTGATTACTTTCACTAATGTTTGGTCTGGTAATTGCTTTTCCTCGCAGATATTGGAATTTTCTAGATTTTGATAATTTATCTGGTCGGGTCTTAATTTTCTGATTTCATTCCACAAGCGAAATTTATCAATAAAGGTAATATTTGATTTTATCTTTTCTCGTTGAGAAAAGATTTTCGTAAAGAAAGAAAAAAATCCGCTAAAGCTAAAATAGTTTTTTTTAATCTTCCTCAACTCATCAATATTTTTTGGCAGAGAAAAAAAGTCTTTATTGGAAAAAACCAGATATCCGTCGATTAATATTCCCAAAGTTGTCTCTGTACTTTTGGCCAGCAATAATCCTCCTCCCCTTTTTCCATCCAACTCTCCCAGTTTATATACAGAAGAAGCAATATATGTCTGATATCCATAAGGCACATCTAACATAGTATTTCCTGGAATTAGAAGAAATATTGCCCGGCTTTCTCTGGGTTCGATAGAAAAAACGGCTACAGGCAGATCTGAGTTCAAGTCTTCAGCTATGTTTTGGACGACAACGGTAAAGCGCCGCTTGCCATCCCAGCTGCTTGAGCTTGTTTGTCTTATTATCCAAACTAATATTAAGCTTAAACAAAGCAGGAAATATATAAACAGACGGATTCCTGATTTTTTAAATTGGACTGTTTTAATTTTTCGCTTCATCTAAAAAAAGGCGGCTGGAAGAAAATAAATTGTTACTGACGTTTTTTTCCTTTTTTAATTATTTCTACCTTTGGCAAAAAGGAGACTTCATGACTAATCAGCTCCTGCGCTTTTTCTCAAGAAAAATCTTCTTCTTTTTCTTTTTTTCTTTCTTATAAAAAGATCCAAACTGTCCCATAATCTATTTATAGCCATCCCCGTTTAAAAAGTCAATCTGGCTGATCTAAAGTTTTTTTACTTTTCATCAGCTTAAGCACTTGATCAAGTTGCTGCGGCAACCGGCTGACAAATTCAACCTCCTTTCTGCTTGTCGGATGAATGAATCTTATATAGCAAGCGTGCAGAAATAGCCTGGGACAAAATTTAATATCCTGACGGTAATATTTTCTTCCTGCATATAAAAAGTCAGAAAGAAGAGGAGCATTGATATATTTTAAATGTATCCTTATCTGATGCGTCCTGCCAGATTTTGGCGCCACTTCAAGCAAGCTAAATTTCTGATTTTGATAAATGTAAGTCTCAATCACTTTATAATAAGTTTCCGCTTCTCTTCCTCCAGCCAATACACCGAATTTTGTTCTTCGCCAAGGTAAACGACCTACAGGAGCCTTAATGGTGCCGCTATCGGATGACAATAAGCCGTGAACTAATGCCAGATATTTTTTTTGGACCTGACGATTTTTAAATTGATTCTGGAGAAAGACAAAAGCTTGAATATCTTTGGCAATCAAGATAATTCCTGAAGTTTCTCTATCAAGTCGGTGGACAATACCTGCTCTTTGATAAAAAGGATGACTCTGATTTTCTTTGTTAGAGACTCTTCGACCAAAAATTATCTTTTCCGACCAATCTTGAAGAGTCGGTTTTGACTCGTTTAAACTTCGATTAACGGTCAAACCTGACGGTTTATCAATTACTAAAAGTCTTTCATCCTGATAGATAATCGGAATATTCATGAAATAATTATTTTCCGGATAAAATTATCAAGTAGAAAAATGTATTTTTGAAGGGCGAATTTATTTTTCTTCTCTTTTTTTAGTACATTGGACGCAAAACTGGGCAGTAGGTTTTATTGCCAAACGATCCGTATCTATCATTTTATGGCAATTGTTGCACTTGCCATAACTACCTTTTTTGATGCGCTCTAGGGCGTCTTTGATCTCGGTAAGATGCGATTTCAGCTCTTTTTCTAAAGCTTCCATTCTTTCATGAGAACTTTCTTCGTTTGCTTCTGTGTCGGAGGCGGCGTTGTCTATCAATCTATCCGGATCGGAAAAAGGATCCTGTGAAGCCAGAGAATTCAGCGTTTTTTCAATTTTTTCTTTTTCGCTCTCTAAATGTGTTTTAATTTGGTTCAAAACGTCGGTAGGAAACTTCATATTTTTTTAGCTTCTTTAATATTTGCTGATTTTACTTTTTTGAATAATGGATAGACACAAATTAAAAAAATACTTAAAGCAATTATCTGACGAAAACTAAGTCCATATAAGTATACAGGGTAATTTTTAAAAAATTCAAGAAGGAAAACAATTAAAGAGAAACATAGAGAAAAGATTAAAAAAATAATTCCCGAGGGAAATTTTGCTTTCTGAATCTGGGTCCTTTGAGTTTTATTATAAAGAACCAGCAAAATTATAGATAAAAGCAAAAAAGCACAGGCTTCATAAATTTCAGCCGGATGACGCCTGTTTGTCAAACCAATTATTTTTACTCCAAAGAAAGAATTAGTTTCTCTGCCGAATCCTGCTCCACCAAGCTGTTCTCCTATTTTGGCAAACACCAAAAAAAAGCTTGTACTGATGCTAAGCAAATCAAGAAGATGGGAAAAATCGTAATTTTTTTTTCGACAATACCACCACAGAAAAAAAAATCCTGCCAACATCCCTCCCAAAAGCGACAGTCCCGGAGTTTCCCGCACTACAATATATCTGAGTAAATTAAATTTAAACTCATCAAAATGAAGAAAAATATATACCGCTCGGGCGGCAATTAAAGAAAAAAAGCTGGTGTATAAATAAGCATCTAAATATTCTTCTTCTTTTAGTTCCTCTCTGCCATATTTCCAAACTATAAATGTAGAGAAGATAAAAGCCAAAGTAAGAAAAAAACCAAAAGCATAAACATTAAATGGCCCGATGGTAAAAAGAACCGGCAACATAATCTTGAGAGTTTATTTAATATTATTATTAAGTCTTATTCTTTGCAAGTATTTTGGCATACTGAAAAACAAAACAAAAACTCCCAATACCACCAAAGTTCTTCCCACTCCCATTACATCCGCCAAAACACCCGAAAAAACAACCGGAAGCAAAGATGCACCGCCTGTTAAAGCAGTCAAGAAGCCGTATACTCTGCCTCTCATATCCGAATGAGTCTCTTCTTGAAGAATTGTGTTGGTGGGAACTGTTATAAAAGAATTAAAAATCCCCAGCAGAAAAATAAGTAATATCGCTACAGCTAAATTATTTACAGTAAAACTTAAGCCAAAAAAGTGGACGAAAGGTTCAGAAGCTTTGGTGATAAATGAGAGCAAAATCAAAAGCACTCCTGTTCCCACAGTTCCAGTTAAAATAATAGAGCCTTTTAGATATTTTGTCCCTATTCCTCCAACCCCTAAAGATCCGATTACCAGACCAAAAGCAGCCGGTCCCATGACTAAATATGAAGCATCGGTAAGATCGATCTTTAATATCTGATCAGCGAAACCGGGAGCAAGCACAGCCATAGTAGCTACTAGCGCTTGAGAAAAAGTCATTAGTATTAAACTCTGCTTTATTCTTTTATGAGTTTTGATAAACTTTATGCCTTCGTCTATGGCTTTTCCAATAGAGGTAAAGTCTAAAATATGGGACAATTTTCCGCTTGGATTTTTTAAGTCGGGCAATTTATAAGAAAAATAACCGGCAACTAGCATAAAAAAAGCTATCACTAAATAAACATTATTTTCTCCAAATGCTTTCAGCATCGGACCAGCTAAAATAAAACCAAAAACAGTGGACAAAAACAGACTAACAGTAAAAAGCGAGTTTGCCGTAAGGAGCTGTCTTGGTGAGACCAGGCTGGGAATAGACGGCCCTTCAGAAGGGATAAAAAACTGGGTGATAATTGAAATAATTACAGACAAAGCAAAAAGAGCGATAAGATTGCGGGCATAAAAAAAATAAATAAATAAAATAAAAGCTCGCGAGAGATTGCAATAAATCATTACTTTTCTTTTATCCAGATAATCGACAATACTGCCGGCGATAAAACCTACTAATAGTGAAGGAATGCCAAAAGAAAGCAACATAAAGGAAACAGCGGCGTTGGATTGAGTCTGTTGATAAACCCAAATAGCCAAAACAAAAGAAAGCATGTTAAGAGATATTTGAGAAATAATTTGTCCCAACCAGAGATGACGGAAGTTTCTATTTGAAATAAGACTATAATATAAATTTAACATTTTTATATTATTGATTTATTTTACAATAATATTTTTTACAGTGAAGTCAAATAATGAAGGATGAGTCTGACCCCAAAACCTACTCCTCCAAGAGGTGTAAGCGGATTTACATCTTTTTCTGCATAAGCTGGACCGGCGATATCAAGATGAGCCCAAGAAGCATCTTTGACAAATTCCGACAGAAATAGAGAGGCAGTAATAGCTCCACCATAGCGTCCATCTTGAACATTTTTAATATCAGCGATATGACTTTTGATAAGCTTTTTATAATTTTTTTCCAAAGGCATGCGCCAAATTTTTTCTCCAACGCTTTTTGCCGAATCTTCTAGCTGGGAGAGTAATTTTTCATTGTTACCCCATAAACCGGCAATTTCTTCACCCAGAGCAACCATGCAAGCTCCGGTAAGGGTGGCTAGATCAATAATCTCATTTGGCTTCTCTTTTATCTGCGCGAAAGATAGCGCATCCGCCAATGTCAACCTTCCCTCGGCGTCGGTATTTACCACTTCGATTGTTTTTTTGTTCATCGCTGTCAAAATATCACCGGGTTTCAATGATTTTCCTGAAGGCATATTTTCACATGCAGGAATAAGCCCCACTACCTCAACTGCTGGTTTTAATAAAGGCAAAGCCTGAAAAATACCAAGAACAGCGGCGGCTCCTGACATATCCAACTTCATTGTCTCCATTCCTTTGGCAGATTTCAAAGACAGGCCTCCGGCATCGAAAGTAATCCCTTTTCCGATGATGACTATTTTCTTCTTGGGATATGGCCCTTTGTATCTTAAATGAATAAATTTTATCTCTTCATCCGAACCTTTTCCTACCGCCATAAAAGCTTCCATGCCGAGTTTTTTAACTTCTTCTTTCCCCATTATTTTTACTTTGGTTAATCCTAGTGAAGATTTTGCCAGACGCTGGGCTACTGAAGCAAGATAAGAGGGAGTAGTAACAGCGGAAGGTTCGTTTATCAAATCGCGGGCAAATAGTGTAGCCTGCGAAAAAATAGAGCCGATTTTCAATGCCTGCTCGGCAACTGCCATTTTTCCTGCCGGAAGAGGTAAAACAACTTCCTCTATCTGTCTGGTTTTATTTTTATCTAAAAGACTTTTATATTTTACAAAGCGATAAGAAGAAAGGGAAACTGCTTCAACTGTTGATTTGACTGCAATGAAAGTATCTATTTTGCTTAGCCAATATTCTGGCAGAGACAAAGCGATTTTCACCAATTTTATCTCTTTTATTTTTTTAACCGCCAAAGACACCGAGGAGTAAAGCCGAAAAATATTAAATTCATCTTTTTTGCCAAGACCAATTATTAGAAGTTTATAGGCGGGGATGCATCCTTTGGTGGAAAGACTCAAAATTTCTTCCTCGAAAGCATGAAAATCTTCTCTTTTGATTGCGCTTTGGATAAGGTTTTTCAACTCGCCATTTGTTATAGGGAAATTCTGCAGTTCATCTTCAAAAAGAAAAACAACTAAAGCATCTGCCTCGATTTTTTCTGGATGGATAGGTTTTAAAGAAAATTTCATTTTTTGTTTTTATTGACTACTACAGTTATACAAAATATAATGTGGAGAGTCAATTATCGATCTTTAATAATCTATCAACAAATGCAGCCCCAAGTAATGGAAACCGACAGACTACAAAAATGGGCAAGTGCTGGAACTGGTAGACAGGCAAGTCTCACCCTGTACCACGTGGGGTACAGGGTGCCCAGAATCCAATGTGGTTCTGGGCAAAAACTAGATATGTACTATGTTTACGTTCTTAAATCATTGGATAATGATAAATTATATACAGGAAGAACATCTGATCTTAAATCTCGTATTAAACAACATCTGAATAAAAAAGTGAGAACAACAAAGAGTTATGGAAAAATAAAATTAATCTTTTATGAAGCTTTCTTAAGTAAAAAAGACAGTATACGAAGAGAAAAATACCTAAAAACAAGTAAAGGAAAAAGTTCTTTAAAACAGATAATTAGAGAGTCATTAAGATATCAATAATGCCGCGGTGGTGGAATTGGTAGACCACGAAAATGGGCAAGTGCTGGAACTGGTAGACAGGCAAGTCTCAAAAACTTGTGATGTGAACAACATCGTGAGGGTTCGACTCCCTCCTTGCCCACAGAAATGGAGAAAATGTCTATGATTTGAATTAAAAATTGAATATAGGTAATCAAAATAGTAGATAATTTATCTCTTCCAATATCAAAATAAGATAAAGTACTTTTTTATCCTTCTTTTTTCTTCTCTATGCCGTAGAAGCGGATCCTGTCTCCGCGAAAAACTAAATCTATCTCCCCTAAGGGGCCGTTTCTGTGTTTGGCAATCAGAAGCTTGATAATCTGCTGTTCCCACTTCTCTACTTCCTCTTCTTCCCGATACAAAAACATCACTACATCAGCATCTTGTTCAATCGCGCCGGATTCACGCAAGTCCGCCAGTTGAGGTCTTTTACTTCCTCTGGCTTCAACAGCCCGAGACAGCTGGGATACAGCTAGAACTGGAATCTTTAGCTCGCGGGCAAGATTTTTTAATGACTGGGAAACGATAGATACCTCTTGAACGCGATTATCAAACTGCCTGCCGGCATCCGCCAATTGCAGATAATCTACTATCAGCAGCCTTAAATTCTGCGATACCTGAAGTCGCCGGGCTTTGGTGCGCATCTCAAAAATATTAAGTCCCGGCGTATCATCGATAAAAATCGGAGCTTCAGCCAGTTCACCCATTGCTTCTGACAATCTGGTAAAATCTTCATCGTTTAGCCGGCCTGTTTTTAGTCTCCAAGCATCAACATCAGCTTGGGCTACCAAAAGTCTGTCGACCAGCTCTTCTTTGCTCATTTCCAAAGAAAAAAAACCTACTGTTTGCTTTTGATGAATAGCCACATATTGGGCTATATTTAAAGAAAGAGCGGTTTTTCCCTGACCCGGCCGGGCGGCCAAAATGATTAAATTCGAATCTTGAAAACCGGCCAGTTTATTGTCCAAATCGGTAAAGCCAGTGGGTACCCCGCGAAGAGCCGATCCTCTCTTGTGCAGCTCATCTAACCTATCAAAACTCTCTGCTAAAGCTTCTTTGACAGGAATAAAATCTCGGTGGCTGCGATGCTGAGAAATAGCCAAAATCTCCGATTCGGCTTTATCCAGAACATATTTGGCTTCCTGACTTTCATCAAACGCTTCTTGAGCAATTCTTGAAGAAGTATCTATTAGTCTTCTTTTTATATAATGATCTGTGACAATTCTGGCATAAATTTCAATATTTGCTGAAGTGGGGACAATATTGGTCAGTTCAGAAAGATAAGAAGCTCCGCCCACTTCCTTATATTTACCCATTTTTTTAAGTTGAGAAGTCACTGTAACTATATCAACCGGCTCATGCTTTTCAAAAAGAAGCATCATTGCCTTAAAAATATGCTGATGAGTGTCTTTATAAAAAAATTCAGGGCGAAGAAAGTCTATGACATCAGAAATTGCATCTTTATCAATTAAAATTGCGCCCAGAATGCTGGATTCTGCTTGCTCATCATGAGGTGGAATGCGTACTTCAGCCATGATCTTTATAGCTAAATTTTATTTACTCTAAGATAACTACTGTTGTTTCTGCAGGTAATTTTTCTTTTGAGATAATCAATTTCGGCTGAGTCAAAACTGCTTTCGCGCTAAATTCTTTGGTAAAAGAATCTAAACCGCTTAATTGACCGAAGTTCTCAGCCGAAATCCGTTCTGTTTTATAGTGCATCGGAATAACAATGCTTGGCTCCAGTTGAGATACAATTTCTAAAGCCGATGTTGAGGAAATAGTATATACCCCCCCAACAGGCACCAGTAAAATATCTACTCCATCTAAAAGTTCTGCTTGGCCCTCATTAAACTTATGACCTAAATCTCCGCAATGGACGATGGATAAACCACTCATATTAATCCGATAAACAGTATTTTTACCTCGTTCCTGGCCTTCTTTATTATCGTGATAAGTAGAAATCCCGATAATTCTTATTCCTTTTACTTCGTATTCTCCTGGTCCTGAAATTACCAAGGGATTGCCTTCAACCGCTGGCAGAAAGTTGTGGTCCGCATGTTGATGAGAAATAGTCACTATATCGGCTGATAGAGCGGGAAATTTCATCCCCACCAGCTTAGGATCAAATGGATCGGTAATCAATACCGCTTCCCTAGACCTTAATTTAAATGAGGAATGACCTAAATATGAAATTTCCATAGATAAAATGTGTTTTCTTTGTATCATTTTTCCCTAATCTTGACAAGGGGAAAAAGTCAAATTAATATAAAGAAACGAAAACATGAAAAAAGATGTTATTATTGCTGTTTTAATAGGCTTTGTCATAGGAATAGCAGCGGCTTTCTCTGCCATCAAAATCACCTCTTTTTTGCAAATCAGCAAATTAGCAAAAATTGAAGAAGTAAAAATCACCGTCACTCCCGCTCCTGCTTTAGATGAAAAAAAAGTCACTCCAGCTTTGGAAATCAGCAGTCCAAGCGACGGAACCATCTTAGAAACTGAAACAGTGGAAGTCAGCGGAAAATCCCAAGATCAAAATATCATTGTTGTTGAAAACGAACTAGAAACAAAAATAGTTCAAACTTCAAATGAAGGAACATTTTCCGCCCAGATCAAACTGGCCCAAGGACAAAATAATATCCAAATCACTTCTTATGCAAATGAGAAAGAAGAGGAAACAAAAAATATTCAGCTTTTCTATTTCGAAGAAAAACTATAATGCTATGAAAAAAAATCTAAATTACCTCAAAATAAGAAAAGTTCTTTTTTTCTGTTTCTGTCTAGCGTCAATCATCTTATTAAATGCCAAAATTACTAATGCCCAGACGCCGACAGAAAAAATCGCCTCTGCCTCCGCTTCTCCTAAAGAGATCATCGACAAACTCAAGCAGATTGAGCAGCTGAAAGAAAAAATAGCCACTAAGGTAGCTCAGATTCGCGAAAGCGAAAAAGGAGCATACGGCGGAGAGATTACAGCAATTGAAAAAAATTCTTTGACTATAAAAACCGCTCAAGGAGAAAAAAAGATAACTACTTCAGAAGATACTATAATTTATGATTTGACCGCAACTGCCAAGAAGGAAACAACTGCAGATAAACTAAAAAAAGGTCAGCTTGTGTCAGTTTTTGGTTATTTCAACGAAGACAAAAGTATCTTTTCTGCCAAATATGTTCTGCTGCAAAAAAACTTTATTTTTGTTTCCGGAAAAATCAGCGAAATCGATAAAAATAATTTTACCATTACAGTCAAAAGCAAAAAGAATGATTATGTGATAGATTTTGAAAAATTTACCTCTACCTTTTTATACGACAAAGAAAAAAAGACTTTAATAAAAGGGGGTTTTTCCAAACTTCAGACAGGAAATATTATTCACCTAATCGCCATCACCTCTAAAGATAAAGAAAATGTACGTCTGCAAGCAAATAGAGCCTATGTTATCCCTCTTTTAGCAACAGCCAGCGCAAATATTTCGCCTAGTCTCTCGCCTACTCTTCAGCCAAAATCAGCCACCGACTCCACCAATATAAAAAGTTCCCTTCCAGCCGCTAAAATTAACGATTAATTCTATCAATGATTACTTCCTTACGCATCAAAAAAGTAAGAGAAAAAATGTCTTATCTGGGTCTTGACGGACTTTTTATCAGCAATCAAGAAAATATCACCTATCTGACAAATTTTCCCGGTTTATCTTACCAAGTGCGAGAGGCTTTTCTTTTTATTACCAAAAAAAATGCTTATCTTTATGCTTTTCCTACTTTCTATTCTCTTTATAAATCGCCAAGCGAAGAATTTCAAATTAAACAGATCAAAATTGGTCAAAATCTGCATCAGCTTCTTAATCAAGAAATAAAAAAAGAAAAAGTCAAAAAGATAGGCTACGAGATTAAAATCACCTCTGTTGAGGAACTCGCCAAATTACGCCGAAAAGTGGAGGCAAAATTTTATCCCACTAAAGATTTAGTCGAAAAGTTCAGAATAATCAAAGATGATCAGGAAATAACTTTAATTAAAAAAGCCGCCAAAATTACCGATATGGCTTTTTCCTATATCATTCAAAAAATTAAAAAAGGTATCACGGAAAAAGAATTGTCGCTTCTTTTGGAATTTTTCATTAAGAGAAAAACCAGCGATGTGGCTTTTTCTCCTATTGTCGCTTTTAATCAAAGCGCGGCTATCCCCCATTATCTGCCTTCGGATAAAAAAAAACTAAAAAACAAAAGCTTGATTCTGTTGGATTTTGGCGCTAAGGTCAATAATTATTGCGCCGATATGACAAGAGCGGTATTTTTCGGCAGTCCCAATGAAAAAATCGTCGGTCTCCATAAAGCAGTGCTTAAAGCGCAAATTGAGGCAATTAAACAGATCAAGCCGGGATTAACCGGCAGAAAAGCTGATCAAATAGCGCGAAAAATTCTTCACTCAAACGGACTTAATCCTTATCCTCATGGACTGGGACATGGCGTAGGCGTTGCTATTCATGAGGCTCCACGGCTAAATATCAACAGCAGCGAGGTTTTAGCCGAAAATATGGTCTTTACCATTGAACCGGGAATTTATATCGAAGATCAATATGGTATCAGAATTGAAGATTTGGTAGTATTGAGAAAGAACGGTGTGGAAATTTTAACTAAATCGACAAAAGAGCTTGTTATACTTTAAAATAAGCTTAATTTTTTTCCTAGTCTATGAGTAAATATATCAATCCAAAAATTCTTAAAGGCTTTAGGGACTTTTTGCCTAATGAAGCTCTGAAAAGACAATATGCGCTTAATATAATCAGAAAAACATTTGAGCTATACGGTTTTGAACCGATAGAAACCCCGGCAATAGAGTATTTAGAAATTTTTACCGGCAATATAGGCGAAGATGAAAAACTTTTTTATAAATTTATTGACACCGGTGGAAGAAAAGTGGCGCTTCGCTATGACCAGACAGTACCAACATGCCGATTAATAGCTCAATATCCGGATAAAATTATTTTTCCCTTTAAACGCTATCAAATTCAAACGGTCTGGAGAGCCGAAAAACCACAAAAAGGCAGATACAGAGAATTTTTGCAATGCGACGCTGATATTTTTGGTGTAGATGACCCAACATCAGACGCAGAAACAGTGGCTTTATCAATCGATGTTTTTAAGAAATTGGGATTTCGCCGTCCTATTGCCTTAATAAATGACAGAGATCTTTATCAGGGCGTTCCTTATAAAGCATTGGTTGCTATAGATAAACTGGAAAAAATCGGGCAAACAAAAGTAATAGAAGAACTAGAAAACCGCGGTTATTCTAAAGACGATGCAGTCGAACTGTTAAAAAAAATAAAAAACAATCAACCAAATGAAAAACTAAAGCAAATTTTTAACTTTCTAGATAATTATGGCATGAAAGATAATTATCAATTTCACCCCACTTTGGCTAGATCATTTTCCTACTCCAATGGAACTATCTGGGAAATTATAGTTGAAGGCTTCACCGGAGGTTCTCTGGCAGGCTGTGAGAGATATGACAGTTTGGTTTCACGTTTTTCCAAAAAAAGCGTCTCCGGAGTGGGATTTGCTATTGGATTCGACCGAACTATTTTAGCGATGGATGAATTCAATCTTTTTCCCAAGATGCAATCCGTAACAAAAGTGCTGGTGACAGTTTTTGACCGTTCAACTCTTTTCTACTCACAAAAAATAACTTCACTTCTGAGAAAAAACAATATTAATACAGATTTATATTCAGACCCAAATGATAAGCTCGACAAGCAATTAAAATATGCTGATAAAAAAGGCATTTTGCTGGCGATAATCGCTGGTCCAAATGAGCTACAAAATAATGCCGTCACTTGCAAAAACTTACTATCCAAAAAACAAGAAACTATTTTTTTAAAAGATTTAGTAAAAAGACTAAAAAATAATTTGCTAATCCTGCCTGATGGCAAAAAATTATCATAATCAAGCTATTTTATCTCTGATGGGCGCCAATATTATCTGGGGAGCAGCCTCTCCTATCTTTAAACTGACGCTGCAAGATTTGCCACCGTTTACTTTGGCCTTTGTCCGTTTTTTCGGTGCCATGCTTATCATGCTGCCTTTTGCCGCCGATAAACTATGGATCGATAAAAAAGACTGGCTTAAAATTATTTTTTTATCTTTATCTGGCGTCACCGTCAATATCAGTTTTTTCTTTTTAGGACTGCAACTTGCTCCGGCCATCAATGCTCCAATAATCGCCTCTTCCGGACCTGTGTTTCTTTATATCTTCTCCATTTTTATTTTGAAAGAGAAAAATCATCCTAAAGTGCTTTTGGGGACAATCATTGCTCTTTTTGGCGTTTTAACAATTATCGGTCAGCCCTTTATATTGCGCAGACTTGATCGTGAATTTATTGGCAATATCTTCTTTCTCATTGCCACATTGGGATCTGTGGGGCATGCTGTCTTTAGTAAAGAAGTCTTGCCAAAATATCAAGCAATTACCGTCACTTTTTGGTCTTTTCTAATCGGCAATCTGACTTTTTTTCCTTTCTTTGTGCAAGAAATGGTCAAATATCATCCATTTATGAATGTAGATTATAGAGGTCTCCTAGGAATTATATTTGGCATTTTCTTTTCTTCTGCGCTGGCTTATTTTCTCTTTGAATGGAGCATCGAAAAACTGCCGGTGCAGGAAGTAGGAGTATTTACTTATATCGATCCTGTTGTGGCTACCTTAATTGCCGTCCCTCTTCTCAAAGAGACAATCACTATCGTCTTTTTAGCCGGCAGTTTGATGGTTTTTTCCGGCATTTTTATTGCCGAAGGCAGACTACAGTATCATCCTTGGCATAATCTTAAAAAGATTTAATATCTAGATTATGCCTAACAATTTTTGTATAATATAAAAATCTATGAAAGCAAATATCCATCCTAAATGGTATGAAGAAGCAGAAGTCATCTGTGCCTGCGGCAATATCTTCAAAGTAGGCTCTACCAAACCACAAATAAAAGTGGAGGTTTGTCACAGATGCCATCCTTTTTTTACCGGTGAAATGAAATATCTCGATACGCTGGGACGAGTAGAAAAATTCCAGAAAAAACAAAAATTCGGTATGGAACAAGCCGCTAAACTGGCGGAAAAGAAAAAAAAGAAACTAGAAGAAAAAAGAGAGGATCGGCAGCCAAAAACTCTACGGGAAATGCTTTTAGGCACCTCATAGAACGTATTAAGTATTAAGTATCAAGTATCAAGTTGCTTTATTATTCTCAAATATTTTTAATACCTGATACCTGAAACCTAATTTCTTATGAACAAGGATATTGCTATTTTAGAAATTCGCGCTGCCACAGGTGGAGAAGAAGCCAAAATCTGGGCAACTGATCTTGTCCGAATGTACAGTAGATATGCTATCTCCAAGGGATGGAAAGTTGCTTTGTTAGAGGAAGGAGTAGTGAAAATAAATGGACCTTCATCTTTTCTCCTCCTACAATATGAAGCCGGCGTGCATCGAGTTCAACGAATTCCTGTAACTGAAAGATACGGACGAATACATACTTCTACCGCTACGGTGGCGGTTCTGCCTGAAATTGAAGAAAAAGATGTCTATATTAATCCTCAAGATCTAAGCTGGGAATTTTACAGAGCTGGAGGAAAAGGCGGGCAAAATGTCAATAAAGTCTCTACCGCTGTCAGAGTTTATCATAAACCAACGGGAATTACAGTCACGGCCCAACAGGAAAGATTTCAGGAACAAAACAGAAAAATAGCTTTATCTCTTCTTCGCTCAAAACTATGGGAGTTGGAACAAGAAAAAAAAAGAGAGGCAATCTCAACCGCCAGAAAAATAATCGGACGAGGCATGAGAGCAGAAAAAATCAGAACCTACAACTTTCCTCAAAACAGGGTGACAGATCATCGGCTCAATAAAAGCTGGCACAACCTTGAAGATGTCGTTGACGGCAAATTAGATAAAATAATCTCCTGTTTGAACAATTTTGCCTCCCTCAAGCAGAGCTAATTGCCTGAATATTCTCCTACTGTGGCTGAAAGGTTAATCGATTCCCCGTCCCGCCAAACCTCTATTTCTATCTTCTCGCCGATTTTTTTATTAGCAATTAGTTTGGAAAGCCCGCCGTCTTTTTCCGTAACTTTTTTGCCATCTACTTTGGTGATAATATCCTCCTCTTTTATTCCCGCCTTGTCAGCGGGAGAATCCTTAATCACTTCTTGAATATAAGCTCCTTCAGGTACTTCGTTTAATAGCGCCAGATCTCTGGTAATCATTTTATAACGGACGCCGAGATAAGGACGCTGGAATTTACCTGTTTTATTGAATTGTTCCAGTGAATCTTTCACGACATTTATTGGAATGGCAAAACCGATATTCTGCCCTTCGGAAGAAACTGCGGTATTGACACCAATCACCTGACCGGAGGAATTAAGTAGTGGTCCGCCGGAATTTCCCGGATTGATAGCCGCGTCTGTTTGAATCACATTGTCAAGTCTCTCCACATAACCTTCAAAAGGACTGCCGGCTGTAATACCCCGTCCCAAGCCTGAAATAACTCCTACCGTGACAGTATTTCTGAATTCTCCCAAAGCCGTACCGATAGCAATGGCCATTTGACCGACTTTGATTTTACTTGAATCTCCTAAAGTAATCGGAGTCAAACCTTTGGCATCTATTTTAATTATAGCTAAATCGTTGGTTGGATCTCGAAATATTTTCTGCACCTCATAAGTTTTATCGTCTTTGGTCACTACTTTATATTTAGCTTCAGTATCGGAAACAACATGCTTGTTTGTCACTATCATCCCATCCTCTGAAATAATAAAGCCGGTGCCGATATCCTGTTCGATTTTCTGCTTGCTACCCGGCGTTTGTCTAAAAAAATTAAAAGGGTCAAATGGATCAATCTCAAAAATCCTGCCGATAGATCTGGTTTTTACTATTGAAACAGTTACTACGGAAGGCGATACTTCCTCAACCACCTTAGTTACCACCGACTCCTCGCTAGCAATCTGAATTTTTTCCGAAGGAGTGCTTATCTCTGTTTTTTTATCCGGCTTAAATAATTTATTCAAATCAGGCCAATTTGAACTTATTTGGCCGCTAGACAAACCGATGGCAATTAATAAAATTAGAAGAAAAAAAAGAGTAAAAATTCGTTTCATAAATTCCTCCTTTTTGACAAAAATTATTTTATCAGCAACTCAATCGCCTTTTCAAGCTGTAAATCTTCTTCCGGCTTGTTTAAATCGTTCTCGACTTTAATATTTGGTTCTACCCCGGTTCCGTTTATCCATTTTTTGCTGGGAAGAAGCCACTTGGCCGTAGTAATATGAAGCCCTGATCCGCCGGAAAGCTCCTGCGCTTCTTGAATACTGCCTTTACCAAAAGAAGTCTCTCCGACTAATTTAGCTCTTCCCTTCTCCTGAAGCGCTCCTGATACTATCTCGGAAGCTGAAGCAGATCCTTTATTTATTAAAACAATCATTGGTAACGATAATAGTCTTCCTTTCCGATTGACGCTGTAAACTTGTTCTTCTCCATTGGATTGCTGTTGGATAACTACCGGACCATTGGAAAGAAATTCTGAAGCGATAAAAACAGAACCGGAAAGATATCCTCCCGGATTATTTCTCAAATCAAAAACAAGACCTTTTATCCTAGTCTTGGAAACAACTCCGGCAATTTCATCTACCGCCCTATTCCATTCATCATTAGTTTGGTCACCAAAGCGACTCAGCTTAAGATAAATAATCTTTTCGCAATCAAAACACTCCTCTTTTATCTCACGACATTTTTCCTCCGGATTGCATTTTGCCTTTTTTACTTCCCACTCAACTGAAGCAACTTTAATTTCATCTCTAATAACCGAAATATCAGAAGAAGTGCTGGCTGACTGGTGCATAATAGTCAAAACTACCTTGCTGCCTTTTGGACCTCTTATCTTGGCAACGGCCTGAGGCAAAGTCCAGTTATCCGTCTCTTTGCCGTCCACTTTTAAAATCCAGTCTCCCGGCTCCAAACCGGCTTTTTCGGCCGGCGTTCCTTTTAGAGGGGCGATAACAACAATTTTCTTATCTTTTATTCCAAGCTGGGCTCCTATTCCTTCAAATCTCCCTCCTAAATCGTCTTTGGCTTCTTTATTTTGTTCTGGAGGCAAAAAAACAGTATAAGGATCATTAAGAGCCGCGACCATTCCAGAAATTGCACCGTAAACCATTTTTTGCGCATCTAGTGCTTTTTTATCGATATAATATTGATAAAGCCTATTCCAAACTTCCCAGAAAAGAGAAAAGTCAACCGTTGCCTTGGGTGAAATTTTCCCAATAACTTGCTCATTGCCGATATTATTGCCACGATTAGCAAAATCCATACTCCCGCTTCGGTAACCAAGACCAAAAGTAAGAATAAGTACTGCGGAAGCTAATAAAATATTTCTTAATTTAATTAGTGAAATTTTCATCTTTAAATAAACAATAATCTAAATATTATATAATTTGCTTAACTTTAGCTATAGAAAAAATAATATTTATTTTCCTAAAATAATTATTTCTTTTTTC
>FWPV01007346.1_pt1 | contig 20096 bp, 34 predicted proteins | sample 2228371 | NCBI WGS metagenome assembly FWPV01 (sample SAMEA103939776, study PRJEB20133) | metagenome | reverse complement strand
AAGATTCAGTTTTCAATATTGTCATTAAAAAATCAGCTGTTTTGCGAACAATAGATAAAAAAGAATCAGCTAAATAAGATCAGCAAATAAAGCTTAATATTTAAAAAAAATTAATTGCTTTTTTGCAGAATTTTAAAAAATTTGACAATTGAATTAAATTATGATAAAAATAGGCAGAATGTTCAGGAAAAGCTTTAGCTTGATGATGATGTAGCCCCCGCAGGCCGTCGCAAGACGGAGCTGCGGGTTCCCACCTAAAAAAAATCAAAAAATCCGGGAGGTAAAATGATCAGAACCTTTGCCGAAATTAATGAAAAAATTAAAAAAAAGCGCGTGGTAGTTCTGAGAGCCGACGAATTCTGCCGGCTTGTAGAAAAAGAGGGAATAAAAAAAGCCTTCAATCAGGTAGATATCGTTACCAGCGGAACATTTGGAGCAATGTGTTCCAGCGGAGTCTGGCTCAATTTCGGTCACTCTAACCCGCCGATAAAAATGGTGCGCGTCTTTCTGAATAATGTCGAAGTCTATTCAGGTGTTGCCGCAGTTGACGGATATCTCGGAGCAACCCAGGCTTCAACAGACAGGGGCATCTCTTACGGCGGCGCTCATGTTATTGAAGATCTGTTACGCGGAAAAGAGGTTATTCTGCGTGCCGTCGGCTATGGCAGTGATTGCTATGTAAGAAAAAAAATTCTGACCACCATTAAATTAAGCGATCTTAACTTTGCCCTGCTTCAGAATCCGCGCAATGCCTATCAGTGTTATAATGCAGCAATAAACTCCACCAGCCGCATTCTCTACACCTATATGGGAAAATTACTGCCAAAATACGGCAATGTTACTTTTTCCGGAAGCGGCGAGCTGTCTCCGCTGCAAAAAGATCCTCATTACCAGACGGTCGGGCTGGGAACTTCAATATTTCTCGGCGGAGCAATCGGTCAGATTATCGGTCCGGGAACACAACACAGCCCGGAGAATGGTTTTGGAACGCTTATGGTTCAGGGCAATCTAAAAGAAATGAGTTATGAATTTATCCGCGGTGCTACGATTACCGGCTATGGAGCAACACTCTATGTCGGTCTGGGATTAGCAATTCCGCTGCTAAACGAAGAGCTTGCTCTAAGCGCTGCACGCAATGATGCCGAAATTACCACATCGATAATCGATTACGGAAGTTCACGCTTGCCCCGTCCGGTGGTAAGAAGAGTCAGCTATCGGGAACTGAAAAGCGGCAGTGTCCGGATCAATGGAAAATCCGTTCCCGCTGCTCCTCTTTCCAGCCTGAAAAAAGCCGTTCAGATTGCTGAGATTCTGAAGCAATGGATTCAGGAAGGAAGGTTTCTGCTCACCGAGCCGGTAAACAGGCTGCCGCAACATTGCCAGCTTAAGCCACTTAAGATTCAACCTATCTGTAAAACTCAATCAGCGGAAAATTCAGAAAAAAAAGAATCGCAAATTGATTACAACTTCTGCCTGCACTGCGGACAATGTCTGGCTATCTGCCCGCAGAAGGTTTTTTACCATGAAAATTATGAGGTAAAAGCCGACTTCAGCTCCTGCACCGGTTGTCTGCTCTGCATAGATTGCTGCCCGGTAAAAGCAATTTATATCAGATGATCACAACTGAAACATTTGTTTTTCGCCATGCCCGGATTAAAATAAACTGCAGTCTGAGCCTTCTTCAAAAAGTAAAAGACGAATTCAGCAAATTTTATCAGGAGGTTGAAAACTATTGCCGGAGTCATCCCGAATTTCAATTTGCGCTTGAACCATTTGCGGTTGAGGAAAGTGCCGCGCAGATAATTAAAAAAATGGCTGAAGCAGGTTTTATAGCCGGAGTTGGTCCAATGGCAGCAGTTGCCGGAGGAATTGCCCATTCCTCTATCGAAAATCTAATTGCTCAGGATTGCTGTCAGCATCTGCTGATTGAAAATGGCGGTGATGTGGTTTTTTACAGCAACCGGGAAGTCCTGATCAGAATATTCTGCCAGCATCCGCATTTCAGAAATATCGGGCTGAAATTTCCGGCTCAGAACAGAATTACCGCTGTCTGCAGCTCTTCCGGAAATATCGGCCACTCTTTGAGCTTTGGCCAAGCAGAGATTGCTACAGTTATTGCCGGCGACGGTTTTATTGCCGATGCTCTGGCAACAAAAGTTGCCAATTTAGCCCGCCCGGAAACCAAAAATCTGAAAGAATCATTAGCGGAAATTATTGATTCCGGTCTGGCTCAGACAATTATTCTGATTTATAAAGACGATCTTTTTATAAGCGGTTCAATGCCGGAATTTGTTTTTTTTAAGGAGGATAAAGATGAAAAAAATTAATGTCGCTGTTCTTGGAGCAACAGGACTTGTTGGTCAGGCATTTATTAAAATGCTTATCAATCATCCCTGGTTTGAAATAAAGATGTTGATTGGTTCGGAACGCTCCTGCAACAGATTATTTTCTGAAGCTACCAGTTGGCTGTTAAAAGAGAGTCCGTCGCCGGAGATTCTGCAAATGCCCGTAGAAACTCTTTCGGTTGCAGAATTAAAAGAAAAGAATATCAGAGTGATTTTCAGTGCCATTCCTTCTGCTCTGGCACGAAACATAGAAGATGAACTGCGCCGGCAAGGTTTTTTTATCTTTTCTAATGCCAGTGCGTTTCGCTATGAACCGGAAATTCCGATTCTTATTCCTGAAGTAAACAAAGAGCAGGCAGATCTGATTGAGCTGCAGCTGAAAAAATATCAAGGATTTATCCTGCCGACTTCCAACTGTTCAACCAGTGGCCTGGTTATTATTCTGAAAGCGCTGGAAAGGTTTAAACTGAAAAAAGTTTTTGTCTCTACCATGCAGGCAATATCCGGAGCAGGCAGACGGGCGATTGCCGCTCTGGAAATTAACAACAATATCATTCCCTATATCAAAGACGAAGAGATTAAAATTCAGAGAGAGACCCGTAAAATACTTTCCGCTCTGAAAGAGAATCAGATTATAGAAAATCAGCTTCCGGTTGAAGCAACCTGCACAAGAGTGAACACTGTTTTCGGACATCTGGAATCAGTTTTCATCGAAACAGAAACGGAACCGGAAATAGATGCTGTGGAAGCAGCTATCTCTGAATTTAATAACAGCCACCGGTTAAAGGAGCTTATCTCTGCTCCGCAAAAAATTATTCATTTTTTCAATGTTCCTGATCGGCCTCAGCCTCTTCTTGACAGCTGGCTGGAAAACGGAATGGCCGTGGCTGCCGGCCATCTGAAAGCAACAGGATCCGGTTTATCCCTGATTTTACTGGTAAATAATTTAATTCGCGGCGCAGCCGGAAATTGCGTTTTGAATGCCGAATTGCTGCATGCAAAACATTATCTTTCTAACTGGAGGTAAAAATGAATGTTTACAAAATTGGCGGAAGCTGCCTCAAAAACGGACAACAACTGAAAAAGTTACTGGCGATAATCAAAGCAGAAGAAAAGCCTTTGGTTATTGTCGTTTCAGCTCTTAACGGCATAACCAGTTATCTTGAAAATGCTCTGGGAAAGATTCTGAACAAAAAAGGCGAAATCGCCTGTATTATCGGTCAGATTAGAAAAACTCATCTGCTCTTCTTAAAGAATAACCTGAGTTCGGAACTGCTCTTTTCCATTGCCCAGCGGCAAATTGAGCTTTATTTAAAAAAACTTGAAAACAATCTGAAGGCGGTTCATTACAGTGAAGAGATCTCTCCTGCGCTCCGCGCCAGAATTCTTGCCTGCGGCGAACGGCTGAGTGCCATCATTTTCAGCACTATTCTTAATGACAATGAAATTCCTGCGGAAAGTTTTCAAAGCGACGAAATCGGTATTATAAGTGACAGCAACTACGACAATGCCTCAATTCTGATTGCTGAAACTTCAAAAAACCTGTTAAAACTCGAAAACAGATGGCAGAAAGAAAAAATCGTTGCGGTGATAACCGGTTTCTTTGCCGTTTCCAGAGAGAAAAAAATAACTCTGCTGGGAAGAAACAGCAGCGATTACAGTGCCGCAGTGCTGGCAAAAATCTTCAACTCTGATAAATTGGTGATCTGGAAAGATTCCAGCGGAGTGCAAAGCGCAGATCCGAAAATTGTCCCCGAAGCATTTACGATAAACGAGCTGAACTTTGAAGCAGCTTCGGAATTAGCATATTTCGGAGCCAAAGTTCTTCATCCGCGAACAATTGAGCCTATCCTGAACACAAATACAAAAGTCGAGATCAGATCGATTGAACAGACCGACCAGGCAACTCTTATCTTAAAACAGGCTGCCTTCAATTCTCTTATCATTGCTCATAATACGGCTATCGGCATTCTGAGAATAATCGGGCCGGGAGTCGGTTTCAGACCGGGAATTATTTCCCGAATCAGTACCCTACTGAACCAGGAAGCTGTCAATATCCTTTCCATTATTACTTCTCAAACCGCCATTAATCTGCTTCTGAATCATTGTGATTTAAAAAAGTGCACTGCACTGCTCAGCAGAGAACAGATTGATCCAGCTATTCAGGAAATTCTGCCCGTGGAGAATAAGGCTCTGCTTGCCGTAATCAGCTCACGGCTGATCAGGCGGCGGGGAATTGCTGCTTTAATTTTAAACGCGGTTTCCCAGACTGATGTCAATATTGAACTGCTGGCAGCAGGAGCCAGTGATGCTTCGTTCTATTTTATCATTGACAGCTCTGACCTTGAAAAAGCGATTAAGGCAATCCACAGGGAAATTTTAAGACATAAAGAGCCATTTCCCTACCATATTTCCGTAGCTTCCGGTTCGCTAACAGGAACAACAGCCAGGGCAACTTAGCTATTTTTCCTCAGTCAGAGGGATTATTCTCAGCCTCCAGAAATCATCCTCATCTTTTTCCACCAGCTGATAGAGAACCTGATCATAAACAGAAAAGGGATAAGGCTCAATCAGACTTTTCAGGTCGAATGCAACCCGGGTCTTTTTTAGAATTTTTCCCGCAGCATCAATAATCATTAACTCCTGCTTATTTTTTTCGCGCAGAAAAGTCACCGGATAAACAAACTGACCATCCCCTGCCAGAACCCAGATTGCTGGAAGAAATTCAGGAAAAATCAGCGGTTTCATATATTCATAATACTGTCTGGTAAGAGCATTTTCCTGAAAAAATTTTTCTGTATCCTGCTTAATCGCGGAAGTTACTTTTACCCTCTGGTAGTCAATTTTAATTCTCTTTACTTTTTTGCCGTTCAGGTCAAAAACATCTATTACAAAATCATCTTCACTAAAGACAAAACATCTGTCTCTGATTATCTGAAACTGAATATTTCCGGAAAATAATTTTGTGCCCTTTTTGAGCCCCTGAAAGGGACTCTCTGCTTCCAGCAATACAGACTTTACAGAAAAATTCTGATCATAGATTACAAGCTGATTTAACAATTTCCCGTTGTCCTGTTTTCCGCTGAAACCAAGATAGAGATTTCCAAAACGCTCAACGGTCACTCCGTAATTTGTAGGCGGTTTAAATTCACGAACAAATGTTCCGTCTTTTCGATAATAAGAGATTTTTTCCATTGATTTGACAATGATCTGATCGGAAATAACATTAAGCCGCAGAGGCATAAAAGGAGAAATGGTTTTAAATTCACCCGGTCCCTGACCGTCTTTTCCGAATTTTTTAATCAGCTTAAAATCAGACCGACTGTAAATATATATACATGGACCTTCAGTAATATAAATCTGATTTCTGTCAACGGCAATTGTTTCAGGGTTCTGCAGATCCTTCAGCGCTATTTCCTGTCCGGCAAAAACCGAAAGAAAAGAAAAGACAACTAAAAAATAAAAAACAATCCTGCGTTTCAACCGTTCCCCCTTTTTTAAAAAGAAAAATCATTTAGGCAAAGACTTTCAGCATTTTCATTCCAGGCCGGACTCCGGTATTTAGCAATCAGCCGGGAATAAATCCGGTCGTTAAAAAAATGCTGATCCAACTTTTGAAATCTTTGCTGCAGAAATTCCTCAAAAGCCGAAATTATACTTAAGCCAAGCTCCTGCTTTGAAGCCTGACACTCAAAACTAACTGCCGTCATACTTGTTTTAAGCAAATCCGCAGAAAAATTCGCTCCCCTGGCATAGAGCTCATAGTCAATGGAGTAGGGAATCGAACCATGCTGGAGCAGTGCCCGGTTATTTCTTTTCTGGGCAGATCCGGCAATCTTTTTACCGTTGACTTCAATTTCATTGGGAGTGGGAAAAGAAAAACAGGGATTATTGCTTCTGGCAAGCGTACTGTTACTTCGCGGATTACTCAGCTCTGCCGGAATACCAAGTTTCTGAAAAGCCTGAAGCAAAACCCGGGCAATCAGTAAGTATGATTTGTAAAGATCATTATCCTGAAAGAAAACATCTTCTGAAGAAACTACTGCGTAAGTAATTTCATCGTTATGTAAAACAGTTTTGCCTCCGGTAATTCTTCGGACATAAGCAAGATTATGCTCTCTGATAAAGTTCAGGTTCACTGCCTTTGCCAGACGCTGCGAGACGCCAAAGGAAAAAGAGGGTTTTTCCCACTGATAAAGACGAAGAACACCAATTTTTTCCTGCTGAGCTCTTAAAAACAGGAACTCATCCCGCGCCATATTTTCTTCTGCACTCAGCGCTTTTTCTTCGTGCAGAAGATACCAGTCAGGCATCAAACTATTTCTTGTAGGGTGTGGTATTAAGTTGATTACCGTCTTTGAGAATACTTTCCGCTTCCTTTTTTTGATTAGTCACTAAATCAGTTTTACTTTCCGCAGCTTTCATATCAATATTGCCTTCAAAAAAAGCCCCGTCAGCAATAACTACTTTTGTGGCAAAAATATTTCCGTAAAGTGCACCTTCAGGAACAATTTCCACACGAAATGAGGCTTTAATATTTCCATAAACCTTACCTTTAATCACAACTTCCCGAGCTTCAATATCAGCATGAACAAGGCCATTTTTGCCAATAACCACTCTGTTTTTAACAGTAACTTTTCCCTCGATTTTCCCCTCAATAATCACCTCATCATCAGAAATTACCTCGCCTTTCACAAGCAATGTCCTGCCAATTAATGAAAGCTGCTGCTGTTCAACAGGTGAGCCTGCAGAAACATTAGCCGGCATAACCGGAGGCGTAAACCCCTTTTTTTGATTTATGAGAGCCATTTTAACTCCTTATTCTTTTCTAAGCGGGCAACGGGGCTCGAACCCGCAACACCAAGCTTGGGAAGCTTGTACTCTACCATTGAGCTATGCCCGCCTATTTCTTTTCCTGTTTCTTTTCTTTTTTCTTTTCTTTAGGCTTAAAATTATAATCTACAAATTCAAGAAAGGCTATTTCAGCGCCGTCGCCCTTGCGAAAACCATTGCGGATTATTCTGGTATAGCCTCCCTGACGATCCATAAACCGCGGTGCCACCTCATTAAATAATTTCAGCACAGCAGATCTTTTAAACAGAAAAGCAAGAGCCTTGCGCTTATCAGCAAGTGTTCCGCTTTTACCGAGAGTAACCATTCTTTCCACAATCGGTTTCACGGCTTTTGCCTTGGCTACGGTTGTCAGAATTCTCTCTTTTTCAATTAAGCTTGTTGCCAGATTTCTTAATAAAGCCCTGCGATGAGCAGGATCTCTTCTGAGTTTAAATCCTCCGTATAAATGTCTCATTCTTGTTTACTCCTCTGAATTATCTTCTTCGTCATCTGTTTTAACAATTTCAGAATCAATATTTAGCTGTTCCTGCAATTGTTTGACTATTTTCTGGGGAATTTTCTGATTTAAAGTTAACTTATGTTCGGATAGCTTCTGAACTATCTCCTCAAGGGACTTTTTGCCGAAATTTTTTGATTTCAGCAATTCATCCTCTTCTTTCATAATCAGTTCAAAAATATAATTAACATTAAGATTTTTAAGACATTTCAATGCCCGGATGGAAAGACCGAGAGATTCAATGGGTCTTCGCAAAATTTCCGCCATATTCTCAAAGTCAGGAATATTTTCACCTTCATATTCATCTTTTCCTATCAGAGCAATATCCTCATCTCTGGAATCCAGGAAAACGGCAAGGTGATCCCGCAGAATTTTACTGGCATTGGAAAGAGCTTCACGGGGAGAGATGCTGCCGTTTGTCCAGATTTCAACGATCAATTTTTCATAATCAGTCGTTTTTCCGACTCGGGAAGGTAAAACCTTAAAGTTAACCTTATCAATCGGACTGAAGTTAGAATCAATGGGAATAAAATCAACTGGCAGTTCGGAATCATAATTCTGATCAACAAGCTTATATCCATATCCTTTTTTTACTATTATCTCGGCATTAAATGAAGCTCCTTTGTCCAGATAGGCAATATGCATTCTCTTATCAAGAACCTCTACATCAGCGCCGGCGTCAATATCCTGAGAGAGAACTTCACCCGGACCTTCTTTAAAGATTCTGATTATGCTCTGATCACCATTTTTAAGTTTAAGAGGAATTGCTTTCAGGTTAAGAATGATATTTATAACATCTTCATAAATTCCCGGAATAGTTGAAAATTCATGCAGTGCGCCTTCAATTCTTAAAGCTGTAATTGCAGCTCCTTCCATTAAAGAAAGAATCACCCGGCGCAGTGCGTTTCCGATAGTTGTTGCGTATCCTCTTTCAAATGGTTCTGCGGAAAATCGCCCGTAATTTAAAGTAAGTTCCTCAATACTGACTTTTCTTGGCCTTTGATAAAAAAGCGCCATTAGTCCTCCTTATTTTGAATAGAGCTCAACAATCAAGCGCTCCTGAACATCCTGCAAGGAAATTTCCTCACGGTTCGGCAGGTGATTAACTTTTCCCTTAAAGTTTTCTCTGTCAAGAATCAACCAGCCGGGAACTTCTGTAATACCTTTTATGTCTTCAAAAACAGCTTTCAGCTTTTCATTGTTTAATGCCCGCTGCCGCAAACTAATCTCATCGTTAAGATTTACGATATAAGAAGGAGCAGTGACTTTTTTTCCGTTAACGGCAATAAAACCGTGCCGGATTAACTGGCGGGCATGTGCCCGGGAGTAAGCCAGATTGAGCCGGTAGACAATATTGTCAAGTTTAAGCTCCAATAGCTGTAAAAGATTTGTTCCGGTAATACCCTTGCGCCTTGAAGCTTCAGCAAAAAGGCGCCGGAACTGCTTCTCATCAACGAGATAAAATCTTTTCACTTTCTGCTTTTCACGCAGCTGGATTTTATAGTGAGTCTTTCTAAAGGAGGCTTTTTTTCCTTTAATTCCCGGAGGATAATTTCTTTTTTCAACTGAACAGTTAGCTGATAAACAGCGTTTGCCTTTTAAAAAAAGTTTGGCGCCTTCAGCACGACATCTCCGGCAAACTGATTCGGCATTTTTTCCCACTGTCTACCTCCTTAAATTCTTCTTTTCTTCGGTGGCCGGCATCCATTATGAGGAATCGGAGTAATATCCTGAATGCTTTTCACCTGAAATTTTGTTCCGGAAAGACTGCGTAATGCGCTTTCCCGTCCTGCTCCCGGACCTTTTACCCGGATATCAATGGTCTTGACACCTAAATTTTCAGCATCTTTAATTGCCTTTTCCATTGCTATCTGAGCGGCAAAAGGTGTGGACTTTCTTGAGCCTTTGAATCCTGCAAGCCCGGAAGAAGACCAGCTGAGCACATTACCATCTTTATCGGTTATGGTAATAATCGTATTGTTGAAAGTTGAATGGATATAAAAAATACCATGTGAGACAACTTTTTTTTCTTTCTTTTTTCCTCTTTGTTTTGCAATTTTTGCACTCATTTATTTCTCCATTTTAAGCTTTTTTCTTTTTAATCATTGCACCACGCGGACCCTTTCTCGTGCGCGCATTGGTCTTTGTTCGCTGACCGCGCACCGGCAATCCCATCTTGTGTCTTCTGCCGCGATAGCAATTAATATCCATCAAGCGCTTGATATCCATGTTAATCCGCTTCTTCAAGTCACCTTCAACTGTTTCATGGGTTTCGATATGCTTTCTGATTCTGGTCAGTTCATCAGCTGTTAACTCTTTGATTTTCTTAAAACCGTCAACTTTAACTGTCTCCAGAATCTTTTTCGCCTTTGAGCGACCGATCCCATAAATGTAAGTCAATCCAATTTCTGCCCTTTTATTATCAGGGATTTCAATTCCAGCGATTCTTGCCACAGTACCTCCTTTTATCCTTGTCTTTGTTTATGCTTGGGTTCTTTACAGATAACGCGCACGACACCCTTGCGCTTAATAATCTTGCATTTATTGCATCTTTTTTTAACAGACGCTCTTACTCTCATTTTATACCTCCTACTTATATCGGTAAATAATTCTTCCGCGATTCAGATCGTAAGGCGATATTTCCAAAAGAATCTTATCTCCCGGTAATATCCGAATGTTATTTTTGCGCATTTTGCCTGAAGGGTGAGCAATTACCCGATGCTTATTGTTTTCCAGTTCAACCAGAAACAGGGCATTGGGCAGTAATTCCAGCACAACGCCTTTTACTTCGATAACATCTTTATCCTTCATACTATAACCTTGTTAAAATATCCGGACCGTTAGCAGTAATCGCCACGGTATTTTCAAAGTGAGCGGAAAGACTTCCGTCTGCCGTAAGAACAGTCCAGCCATCAGCCGCAGTTTTTACATGATAGTCACCATCGGTGATCATCGGCTCAATTGCCAGAGTCATATTTTCCTTCAGCAGCGGTCCCTTTTTTTCCTGATAAAAATTAAGAATTTCCGGCTCTTCATGCAGGTTTCTTCCAATCCCGTGTCCGGACAGATCACGGACAATTTCAAACCCGGCAGAACGCACGGTGTGATCTATGGCATTGGAAATATCGTTCAGATGATTATTGCAAACAGCTTTTTTAATCCCCGCAGCTAATGCCTGTTCACAGATTTCAATCAGTTTCTGGGCACTTTCACAAATTTCGCCGACCGGATAAGTTCTTGCTCCATCACCATAATATCCCTCATAAATTACCCCGACATCAATTGAAATAATATCTCCTTCTCTTAATATTCTGTTTGCTGAGGGTATGCCATGCACAACTTCATTGTTGATTGAAGTACAGAGAGTTGCCGGATAGATCTTTATCCCCCGGCGATAGCCCTTAAAAGCAGGTATTCCCTTCTCTCTGAGAATTAAATCTTCAGCCCAGCGGTCGAGTTCAAGAGTTGTAACTCCCGGCCTGATCACTTCCCTGATTTCCTCCAGAATGAGTGCCACAATTCGTCCCGCGCTGCGCATCAATTTAAGTTCACGATTAGTCTTGAGGCTGATCATTTAAGTGTCCTGCTATTTGCTGAAAAACATCATCCACGGTTCCTGATGCATCTATTTCAATTAATTTTCCGCTCTGCCGATAGTAATCAATAACAGGAGCGGTCTCTTTTAAATAAACCTCAATCCGCTTACAGATCGTCTGCTCGTTGTCATCTTCTCTTTTAATCAATTTCCCGCCGCATAGGTCACACTTTTGCCCGCTGCGCGGAGGATTTGTCAGCTGATTATAGATAGCATTACAGGAAATACAGGTCAGACGGGATGTCAGCCTTTTTATAATTAAATCTTTATCCACTTTTAATAGAAAAGAAATTTCTCTTTCTTGCGGATTGATTGTCGTCAGCTCTTTAGCCTGTAAGAGCGTACGCGGAAAGCCATCAAAAATATAGCCACGTGAAGCATTTTCCGAACGGGAAAGAAAGTTTTTTACAATTGCGATTACAGTAAGATCGTCAACCAGTTCGCCACGACCGGTAATGGCTTTTACCCGCTTGCCCAGTTCGGTTTCATTCTTTATTTCCTGACGGATTAAATCACCGGTAGAAATTTTCTTAAACTGATAATTCAGGGCAATCTGATCAGCAACAGTGCCTTTTCCGGCTCCCGGAGCGCCAAAGAGAATTACTTTCATCAGCCTCTGCGTCCCCTTATTCTGCCTGTTCCCAGCGACTGATAGTTCCGCATTGCCAGCTGACTCTCAATCTGGTTCATCGTATCCATGGCAACTCCAACGACAATCAGAATTGATGTACCGCCGAAATAGAACTGAACATTAAATCCTTCATAGACCCATTTTGGAAGGTTGGCTTCCAGAAACTCTCCGATGAAAGGAATCGCTCCTACTTTAAAGCCGGTAAGCAAAAATTCCGGCAGTAATGCTACCAGACAGAGATAGATAGCACCAGCAAAAGTCAGTCGCGAAAGCACATTGTCAATGAAATCTGAAGTCTGTTTTCCGGCACGGTATCCGGGAATAAACCCGCCATATTTTTGCAGGTTGTTTGCTACTTCCACAGGATTGAAAATAATCGAAATATAAAAATAAGTAAAAAAGATAATTGCTGTTATATAAAGTAAATTATAAAGCGGCATTCCAAATGAAAGCTGTTGGGCAATCTTCTGGGCAATCGGATGTTTGATAAACCCGGCAATTGTTGCCGGAAAAGTTATTACTGAAGAAGCAAAAATAATTGGGATTACTCCACCGGTATTTACCTTTAAAGGTAAAAAGGTGCTCTGGCCGCCATACATCTTTCTTCCCTGAATTCTTTTAGCATATGAGACCGGAATCCGGCGCTGTCCCATTTCCACAAAACAGATAAAACCGATTACCAGCACCATTAAAGCTAAAATAAATATTATTTTCAACGGAGTCATCTCTCCGGTTTTTAATCCCTCAAGTGTTCTGAAAGCACCGGGGATGAACCCGACAACAATACCGGCAAAAATTATCAGGGAAATTCCGTTCCCAATACCCCGCTCGGAAATCTGTTCACCCAGCCACATGATAAAAATTGTTCCCGTTGTAAGTGTCAATATTGTCAGTAATCTGAATGCCCATCCCGGATTAGATACAACAGGCATACCGCCAGCACTCATGTTTTCAAGTCCGACAGCAATGCCAAATCCCTGAATCAGGCAAATCAGAACGGTTCCATAACGCGTATACTGAGTAATCTTGCGTTTTCCGTATTCACCTTCTTTGGAAAGCCGCTCAATATAAGGCCAGACTACCTGAAGCAGCTGCAGAATAATTGAGGCACTGATATAGGGCATTATTCCGAGCGCAAAAATCGTCATTCTTGACATATTCCGCCCGGAAAACATATCCACAAAACCAAGAAAAGTTCCCTTTGCCTGCTCAAAAAATTGTTCCAGTGCATCAATATTAATTCCGGGAGTTACTATTTGCGAACCGATTCGATAAACAGCAAGCAACAGCAGAGTAAAGATGACCCTCTTTCTCAATTCGGTTATAACAAAAATGTTACGGATATAATTTATCAAGGTTAAACTCCTTTAAACAAGGATAATCTGCCCGCCATTCTTTTCCACTAACTCAATAGCCTTTTTTGAGGCTGCATGGGCTTCAATTTTAAAGGCACCTTTGAAACTGCCTTTTGCCAGGATCTTGATCAGTTCTCCTTTTTTAACCAATCCGGATTTGTAAAAATCTTCAATGGCAATCTCTTTTAAACCAAGCTGAGCAATACGCTCCAGATTAACCGGCGTATAGGCAACGCGAAATGTATTGGTAAATCCTCTCTTTGGAATTCTGCGCATTAAAGGCATCTGACCGCCTTCAAATCCCGGATTGCGTGAATTACCGGAAATAGACTTCTGTCCTTTATGCCCGCGGGTTGATGTTTTGCCCATACCGCTTCCCGGTCCGCGCCCCACTCTTTTTTTCTTATGTAAGGCTCCTTTCGCGGGTTTTAAATTATGTAAGCCGATCATCTCATACCTCCTCAACTTTCAGCATAAAATCAACTTTCTTCACCATTCCCAGTATTTCCGGAGTCTTTTCACGAATAACCGAAGCTTCTCTCTTTTTCAGTCCGAGGCCGCGTATAACCGAGCGCTGATAGGCAGTTTTTCCGGCCAAACTTTTTACCAGCGTGATTTTAATCATTTCTTTTTTTTGCTTTCTTGCAGCCATGCTATGCTCCTTGTCGTAACATTTTCACCTGTTCTCTGGTGCGGAGTTTTTTTAAACCTTCGATTGTTGCCCGGGCTACACTATAAGGATTTTTGCTATAAATTATTTTTGTTAAAATATTCTCAATTCCGGCAAGCTCAAGAATTACCCGCACTGCACTACCGGCAATAACTCCGGTTCCCTGGGAAGCTGGCCGAATAACAACCCGGGTCGAGCCAAATTTTCCCTCAACCTGATGCGGAATTGTATTATTGACAATCGGAACTTTTATTAAATTCTTTTTTGCATCCGCTACAGCTTTTTTTATTGCCAGAGGAACCTCACGCGCCTTTCCCTTTCCAAAGCCGACTTCGCCCTGCCTGTTGCCGACAATTACGGCAACTGAAAAGCGTAAATTCTTTCCGCCTTTTACAACCTTGGCAACTCGACGAATGGAAATAATCTCTTCCTGAAATTGATCAATGGTTTCAAATACGTCCATTTTCTGCTCCTTCAAATTTGAATGCCTTTTTCACGAATGGCATCTGCAAATTCCTTTACTTTTCCGATGTAAGCATAATAATTCCGATCCAGCACTGCTCTTTTCAGTTCTCTGGAAATTAAAATTTCAGCAACTTTTTGTCCGAGCAGCTTAGCCGCTTCACGGCCTTTAGTGCTCTTCAGGTTCTCTTTCATCTCCTTGGCTGCAGTAGTAGCTCCGGCAATAACCTTGCCCTGGCTGTCGTCGACAATCTGAGCGTAAAGGTATTTATTGCTTTTGATGATAATAATTCTCGGTCTTTCCTGATTGCCTCTGATTTTTGCCAGAATAGCCTTTCTGATTTTTGCTTTTCTTTTTTGTTTGATTTCACTTTTTGCTTTTATCATGATTATGCTCCTGCCGCTTTCCGAACTTTATGTCTCAGATACTGTCCTTCAATGCGGATTCCTTTCAGTTTATAAGGATCAACCGGACGCAGCTTCTGAATATTCGCACAAACCTGTCCCAGTAAATGTTTATCACAGGAAGTAAGCGTTATATTGCCGGGATTTTCCTGTGTGGCACTGATCTCTTTGGGCAGCTTAAAGATAACCGGATGCGAATAACCTAACTGAAAATCAATCGTATCTCCCTTAACCGTTGCTCGCCATCCTTTTCCAACAATTTCCAGTTTTTTCGTAAAGCCGGTGGTTACCCCCTTAACTGCATTATTAATCAGGCTCCAGGCCAGGCCGATTAAAGCCTTCTTCTGTTCAAGATCTCCCCTGACCCAGATTTTTTCTCCTTCTAACTGAACATTCACCCCTTCCGGAATCTGCACCGTAAGACTGCCTTTTGATCCTTTGACTGTGATTTTATCGCCTTCAATGACGGCTGTTACACCTTTTTCAATAATTATTGGTTTACGAGCTAATTTTGACATTCTTTCCTCCTAACTCACATAAAGTAAGACTTCACCACCCAGATTTCTTTTTCTGCATTCCTCAGAAGTAAACAGCCCCTCATTGGTCGAAATAATGGCAATTCCCAGCCCGTTTAAAACATCAGGAATATTCTCAACCTGCGCATAAACTTTTCTGCCAGGTTTAGAAACTCTTTTCATATCAGAGATTACATTCTGTCTCGGTCCGGAATATTTAAGCTTAACAACTATTTTCGGAGGGAATTTCGAATCGACAACTGAAAAACTTTCAATATACCCTTCCTGCCTTAAAATATTAAGAATCTGAACTTTGATTCGGGAGAGCGGAATATCCACCTCTTTCTTGTTTGCCCTGATGGCATTCATTATTCTGCTGATCATATCGGCAATTGGATCTGTATGCATTTTCTTCTCCTTACCAGGAAGCCTTAATTATTCCGGGAATTTCTCCTCTTAAAGCCAGTTCCCGGAAACACAAACGGCAAATATCAAAATCGCGATAGTATGCCCGTGATCTTCCACATAACCGGCAGCGATTATGCTGCCGAACAGCAAATTTCTTCTTCTTTTTTGATTTTGCAATAGCTGAAAGTTTTGCCAATTTTTCCTCCTCTTATCTAAAAGGCATTCCTAAATGCTTTAACAAAGCCAGAGCGCTTTTATTATCTCTGGCGGTGGTTACGAAAGTAATTGACATTCCCTTGGGTTTTTCAACTTTACTATAATGAATTTCAGGAAAAACAAGCTGGTCTTTAAGCCCGATTGTATAATTTCCCCGACCGTCAAATGAGCGCGGTGAAAGACCACGAAAATCCTTAAATCGAGGAATAACAATGGAAACAAACCGATCCAGAAATTCATACATCCTTTTTCCCCGCAGGGTAACCGTTGCCGCAATCGATTGACCAGCTCTTAACCGAAAAGCGGCTATTGATTTCTTTGCTCGCCTGATCACCGGTTTTTGGCCGGTAATCTGAGCCAGCTCTTCCATTACCTTATCCAGCACCTTAATGTTCTGAGTGGCTTCACCGACACCTGAATTAATCACTATACGATCAAGTTTGGGAACCATCATCACATTTTTCAGTTTTAATTCATCTTTCAATACCGGAATTATCTCTTTTTTATATTTTTCGTAAAGTCGGCTCATCAATCACCTCTTAATCCAGAACTTTTTTGCATTTATGGCAAATGCGCTGTTTCGAACCATCTTTGGAAAATTTATAAGCAATTCTGGTTCCGCTTTCGCAATCCTTGCAGTAATACATCACCTTTTCCGCACGGATTGCTCCTTCTCTTTCAACAACACCGCCCTGTATGTTCTTTGACGGATTTGGCCTGACAAATTCCTTAATCATATGAACCTTTTCCACAACAATTGTTCCCTTAGCCGGGGAAACAGAAAGAATCTTGGAAATTTTTCCCTTATCTGCTTTTCTTCCGCTGATAACAATTACCGGATCACCTTTTTTTAACTTGATTTTTGTTGCCATCATACCACCTCAGGGGCTAATGATATTATCTTCATAAATTTTTTTTCCCGCAGTTCTCTTGCCACAGGACCGAATACACGAGTTCCGATCGGCTCATTCTGTTTATCGATTAAAACTGCCGCATTATCTGAAAACCTAACATAGGAGCCATCCTTGCGCCGCACTTCTTTTCTTGTCCGCACAATAACTGCTCTGATAATTTCTCCCTTCTTTATTTTGGAATTTGGATCGGCACTCTTTACCGAACCGATAAAGACATCACCGATGCGGGCAATTTTCCCTACATCTCCGCCAACTGCCCTGATAAACATGACCTCTTTGGCACCTGAATTATCGGCTACTTTAAGCCTAGTTTGCATCTGAATCATATTTATCTCCTTCTTCGATCAACATTTCTCGGTTCTCAAGCTTTACCACATCTACTACCAGCCAGCGCTTTGTTTTGCTGATCGGACGAACAGATTTAATTCTGACACTATCTCCGACCTCAGCTTTATTATCCGGATTATGAGCCAGAAATTTTCTTTTGGCACGAATTGTCTTTTTATATACCGGATGCTGGTAAACTCTTTCCACTTCAACTGCCACTGTCTTGTCGCCGCTCTTCTTTTTAACAATCCCGTTAAAGTAAATTTCAACCTTTTCTTTGTTACTCATTTTTGGCCTCTCCTGATCTGATTTAAAACCGTCATGATGCGTGCAATATCCTTTTTCGTTTCTCTTATTTTGCCAGCTTTCTCGCTCTGTCCGATACTCTTTTGCAATTTCTGCTTAAAAAGTTTGTCTTTAAGCTCAAACAGCTTTGTCTGCAATTCTTCAGCTGACATAGCTTTAATATCACCGATTTTCATAATTCACCTCATATCTGTTCACGGGAAACAATTCTTGTTTTCATCGGAAGTTTCCCCATCGCATTCTTTAAAGCCTGATGGGCAATATCCGGAGTGACGCCTTCAATTTCAAAAAGAATTTTTCCGCGCTTAATCACATCAACATAAAATTCCGGATCACCTTTTCCTTTTCCCATTCTAACTTCGACCGGCTTTTTGGTAACCGGTTTATAGGGAAAAACACGAATCCAGAGTTTACCACTCTTCTTCAGATATTTATTTATTGCCACACGGGCAGCCTCGATCTGGCGAGCTGTCAACCAGCAATTTTCAATAGACTGCAACCCATAATCTCCAAAAGCAAGATAATTTCCCTTGGTGGCAACTCCGCGTCTCTTACCACGAAACACCTTACGGAATTTTGTTTTTGCTGGCATCAACATGGCTTATTCTCCTTCTTCAGCAATTTTAAGTTCCAGCGGACGATATCTTTCCTTTTCTTTATCCGTTGTATAAATCCAGACCTTAATTCCTATCTGGCCATATTCAGTAAAAGCCTCAGCAAATCCGTAATCAATATCAGCCTTGAGAGTCTGCAGCGGAAGCTTGCCGAAAAGATACCATTCTGCTCTGGCAATTTCAGCACCGGCTAATCTTCCTGATAAACGAACTTTTATTCCTGTTGCCCCGGAACGCAAACTTGTATCAACTGCTTTTCTCATTGCCCGGCGATAGGAAACCCTGCGCTCTATTTGATAGGCAATACCTTCAGCTACCAGCTGGGCAATCAATTCAGGTGTTTTCGTTTCAATAACATCAGCCAGAACCTTATCCGGAGTAATTTTTGCTAATTTTGCCACTATCTGCTTGATCTCCTGAATACCGCTCCCGCCTTTGCCGATTATAACACCCGGTCTGGAAGTATTAATCGTAACACGCAGCGTATCAGAAATCCTCTTGATTTCAATTGAAGCAATACCGGTCTGTTTATACTTTTCCTTCAATGTTTTTCGGATTTGCAAATCAGCGTGAAACTGTTCAATATAGTTTTTCCCTTTTTCATACCAGAGCGAGACCCAGCTCTTGTTAAATCCCAGTCGAAAACCAATTGGATGCGTTTTTTGACCCATTATTTCTCCTTTCTTTCATCTAAATAAATTGATATATGGCTATATCGTTTTAATACTGGTAATGCTCGCCCGTGCGGAGCTGACTGCCATCTTTTCAGATAAGGAGCTTTGCCCACATAGATTTTAGAAACAAAGAGATTATCTACATCAACATTTGGATATTTTACCTGGGCATTGGCAATAGCCGAACGCAAAGTTTTTAAAACTATTTTTGCTGCTTTCTTTCTGCGGCTGAAATTTAAGATCGTTAAAGCTTCTCCAACATCCCGGTTGCGGATTAAGTCGGCAACCAGTCCACATTTACGTGGGGCAATCCGTTGATATCGGCTATGAGCAACTGCAATCATCTTATTTACCTCCCGGTTTCTTCTGATCTTTTGATGTATGGCCTTTATAATTTCTGGTTTCCGAAAATTCTCCTAATTTATGACCGACCATGTTTTCAGTAACAAATACCGGAATAAACTTTTTTCCATTATGCACGGCAATTGTCATTCCAACCATCTCCGGAACTATTGTCGAGCGTCGTGACCAGGTTTTGATAACATCCCGCTTTCCTTCCTGTTTGGCTTTTAAAATTCTATCCAGAAGATACTGATCAATAAAAAATCCTTTCTTTTGCGAGCGGCTCATAGCTTACTTTCTCCTTCTTACTATAAATTTTGTAGTGATTTTATTTCTTCTTGTCTTATATCCGCGAGTTGGTTGTCCCCAGGGAGTAACCGGATGTCTTCCGCCTTTGGTTTTTCCTTCACCTCCGCCATGGGGATGGTCAATCGGATTCATTACTGTTCCGCGAACCGTAGGTCTGATTCCCATCCATCTTTTACGTCCGGCTTTACCGATTACAATATTTGCATGATCAATGTTACCAAGCTGCCCCACAGTTGCCCGGCACTCAATGTGGATTTTTCTCAATTCTCCGGAGGGCATCTTAACCAGGGCATATTCACCCTCTTTGGCCATCAAAACTGCCTGTGCACCTGCGGTTCGAACAAGCTGACCACCTTTTCCGGGACGCAGTTCGATATTATGAATGCTGCTGCCAACAGGAATATTTTTTATCAACAGTGCATAGCCGGGAAAGATTTCTGTCTCCTGATTCGTGGAAATTATCGGCGATCCAACCGTACAACCTTCCGGAGCAAGAATATATCTCTTGTCACCATCTGCATATTTAACAAGGGCAATACGCGCTGTTCTGTTGGGATCATATTCAATACTGGCAATTACACCCGGAATGTCAATTTTATTCCTTTTAAAATCGATCAGGCGATATTTTCTTTTGCTACCGCCGCCACGATGACGAACG
>FWPV01007343.1_pt1 | contig 20103 bp, 24 predicted proteins | sample 2228371 | NCBI WGS metagenome assembly FWPV01 (sample SAMEA103939776, study PRJEB20133) | metagenome | reverse complement strand
AAAAAAAGCATAGAGCCTTATGCCGCTCAACTTCCAATGATGCCAAAAAATTGGTCTCATCTTCAAAAAAGATTGTATATTGATTTTCATGCAACAGTGCTTCCCCGGATATTAAGAAACTTTGATCTAATGTCCATGGCAAATGGCGTTGAAGTGCGTATGCCTTTTATGGATTTTCGTATAGTCAATTTTGTATTTTCATTGCCGGATAATTCAAAAATCGGTGAAGGATATACAAAGAATATATTACGCCATGCCATGCGGGGTAGGCTGGATGATCGTGTTCGTTTAAGAAAAACCAAGATTGGCTTTAACTCGCCAATCGTTGATTTGCTTAAAAGAGATTTGAAACCATGGGTTGCCGACTGCCTGAATGATTCATCTGCTAATTTGGATTTAATCAATAAAAAAAAATTAAAAATCTTCTATGAACAACACTTTTTGAAAGTTCAAGAGGACTGGTCTATGGCCCTTGAATTTTGGAAATATATTAGCGCGTTAAAATTAATAAAATTTTTTCAGAAAATCCAATGAGTTAAATTGTGCCAACTGAAAAGGGGGTTATATTAATGTCAAATCTTCACATTGCACAAATTGGAGCGGGGTATTGGGGGCCGAATTTGATTCGGAATTTCGTTCAACTCGATGATGTGGCCGATTTTACTGTCTGTGATTTGGATGCTGTCCGGCTGGATAAAATAAAAAAACAGTACCCGCATATAAAAATCACCCAATCAGCAGATGAGGTGATGAAAAATCCGTTTGTGGATGCTGTGATTGTGGCCACGCCGGTAGCAACCCATTATGAAATTGCAAAAAAGGCACTATGCTCCGGCAAGCATGTCATGGTTGAAAAGCCCCTTGCCATGAATTCCAGACAAGCGGAAGATCTGATTGGTATTGCGACTGAAAACCAAAAAATTTTGATGGTGGGGCATACGTTTCTTTATAATGCAGCAGTCATAAAAGCCAAGGAATATATTGAGAAGGGAGAATTGGGAGAAATTTATTACATTCTTTCTCAACGATTAAACCTCGGCCGGGTAAGGCAGGATGTCAATGCCATGTGGAACCTGGCGCCTCATGATATTTCGATTATTCTTTACTGGCTGGGTGAAATGCCTTCCCGTATATCGGCAAAAGGGCTCACATTTTTACAGGATGGCATTGAAGATGTCGTGTTTATGGATCTTGATTTTCCTTCCGGTCGGGCCGCACATATTCATGTCAGTTGGCTGGATCCGAGCAAAACCAGGAAAATGGTGGTTGTGGGGAGCAAAAAGATGCTCGTCTATGATGATGTTTCGGCGGACGCTAAAATTGTCATATTTGATAAAGGGATTGATAAGAAGCATATTCTCAGAGAGCTCCCCGACATTGAAAATTTTGGGCAATTTCAACTGATGCAGCGGTCCGGGGATATTTATATACCAAAGGTAGAGTTCAAAGAGCCATTGAGCATCGAGTGCAAACATTTTATTGATTGCATTAAAAATGGACAGACGTCATTGACGAGCGGTGAAAACGGGCTGGCGGTAGTGAATGTATTGGAAAAAGCTCAGCAAAAATTAATTGAAAATTCAAATAATTTTTAGGTGAAAAAATGGTAAGAATTTTGGCGACTGCTTGTGGCGGACCCTCAACCCTGAGTTTTACCAGAAGCCTAAAGGATGCGGATCCAGAGGGCGAAAAATATTACATCATCGGTACTGATTGCGATAAATATAATATTCATCGAGCAGAGGTTGATAAATCATTTCTTTGTCCCCGCGCTACCGATCCCAATTATATTCCGTTTATCAAGTATATTATTCAAAAAGAAAAAATAGATTTTTTACATTCCCAACCGGAGATTGAAGCATATATAATTGGCAAACATAGGGATGAAATATTAGATACCGGATGTAAATTATTTATGCCGTCGCAGGATACAATTAAGAGATAAAGGTAAATCAGCCAAAGTATGGAAACGAGCGGGTATTAAAATTCCAGAAACAATTGAAGTAGCTAATGAAGATGATTTGAAAAAAGCCTTTTCAAGGTTTGGCGAAAACATTTGGATACGAGAAACCATCGGGGCTGCGGGGAAAGGGTCACTGTCAAGGCCAACTTACGAAATGGCCCTTGCGCATATTAATGCAAGAAATATTTGGGGTAAAACCATAGCCGCTGCTCACTTGGAAAGCGATACAGTGACCTGGCAATCCATATGGAGCAATGGTAGACTGGTGGTCGCTCAGGGGCGCAAAAGGCTGTATTGGGCTTTTGGCAATAGGGCTCAATCAGGTGTTACTGGTTTGACAGGAACTGGTGTGACAATTTCTGATCCGGCATTGGATGAATTATCAATTAAATGTATTAAAGCCGCGGATGAAAAACCTCATGGAATTTACAGTGTTGATTTTACATATGACAGGGAAGGAATTCCGAATCCTACAGAGATTAATATCGCAAAGTTTTTTACAACCCATCATTTTATTAGTAAAACAGGTTGTAATATGCCGGAAATTCTTGTCCAGTTGGCGATGGGTGAATATAAAGGTCCCTATAATGTTTTGAACCCATGCAAACCCAATATGTATTGGATTCGGGGCATTGATATCGTACCGGTTTTGCTGCACGAAAGTGAAATCAAAGCCAAAGAGGATGAATACAAGCAGATGCTGAAGGAAATTTCATGAAAGTTCTTGTTACAGGTGCGCATGGCTTTATCGGCGAATGGGTCATGAAAGAACTTAAAACGTCAGAGTATATGGCTGTTCCCTTTGCAGGTGACGTAAGGGATAAAACTACGTTCCCAAATGAAGCATTTGATTTGATCATCCATCTTGCATCTCTTATAACACACCGCCAGTCATACAGTATGAGCGATTTATATGATGTGAATGTGCGGGGGACCATAAATCTTCTGGAAGTATATACTAACATAAAAATGGTTTACATTTCCACCACGGATGTTTTGAGGGAACATTTGTCCGAATATGCAAAAACAAAGCTTGAGGCTGAAAAACACGTTCAGAATCAAAAGGATTATTTGATAATTCGGCTGCCGAGTGTGTTCGGGGCCAAACAGCGGCAGGTTAAGCTCATTCCGTTACTATTTGAGAAATATCTCCGAAACGGTCAATGTATAATTCAAAATAATGATTTGCGCGAGTACATATACGTTGAGGATGTAGCCCGCAAAATTGTCGCAGATTTGAATTTGACCGGTATTATCACTTATGAAGGGTTTAAGATACGGAATTATGATTTGGAGAAAATGATTCGTGCAGCGTGTTTAAATCTCAGCTATTCTTGTATCTCAACAGAAGAGGAATGTTTTTTTTCTCGCTTAAAGAATATGCGTCAATGTATTTAGAGAAATAATTGTCGATTGATAAATCTCTGATATTTAATTGGATATCTATGAATAACATTTGTCTTCTTGATTCAATAGCATCGAGTTATTCTGAAGACGTCGGTTTTGAAGCAATGTTGATGAAATATAAAATTACTGAGGTGCGCAAATTCATCCGAGGCAAAACAATGCTGGATATCGGATGTGGGGTTGGAACATTAACAAAGGCATTGGCCGGTCATTTCGAAAAGGTGGTCGGCATCGATGGATCTGCATTGAAAATCCAAAAGGCAAAAGAAAAAAATAATGCAAAAAACATTGAGTATAGCCTGGCCATGATTGAGGATTTTCATTCAAATCAGCCATTTGATTTTATAGTCAGCACCAATGTGCTTGAACATGTGGCGGATGCTTCAATTTTTTTAGTGCAGGTTAAGCATTTACTATCTTCAAATGGTACGGTGGTGATGACAGTGCCAAATGCGCTGGGATTGCATAAACGCATTGGAAAATACATGGGGCTGATCGATGATTTCTACAAATTAACTCCTGCAGATTTGAATAAGGGGCACAAACGAATATATGACATGGCAAGTCTCGAAAAGGAATTCATACATGCTAATTTTAAAATAATTCATATTGGCGGAATTTTATTGAAGCCTTTATCACACCGACAAATGGAAACCTGGGATCAAAAAATCGTTGATGCTCTCTATGAAGTCGGCAAAGAACTCCCTGATTATTGTTCAAGTTTATTGATCGCAGCCACTCATAACGATCCACCGGAGATATAAGTGTTTTTTTGGGATTTGGACGGCACAATTTTAAATGTAAGCGACAGATATTATTATCTTTATAAAGATATTCTAAGTAACGCAGGGTTTGATTTTCTTGGAAAAGAAGCTTACTGGCAGGCAAAGCGTGACGCAACTCCGGAAAGTGAAATTTTGAAATTATCGGGGGCCGAGGCCTTTTATCAAGATTATTATACATGGCGAATGTCGCTAATCGAAAACGATTATTATTTGTCTTTAGATATAGTACATGAAGGCGTTATCCGGGCATTGGAATACCTTTCAATGCGTTTTAAACTGATTCTGGTCACACTGCGGAGTTCACGCATAGCGCTTGATGACCAATTAAAAAGATTGTCTTTGAGCCAATATTTTATCGATATTTTAAGTTCTGGAGAGCAACAGTATCCCCGATGGAAAGCAAAATATAAGTTGATTCAGGATTATATGTCGAAAAAAAAAGGTTCGGGTCATTTCATAATCGGTGATTCCGCAGCGGATATTAAAGCCGGAAATAAACTGGGTCTAAAAACAATAGCGGTTTTAAATGGCATTCGGTCCAGGCGTATTTTAAAGCAATTGAATCCAGATATTATTTTAAATTCAGCGCAGGATTTGTTGAACACTGAATTTATCAATATGTTTGACAGGAGATGATAAAATGACCATTCCTTTTGTTGATCTTAAAGTGCAATATCATTCAATAAAGTCTGAAATTAATCAGGCAATTCAAAATGTCATCAATGACACTGCCTTTATCAAAGGTAAATATGTTGACCGGTTTGAAAAAGAATATGCGGCTGCCTATGGTGTGGGTCATTGTATCAGCTGCGCAAACGGAACCGATGCCATCTATATTTCCTTGAAGGCATTGGGCATAGGGCAGGGAGATGAAGTCATCACGGTCGCCAATAGTTGGATTTCCACTTCAGAAACAATCACCCAGGCTGGCGCCCGTCCGGTGTTTGTGGATATTCATCCGGATTATTATACAATAGACGTTTCACAAATTGAGGATAAAATTACTTCAAAAACAAAAGCCATCATTCCCGTGCATCTGTTTGGACAACCTGCTGAAATGGATAAACTTCTTGAAATTGCAAAAAAATATGAGCTTTTTGTGATTGAAGACTGCGCGCAGGCACATTTTGCAGAATATAAAGGACATCGGGTGGGAACTTTCGGTATTGCCGGCACGTTTAGTTTTTTTCCGGGTAAAAATTTGGGCGCTTATGGCGATGCAGGCGCCATTGTCACCAATGATGATGAGTTTGCCATCAAAGCCCGCATGTTTGCAAATCATGGGGCATTAAAGAAGCACCACCATGAGATCGAAGGAATCAACAGCCGCATGGATGGCATTCAGGCGGCGATTTTATCCGTGAAATTGCCGTATATTCTGGAATGGAACCGTCAGCGGTATGCGCATGCATTAACGTATCATAAGGCACTGGAATCACTGGATGGCGTTATTGTTCCCAAAATTCATCCGGATGTAAAACATGTGTTTCATCTCTATGTTATCCGAACAAAGCAGCGCGATGCGCTCCAGAAATATCTTGAAGCCCATGGCATTTCAACCGGTATTCATTATCCGACACCGCTTCCGTTTCTAAAAGCCTATAAGTATTTGGGGCATAAACCCGAAGATTTCCCGGTGGCTTTTGATTATCAGCATAAGATTTTATCTCTGCCCATGTATCCGGAATTAACAGATGGCATGATCCAGGCAGTGGCAGACCGGATTGCGGATTTTTTCGCCGCTAACCATTAAGAAAACATCAAAACAATAGAGAGACATATTATTGTCATGAAAATTTTATTGCTGGCGGATTACTATACGCAATACCTGGCTGATTTTTACCGCCATAATGACCTTACCGGCTTAAACTATGACGACCATCTGCATGCCCTGCTTGCCGATTATTTTGGATCATTTGGTTCTTACTATAATTATTTTAAAAAAATCGGGCATGATGTCTGTTTGATCATCGGTAATGATTATCAATTGCAAGCCAAATGGCTTCGTGAACAAAATATCAATGTTACGGCATGCAAAGCCAATAAAAAAAAAGTCGTGCGGATGCAAATTGAAGCGTTTAACCCCGATGTATTCTTTATCGGCAGCATGTTTGATTATTATGGAAAATTTTTAAAAGCAGTTTCAGGTATTACCAGGAATATATTTGCCTGGATTGCCTGCCCGTATCCAAGCGACCTTGATTTTTCACATATCAAATGCATTATTTCATCGCATCCGGGTTTTGTGGAAAAATTTCGGCAAAAAGGATTGAATTCAGAATGGCTGAAAGTTGCATTTGATGCTGATATTATCCGGCATCTTGAAAATAGAAAGACAAAAGGCGTTGTTTTTGTCGGCGGCCTGTCACAAAAAATCCATAAAAACAGGGTTTGTGCGCTTGAATATTTGGCCGGTCAGGGCCTGAATCTTGAATTATATGGATATGGACTTGAAAAAAGCATCTGGCCTTTTCGAAAATCCCTCCTTCAACCCTATTATCGGTCTGAAGTCTGGGGCTTAAATATGTACCGGTTATTAAATGCATCTAAAATTTCATTAAATTTTCATATCGATGTGGCGGGAAATACAGCCGGCAATATGCGAATGTATGAGGCGACAGGATGTAATTCTCTTTTAATCACAGAGAACTATCAATGGATTGACCGATTGTTCAAACCCGATGAGGAAATTATTACCTTTAAGAGCCATCATGATCTTTGTGACAAAATCATTTATTATCTGACTCATGATAAAGAACGAGAAGAAATATCGAAAAAAGGGCATCTGGCCTGTCTTGAGCGGCATGGGTATGATAAAAGGATCAAAGAATTTGAGAAAATTTTACTTTCATATTCTGGCTGATGAATAATTAAAAATGTTAATAAGATTTCGAAATTTTTTTGATTTTTTAGCATATCCTTTATTCATAAAAAAAGGAAAAAAACCATGGACTTTAGGATATCAAACACACAAAAAATTAAAAATAATCAAATACTTAAATGATAATAATTTTAACATTAAAGTTAAACATGCTGGATATGGGATCCGCCTTGATGAGCGAATTATTGAATATCCTTGGCTTTTTAGTCATTTGAAAAGTGATTCGGGCAATTTACTTGATGCAGGATCTGCGCTTAATTTTGATTTTTTGCTTTGTCGCGAACCCATAAAATCAAAAAAAATTTATATCTTGACTTTGGCGCCTGAAAACAAATGTTACTGGAAGCAAAATATTTCCTATATTTACGAAGATATCAGGTGTACCTCGTTTAAATCTTTATATTTTGACTGGATTGTATGTATTTCCACTATTGAACATATAGGCCTTGATAATACATTATTTTATACTCAAGATAGAGAGAAAAAAGAGAATAATCCACATGCTTATTTGGATGCCGTAAAAGAGTTATCTCGAATATTAAAACCTGGAGGGACGTTATTTCTTACGGTGCCTTTTGGAAAATATCGAAATCATGGATGGTTTCAAGTTTTTGATAGTGAGATGTTGGATAAGTTAATTTCAATGTTTTCGCCAAAAAAAGTAGAAGAATTTCATTATAGATATCTGCCAGATGGATGGCGGTTATCAACGCGGGAGTTATCAAAAGATGCAACATGTTTTGATATACATTTTCAAAAACAATATGATCCTGATTTTGCTGCTTTTTCAAGGGCTATTGCATGCCTTAAATTAATTAAATAAAATGAATAGGTTAAATAGTATATTTGGGCTACGAAAGCCGTTTAGTATGGATAAAAGAGCTGTATTATATCCATCTGCACTCATTGTTAACAATTATGGTAAAAAAGATGCGATAGTAATCAAAGCGTTTTCACATATTAAAGGAGAATTGCTTACATTTGGGCATGGAGGGAAAATTCTTATCGGCAGCTATTGTTATGTTGGTGAATATACGAGGATATGGTCTGCAAAGCAAATTCAAATCGGCGACAGAGTGCTGATATCCCACAATGTAAATATCTTTGACAATTCAACACATCCATTGCGAGCCAGTTTAAGGCATCAACAGTTTAAAGATATTATTTCAAAAGGACATCCCCGAAATATTGACTTGAATGAAAAACCAATCATCATTCATGATGACGTGTTGATTTCCTGCATGTCGATAATTTTATCAGGCGTCACCATCGGAGAAGGCGCGATTGTGGGCGCAGGCTCTGTTGTCACCAGAGATGTGCCGCCCTGGACCATCGTTGCCGGCAATCCGGCAAAGGTAATCCGTCAGCTTTCTGAAGATGAGCGGTAAACTCAAAAGTTGGGAAGAAGCGGTTCTCTGGCTGAGAGCGCAGCCGGACCAGCAGGATCTTGTGCGTTCATGTTTTTATGATGATCCTTTGATTGATGCAGCAGAAAGATTTTATCTTTGCGCGGAATGGCAGGCGGTGCGTCGCTATTTGCCAAAGGGTGGCGGCAAGGCTTTGGATATCGGCGCGGGGCGGGGTATATCGTCTTATGCGCTGGCCCGGGATGGGTGGGACACGTTTGCGCTGGAACCAAACCCCAGCGAAATCGTCGGCGCCGGCGCTATTCGTAACTTATGTAAGGAAGCCAATCTAAACATCCATGTCATTGAAGAGATTGGTGAAAAACTTCCTTTTCCAGATGAAGCTTTTGATCTGGTATATTGCCGTGCGGTTTTGCATCATGCCCATGATTTGACTGCCTTATGCAAAGAAATCGGTCGTGTTTTGAAAAAAGGCGGGAGATTGATTGCCACACGAGAACATGTGATTTCAAAAAAAAGCGATCTGGGAATTTTTCTTAAAAACCATCCGCTTCATAAACTGTATGGCGGGGAGAATGCCTATTTACTCAAGGATTACAGGCGTGCAATAAGAAACGGAGGGATTCATATTGACCGGGAGTTAAACCCGTATGAATCAGACATCAATTTATACCCCGACACAATAGGCGGCACAAAATCCAGACTGGCGGGCAAAATCGGATTCCCTTTACCGGAATTGATCCCGGATGTTGTCATTTATTGGATCGGCGGGCTGATTCGGACGCCGGGTCGCCTGTATTCATTTATCGGGCGTAGAATACGATAGGGTCACTTTGACTGGTGATTAATTGTTGGCAAAGTGCTTCAGAAAGACATGGTCGAGGATGAGCCGCTAAAATGGGATATTCTTAAATAATGGTGGAATCCGGTTTGCAATCAGATTTCCGAAGAGGCGGGTTTTATGCCCTTCCAATTTGGACTGTATTTTAATTAATTTTGCTTGAAGGAGATGACCACTTTGTATAAACTAAGTTTAAAGAACTAAGTTTATAGGAGGGTGTTATGGAAATGATTAATATTCATCAGGCAAAAACGCAACTTTCACAGCTTTTGCTTCGTGTCCAATCCGGGGAAGAAATAATTATTTCAAAAGCCGGAAAGCCTTACGCCAAGTTGGTTCCATTGCAGCCGCAGACAAAAAGGACACCGGGCATCGCAAAGGGGAAAGTAACGGATGCTTTTTTTGAGGCGCTTCCTGAAGAGGAACTGAGCCAATGGGAATAACACCGGTATTGCTTGATACCCATATTTTTTTGTGGTGGCTTTTTAATGATTCCCGTTTGCCGGCTGAAATTAAATTGCTGATTGAAGATATCAATAACCCCATATATGTCAGCGCTGCTTCCGTATGGGAGATTACAACAAAATTTCGTATCGGCAAACTTCCTGAAGCATCTTCTGTGGTAAAAAATGTTCCATTGTGGATAGCAAAAGCCGGGTTTCAGCCATTGGCCATTACGCCGGAACATGCGCAACTTGCAGGAAGCTGGAATATTGTCCATCGCGATCCGTTTGATCGTATGCTTGCGGCGCAGGCCAAATTAGAAAAAATAAATTTCGCGACCATTGACGCTGCCATGGCCATATTCCCGATTAAGCTTCTTCCTGATTAGGTTGTGGATGAATAATTCAGAATTTCCAGACTCTTCAAAGGTGCTCCTGGTTGGGTTTGATTTTGACGGCGTATTTACGGATAATGCCGTATACGTTTTTTTATGGGAAATGACATAAATGAATTGGAGGTTATGAATTAAGTGGGATTCCCGGTTGCTGTGGCGGATGCGTACCCTGAAGTCAAATCAGCCGCTGTCTGGCGCACAACCAGGCCGGGAGGTTATGGCGCGGTCAGGGAAGTGTGTGACGTTGTGTTCAAATGCCATATGGAGTTTAAAGATTCGTAGCTGAATGAGAAGAGTTAAGTATTGTTGTTGGTTTTCTTCTAATGAATGTGACAAGATGAACACCAGATTCTGGTTGTGTTAAGGAACGAAACCCAACAAAAGGATGGGTTCGAGGATGGAATGATGAAAAATGTGGAAATATTAAAAAACCGGATTATTGAGTGCCTCAAGCCGATCGATCCGGCCAGAGTTATTCTTTTCGGTTCCTATGCATGGGGAAAACCGAGCAAAGACAGTGATATAGATCTTTATGTGGTGACGAAAGATGACTTCATGCCGAAAAATTTTTCAGATAAAATGCGTATCAAGTCAGAAGTTGCAAAGAAACTGTTGGAACTTAGAAAAGAATTCGGTGCTGATTTGATTGTTCATACGATTCCTATGCATCAGAAATTTATAGCAATGAAAAGTTCTTTTGCACGAAAAATTATGTCCGAAGGTGAGGTGCTGTTATGAATGAGAATGCAAAGCAATGGCTTGAAGGCGCTTTGATGGATTTGCGCAACATTGAAAAGATCATGGACGATGAATATTTAACTCCCATTGCTTGTTTCCATTCCCAGCAATGTGTTGAGAAAGCACTGAAAGCAGTATTGGAACAATTTGGTTATGATGTTCCAAAGACGCACGATTTGGTTAGGCTTTATGAATTGATACCAAACCATCTTAATTTACACTTAGATTTAGACATGCTCCAAACCATCAGCGATCTTTATATCGAAACCAGATATCCTGGAGAATTTGGACTGATGCCAAATGGGAAGCCGACATTGGATGATGTCAGGAATCTATATGAGTTTTCAAAAAAAACGCATAAAGACATTGCTGATATAATAAAAAGCTGATGTTGTTGTTTGCTGCTGTGAAAAAAGATTTATTTAATTTGTCTGGAAAAATCGTTGTCCTCACCGGCGCATTGGGCCAGTTGGGCCGGCAATATACCGACATATTGTTGTCGTATGGAGCCAGAGTCGCAGGATTAGATATCTTTGCGCCGGAATCGGATGCAGTTTGTTCCTATCTGGCGCAACGGGATAACTTGATCTATGTCCAGACAGACATCACCCGGAAGCCGCAGATTTCAGCGGCCCTTGAATGGGTTGTCAAAGTATGGGGGGGGCCTCCGTTCGGCCTGATTAATAACGCGGCCCTGGATTCGCCGCCCTCTGCGCCCATTGACGAAAACGGACCCTTTGAAACTTATCCATCCGAGTCTTTAGACAAGGTGCTGGATGTTAATTTGAAGGGCGTGATCTATTGCTGTCAGGTTTTCGGAGGGGCCATGGCCAAAGCCGGCGGCGGATCGATTATCAATATTTCATCGATTTACGGCATGGTCTCCCCCAACCAGAACATTTATGAATACCGACGGGCGGCCGGGGAGATTTTTTATAAACCCGTGGCCTATTCTGTTTCAAAATCCGCATTATTGAATCTGACCCGGTATCTGGCCACCTACTGGGCAAAAGAAAAAGTACGCGTCAATACGCTGACGCTGGCAGGCGTGTTCAACAATCAGGACCCGAGATTTCTGGATGCCTATTGCCGTCAGATTCCCGTTGGCCGAATGGCCAATCCGGATGAATACAACGGCGCAATTATTTTTTTGTTGTCAGATGCTTCCACATACATGACCGGCGCCAATCTGGTTATGGACGGCGGCTGGACTGCGTGGTGATTCATTGCAATTTTAAGAGGTTAAAAGGTATCAATTCATGTCTGTTCCCTTCTATAATTCGATCGTATTTCTTCATATTCCAAAAGCCGCCGGGACCACGCTTCAACAGATTATCAGAAAACAATATCGCTCCCATGAGGGTGTTTTTTATCATCATCAGCGGATACATAATTTTTTTAGATTGCCGGAAGATCAACGGAAAAAAATTAAAATTTTTACAGGGCATTTTAGTTTTGGCCTTCACGTTCATCAATATCTCGCGCATCCAACCGCCTATGTGACGATATTGAGAAATCCTGTAGAACGCGTGATTTCAACATATTTTTATATTCTCAGAACGCCGGGCCATACGCATTATCAGACGACAAAGAACTTAAGCCTGTATGATTTTGTCAAAAATGGCGTTTCTCAAATTGGCATTGATAACGGGATGACCCGCCTTTTGTGCGGGATCAAAGACGGCGCTTCAATCCCTTTTGGAGAATGCACCGAGGCAATGCTTGAATCGGCTAAAACGAATCTTTCTCGGTATTTTTCTGTTGTGGGATTAACAAAACGATTTGATGAAACAGTGCTTCTGCTGAATAAATTATTCGGCTGGAACCCTTTTTATATTAAGGAAAATGTAACAGCTCGCCGGCCCTCTCGGATTTCGATGGATACAATAGAATTAATCAAAAAAAATAATAAACTGGGCATCGAATTGTACAATTATGCCGAGGCCTTATTTGATAATCAATTAAAATCACATATTCCTTTGCTGGATGATGAATTGAACAAATTCCGTTTTCTCAATTCAATCTATAAGATTAATCGAATTAATCCGTTATTTTTATTTCGAACAAGAGGAAAATGGGGATTAATGTATTAAGAATCGGATCAGCGGAAAAAGAAACGGGAGTTTTGTGCGGATGGTCAATTTTATCAAAATCAAACAGGTGCCAAACCAGATTGCAGGCAGTGAGTGTTGGCCGGTTTTGGGAAAAAAATTGAATAAGTTTTGTCCATCTGATGGAAAATTATTGTTTGAAACAGCGCGATCATACCATGAAGATGTATTGCAGGCGGTGGATTCGGCAAAAAAGGCTCAACCCATGTGGGCCGACACGCCGCCGGTTCAGCGGGGCATGATATTGCATGAAATTGTCTTGCGCATGAAAGATCGTAAAAAAGAAATTGCCCAAATCGTGGCGTTGGAAACCGGCAAATCTTTCAAAGATGCCCTGGCTGAAACCGAAGGGGCAATTGCCCTGGGATTGTTTTACGCCAGCGAAGGCCAGCGGCTGTATGGCCGGACCTGCACCAGCGGGGTTGCCAATAAATACGCCATGACCATCCGGCAGCCCGTGGGCATTGCCGGGCTGATTATCGCCGCTAATACGCCCATTGCCAATATCGCATGGAAAGTCTTTCCGGCATTGATCTGCGGAAATGCGGCTGTATTGAAAGCCGCCGAAGACACCCCGGCCACGGCCTGGTTTTTTGGTAAAATCGCCCATGAGGCAGGACTGCCGCCGGGTGTGCTCAATATTGTCCAGGGCTTAGGCGAGGAAGCCGGCGCGCCCTTGGCAGCGCATCCGGATGTGGGCGTGATCAGTTTTACCGGATCCACCAAAGTAGGGCGATACATCAGCCGGGTGGCCGGTGAACGGCTTGCAAAAGTTTCCCTGGAACTGGGCGGAAAAAATCCCCTGGTGGTCTGTGATGATGCTGATCTGGATAATGCAGTGAAATGGACGCTTTTGTCTGCTTTCAGCAATGCCGGCCAGCGGTGCGCATCCGCCAGCCGGATCATTGTTTTTGATAAGGTGTATGATGAATTTACGGCCATGTTGGTGGATCGGACTGCCAAACTAAAGGTGGGGCCGTCCGATGAAGATGATTTCGGGCCGGTGATCAATGAAAGACAATTACAAAATATGCTTGAAGCCGTAACCCGGGCACGGGAAAAAGGGGCCGTTATTCTGACCGGCGGCGGGCGGTTAACAGACCCGGCTCATGCAAACGGGTTTTATATGGCGCCCACCCTGATCGAGAATGTGGATCCCCATGATGACATCTCAAGAACGGAATTGTTCGGCCCTATTGCATGTGTATATCGTGTGAAAGATTTTGATGAGGCCCTTTCAATGGCCAATGACTGCCCCTATGGCCTGACGGCGTGTATTCATACCAAAAGCATTCACCGCGCCCTCCAGTTTACCCAAAAAGTGCAGGCGGGTGTGGCAGTGATGAACGCCGGAACCTTCGGCAGCGAACCCCACATGCCGTTCGGCGGCGTGAAACAATCCGGCAACGGCAGCCGGGAGCCGGGCACCGAGGCCTTGGATGTGTATTCGGAATTAAAGGATGTGTATATTAATATTGATCCCACAAAGATTTAAGATGAGAGAGAAGGAACTGGATCAAAAGGATGTCTTTTTGCATATCTTTCCTTTAAAGGGAAGTTGGGTGGGGTTGAAAAATGAATAAATATAGTATGATCGCTTTGATTCCGGCCCGTTCCGGCTCCAAGCGGGTGCCGGATAAAAATATCAAACCCCTGGCCGGGCATCCGCTGATCGCTTATACCATCAGCGCAGCACTGCAAAGCGGGATTTTTTCCCGTGTGGTGGTGTCAACAGACTCGGAAAAATACGCTGTTATCGCGCGGCATTATGGCGCAGAAGTCCCTTTTTTAAGGCCTGGGCAATTTGCCGGGGATACGTCGCCGGATATCGAGTGGGTGGACTATACCTTAAGACGGCTTTGGGACGAGGGGCTGATATTTGACTGCTTCAGCATTTTGAGGCCCACCAGCCCGTTTCGTATGCCCCATACCATTGTCCGGGCATGGAATGCGTTTTTAGCAGAACAGGGGGTGGATTCGCTTCGGGCAGTTGAAAAATGCAAGGAACATCCGGGAAAAATGTGGGTGGTGCATGGCCGGCGCATGACCCCTTTGTTGCCGCTGTGGCCGTCCCAGCAGCCCTGGCACAGCAGCCAGTATGCATCGCTGCCGGAGGTTTATGTCCAGAACGCCAGCTTGGAAATTGCGTGGTCCCGGGTGGTGTTTGAAGATCATACCATTGCCGGCAATGTGCTGATGCCGTTTTTTACCGAAGGGTATGAAGGGTTTGATGTTAATCGTCCCTATGACTGGCGTCTGGCTGAGGATTTGGTTAAAAGCGGCGAAGCGGAACTGCCGATGATTTTGAAAACCCCATTTTCTTAATATGACTTTGGCTAAACTGAAGAGAAAATATAAATGGATGAAAAAATAAAATATTGGATAGAACTTTCAGATTATGATTTTGATACTGCAAAAGCTATGCTGACGTCAGGAAGATTTCTATATGTTGGTTTTATGTGTCATCAAGTGATTGAAAAGTTGTTAAAGGCCTACTGGCAGTTTAAATTTTGCGAACTTCCGCCTAAAACTCATAATCTTGCATATCTAAGTGACAAATTAGGGATTCTCGACGCCTTTTCGAATGAACATATTGAATTCATAGACGAGTTGGAACCGTTGAATATTCAATCAAGATATCCGGAACACAGTGATTTGCTCAGTAAAAGATTTGATCAAAAATATGCAGAAAAGATATATCATCAAACACAGGAAGTGCAGTTATGGATAAAGCAGAGGCTGTTGAAAGATCTAAAAACTATTTAAAGAGTATCAAAGAAATTATTTCTTTTGAAAGAGCCTATCTTTTTGGATCGTATGCCAGAGATCAGCAAAGAGATGATAGCGATATCGATATTGGCATCATGGTAAAGGACCTGAATGAGGATTATTTATCCATAATGAAGAAGTTGTATAAACAGAGACGGAGTATCGACGTTAGGATTGAACCGCATTTATTTATAATAAATAAAGATAAATTAGAGTTTTTCCGTGAAATTGAAAAAAATGGAATAGAGTTAAAGATTTAATAAATAAATTAAAAAAAATAGCCCTCTTCATGAGGTTCGAGAAATTTAGCAAATATGATCAACATCAGATTCATTCCGATTGAAGAATTCAGCCGCATCCGCACGGCAAATATCAATGCCTATGAAAAATGCGCCCTGATTGCCGATATGTGCCGCGCCAATGCCCTGGCTGCCGTTAAACGGGCAGGTTCCGGGCATTTGGGGTCCAGTTTCAGCGCCATGGATATTGTTGTTTGGTTGTATTATCAGGAGATGAATACCATGGCCCTCGGCAATGATCATCCGGACAGGGATATTTATTTTTCGTCAAAAGGCCATGATGTGCCGGGATTATATGCCGTGCTTTTTTCCCTGGGAATTATTCCAAAAGAAAAACTTCTCAAACTCCGGCGCCTGGGCGGATTAGACGGCCATCCCCATGTGAGCATTCCCGGCATTGAAGCCAACAGCGGATCATTGGGCATGGGGATATCCAAAGCCAAGGGCATGGCGTATGCCAAACGTTTAAAAGGAAACAAAGGCCGTGTTTTTGTGCTAACGGGCGATGGCGAGCTTCAGGAAGGTCAGATTTATGAGGCGTTGCAGACAGCCGTGCATCAGGGCATTACGAATTTATACGTGATCGTGGATCATAACAAAGTCCAATCCGACAAGCCCGTTAAGGAGATCTGCAACCTCGGCGATATTGAGGCAAAGTTTCAATCCTTCGGGTGGCATACGGCGCGATGCAATGGCCATGATTTTGCGCAGCTTGAAAAAAAATTCACTGAATATAAAACCGTCCATGATCGGCCCAAGATATTGATTGCCGATACCATTAAAGGCAGGGGCATTTCTTTTATGGAGCATCCCGCGGCTCTGGCAGCCGATAATGGGTTGTACCGCTGGCATTCCGGCGCTCCGGATGACACGTCATTTGATGCGGGATATGATGAACTCACTAAGCGGATCAATACGCGTCTTAAAAATTTAGGCTTTGATGAATTGAAATTAGAGGATGTGCCTGAAGACGACAAACCGCCGTCGAGCGTCTCGCGGGAATACGTGGCTGATGCGTTCGGCAAAGCCCTTGTTGAAATAGCAAAACAAAGAACGGATCTGGTCGTGTTGGATGCAGACCTGGCCGGAGACTGCCGGCTCAGAGCATTTGAATCAAAATATCCTGACCGGTTTATTGAAAACGGAATTGCCGAGCAGGATATGGTGTCCATGGCAGGCGGGTTGGCGCTCCAGGGGTTGCTGCCCGTGGTAAACACCTTTGCCGCATTTTTATCTTCCAGGGCAAATGAGCAGATTTACACCAATGCCTGCGAAGGAACCAAAATCATCTACGTCTGTCATTATTCCGGGCTCATTCCGGCCGGGCCCGGACAGTCCCATCAGAGTATCCGGGATATATCATTGTTCGGCGCGTTGCCGAATTTTGATATCATCCAGCCGTGCAATGGGATTGAAACAGAAAAAGCCGTTGATTATGCCGTCAACCAGGCCGCAGGCAATTGTGTGATCCGGCTGGTCATCGGCCCGTCGCCGCGCATCATCACTCTTCCTGAAAATTATCAATTTAAACCCGGCGTCGGGACGGTCCTTCATGAAGGGACGGATGCGGTGCTGTTTGCCTATGGTCCGGTCATGCTGCATGAAGCCTTGACAGCCGCTGAAATTCTTCAACAACGTCATTTTAGTCTGAAAGTCATCAACATGCCCTGGCTGAACCAGGCGGATAAATCCTGGTTTGAATCGGTCATCGGCTCTTGTTCTTCCATTTATGTGCTTGAAGACCATGCGCCTGTGGGCGGTTTGGGGGATTTTCTGATTAACCGTCTTACTGAATCCCGGCTGCTTGCAAACAGGCGGTTCAAAAAGCTGGCGGTGGAAGGTTTTGCAGCCTGGGGAACCCCGCCCGAGGTTTTGAAATATCATGGATTGGACGGGGCATCAGTGGCGGATTTAATCTTGACGGTAAAATAGCATGAAATCAGCGCTCAAACAAATTCAGACCAAAATAAAAAAAATCATTAATCCAAACGCAGTCTCTTACGCCGACCAATACCCGGATTGGCAAAAGCTTTTATCTCAAGATTGGGATCAATGGCAGACTGCTCTGAAAAAAGCCAGTGGCGGCCCCCGGATCTTGATTGCAACCGGCGTGGGCGGGCATGTGCCGGTGGTCACGTTAGATAGTTTGCTGTCTGTTGCATTAACCCTTCGGGGCGCTGAAGTCCATGTATTATTATGTGATGGCGTTTTGCCTGCATGTGAACATTTGACCATTCATGATACAGCGCCAGATAAATTGGCTAAAAACGGCGTTTCCCGGCGCAGATGCGCCAATTGCTTTCGACATGCGGATAAAATATATCGCGATTTGGGTGTGCCGGTTCATTATTACAGTGAGTTTATCCAGGAAGATGAAAAACAACAGACCGTGATGTTGGCAGCAACTATCCCCTTTGATGAGATATCAAGATACTGCCTGGGCGGACTAAGGGCGGGTGAACACGCTTTAGCAGGCGCATTGCGTTTTTTTGCCAGGGGCACATTGGACCAGGAAAGGTTTGCGGACCCTATTTTAAGGCATTATTTTAGAGCATCGCTCATGACGCTTTTTGCCGCACGACGGTTGATGCAGCAGATTTCATTTGAATGCGCCAGTTTTCATCATGGGATATACATACCCCAGGGCATATTGGGTGAAGTCGCCCGCAGTCTTGGCGTGCGGGTGGTCAATTGGTCTGTGGCGTATCGCAAAAAAAGTTTTATTTTCAGCCATCACGACACCTACCATCATACCTTGATGACCGAGCCGGTTTCAGCCTGGGAAAGCATGAAATGGTCGGCCCGGCATGAAGCGGATATTTTGGATTACCTGAAAAGCAGGTCGAAAGGAACCCATGACTGGATCTGGTTCCACGAACGGCCAAAGGAGGATATTGATCAGATTGTCCGGGAAGTGGGCGTAAGTTTGAATCGTCCCATTATCGGTATGCTCACCAATGTGATGTGGGACGCCCAGCTTCATTATCCGGCCAATGCATTTCCCAATATGCTGGAATGGGTGATTCAGACCATCCGGTATTTTGGAGGCAGGCAGGATTTGCAGCTGGTGATCCGGGTGCATCCTGCGGAACTGAGGGGAACCGTTAAGTCGCGCCAGTTGATGGAACATGAAATCAACAAATTTTTCCCGCAATTGCCGGGCAATGTATTCATTATTCCGCCGGACAGCCAGGCCAGCACCTATGCAATCAGTTCGATATGCAATGCGGTGATCATTTATGGAACCAAGACCGGCGTGGAATTGACCAGCATGGGGATTCCGGTGATCGTGGCCGGAGAAGCATGGATCCGCAATAAAGGGCTGACGTTGGACGCGGCATCCATTGATGAATACTTCAAGATTCTGGATCAGCTTCCCCTAACGCGATCTGTAGATGAAGAAGCCATGCAGCGCGCCAGAAAATACGCGTATCATTTCTTTTTCCGCCGGATGGTTCCTGTTCAAAGCATTGAACCACAATCCGGATGGCCGCCCTATCGCGTTGAATTCAAAAATATGAATGCATTAAAGCCTGGTGTGGATCCAGGTTTGGATACACTTTGTGATGGCATTTTATTGGCAAGGGAATTTATTTATCCAGCAGAATCATTTTAAAGGATACATCAAGACATGCCGATTGATGATACTCATGCTTTTGGGGGGTGTCCAGTTTATTCAAAGCCATCAAATTTTTTTCTATTTGATAAATTTCTGTTTAAGTATCTATTTAAATTGAATCTATTAAAATGGAAAAAAAAATATAAAGTGTGGAATCAATTTGTTGAAAATTCAACTATTTCACATAGCGTTCGCTTGGGGCCAAATGCCTGGTGTGTTAATTGTCAGAAAGATCCAAGAAATATTATATTAGAAGAAGGTGTGATTTGCCGAGGTTTGTTGCGAACTGAAAAATTCGGTAGTGGAAAAATCATTATTCATTCAGACGTCTACATAGGTGATGACAGCCTCATTAGTTGCGCTGACCACATTGAAATAGGTTCTCGCACTTTAATCGCTCATGGCGTTCAGATTTTTGATAATGACACCCATCCAGTTGATTATAGAGATCGTGTGTTGGACTGGGAGGCAATAATAGAGAATAA
>FWPV01001453.1_pt1 | contig 20107 bp, 22 predicted proteins | sample 2228371 | NCBI WGS metagenome assembly FWPV01 (sample SAMEA103939776, study PRJEB20133) | metagenome | reverse complement strand
CCAGCAACGTCAAAAGCGCCAAAACGAGGAGCACCCTGCGCATAGCTTTACCTTAGCGCAGGGAGGGTAACCAGCTTTGTCAGGAGGTAACCGAAATGAGTTAAGAAGGTAACCATTCTGAGAGGGGGGTTGGTTACCTGGGGGGTGCTATAAAAATAAGTGAAAGGAAGGTGATAGATGGCCCTACTAGCTAGAATAGTTCGCTACCTTATAGAACGGATTCGATCCATCCGAATCGAGGTAATGAGCACGGAGGAATTTGAGCGTCGCAAGTCAGAGTTGCAAAAACCGAAGCAGTGAGGTGGTTCTTCATGAAGAAGCTCCTAAAGCGCTTGCGTTTAGAAGTGCGTGGTGGTTGCTGCGGTATAACCATCGTGATCTATGACTCGTTTGGTCCCTTGTACTACTTCAGCTAGGAGGCAGACATGGTTCGCTTTGGTAGACTTTTTGTGTGGGTAAAAGCCGGTTGCTGTGGTTATACTGTATGCATATCAATTGGGAATCTCGGACCCTACTGTGGTGGTTAGGTTTGCTCGCCGGAAAACTTGCCCTTCTTGTAGGACTTCTTTTATCCGCGAGATTAAACGTCGAGAGTTGCATTAGTTGCTCAGGATTACGACTCAAACTTTCTTTTAGGCAAAAAAGCCGCAGCTAGCAGGTACTGGGGAAAGGAGGTCGTTTTAGACGATAAAAGACCTCCTTTATCTTCATAAGGTAGGTGTAGGCTATGGCAGTAGCGTTTACTTTTTTTCTCTTGCTTGTTGCGTATCTGCTCAACAAAGCCACTTCTCGCACTCAGCCCACTTACCGAGGCTACAAAAACTCCGTATTTATCTCTTTTGTAGCATTCACTTTCTGGCTGATGCTGGATCACTGGCTTGTTCCTGGTTTTTGGTGGACGTTGCCAAGTGCGGCTCTTGTCGAGGTCTTCGCACTCAACGTGGGGATGATGGTGCTCAACATCCTGCTTTACCGTTGGTACATGGGAGGTAGTGACTATCCTGATTTGGTTCGGATTGGAGTCGTGAGCGATGGTTGTCCACATGATGGATTGTATGCCATTCCTAAAAATTTTACCACTCACGGAGGTACCACTCTGTGGGAAGAGATCGTATTCAGAGGAATGATCGGTTTGGGACTGTTTTTTCTCTTTGGCCCCTTGGTATCTATCGTTGCCACGTCTCTCGCCTTTGGACTACTGCATTACCTACCTTTTCGAGCCTATGCCCGGCATCACTCAATTCGGCCTGACCGATACGTGCTAGGGGCGTTTATTAGTCCCAGCTTGTTTCCGGCTATATTCATGGCGGCTAACCTCTTCTACGGCTCATTAATCCCGGGTTGGATTATGCACTGGGGGTTGAACTGTTCTGTCGGTCTGTACCTTCGCTACATCCTGCCCACCCTTTCGAGTCGAGGCGAATAAAGCATGCTGGTCGAGCTAGAAAAAGTTACTGCCTACTACCGGTTGCCGGGGAGAGTTCCCGTTAAAGCCCTCGACGGGGTTGAGCTGACCATATCCGCAGGTGAAGTGGTGGGGTTGCTGGGTCCCAACGGAGCAGGTAAAACCACCCTTATGCGCTTGATCCTGGGTCTGATGCACGCAGACTCGGGATATGTTTCGGTGCTTGGCCTCGATCCAGCCACACAGCGCCACCAGGTGGTGAGGCAGTGCGGTGCCATCATTGACGGGCAGCGAGAACTGCCTCCCAGGTGGACGCCTCTGGATTTGCTCACTTTTGTGGGAGTCAGCTATGGGCTACCCAACCGGGTCATTCGCCAGAGAGCAACGAACCTCCTCGAGCGCTTCGGCTTGGCAGAGTTCAAGAATACCGTGATCAACAGTTTTTCACGGGGCATGAGACAAAAGCTGTCGCTTGCGCTCGCCTTTCTGCATGAACCTAGGTTTCTGGTGCTGGATGAGCCCACCCTTGGACTGGATGTCGAAGCGACCCGAGAGATGCTCGAGCTTATCAGTTCTTTTGCCTCGAGCGGACGCGCCGTACTCATATCCTCGCATCAGCTCACCCTAATCGAGCATATCGCCCATAAGGTTGTTGTCCTCTACAAGGGTAGAACCATTTTCCACGGTAGCCCCGAAGCCCTCATCCGGCGGGTAGGAAGAGGAAGGGTGGAACTCGAGTTCGAGGAGTTGCCGGATCAGCTCGTGGAAGCCCTGTCGGACACAGCTACCGTAGCGGGCCGCCAGGTTACCGTTCCTCTCGATGTGGATAGCCTAACTACGGTGTTGAGAATAGCACAGCGGTTTGGTGCAAGGTTGGTCAACGTCAACCGCTCGCTGGATCTTGAGAGCGCTTACCTAGCTCTTTTAGAAAAGGAGGCTTGATCTTCATGTCGATCTACCTTAGGGTTTGCTGGTTGACCTTCAGAAACAGAATTCTGGAGGAGTCTCGATACCCGCTCCAGTTCGTGACCAACTACGTTTCTTTCTTTCTTATAGGGGTCTTATTGGCGTTGGGCAGTATCGCGATTCAGGGTGTGGGTACGGTCGAGGCAAACGCAGCGGGCTTTTTCCTCGCCTTCATGGCGGGCGGAGCGCTGAACTTGCCTATGGATGTGCTATCGGGGAACAAAACCCGACTGGAGGAGTTTTACCTGAGGCCGCTACCGTCGGTACCCTATTTGCTGGCTATAGCAATTGGGCGATCTATTGAGACCGTACTCACCTTGGCTCTGTTTGTCCTCGCCCTGGCGGCCATGAGGGGCAGTGACCCAAGCAGTGCCTTCAACCTGGCCGTGATCGGTTTTCCGGTGTTCTTCTCAATGTGGGGTGTGGGCCTGGCACTGGCGGGGATACGCCTGGTATTTCACAAAATTGGCGCTTTGCCTCAGATTTTGACGATCGCCCTGCTCGGCACTGCCTTGGCTGCCCCTACTTCTACCCTAACCGGCTTGGCGCACTTCTCTCCGTTTGCAGGCGGCCTGCTGTATCTCAGGGTCGGGCAGATCGATCCCTTCTGGTTTGGAACCTCGTGTCTACTCAGCTTGATAGGGGGTGCGCTGGTCTTCTTTTGGGGCGAGAGCAGGATGCTCAAAAGGGGGCTGATCGGTCAGGAGTGATGGCAGGGGGCCTAGCGGTCTTACCCGGCTCGACCTGGCCATAGCCCGCTCATGCTGAGGAGCATATGGATTCCATGGTGCAGAATACCGATTCCTCCGGGCGTATCCTCCTGGCCCACGACCTCTGCAAGCACTATCTCCAGGGGAAAAGATGGATCGAGGCCCTGAAGGGGGTTAGCCTCGAGCTCTTCCGAGGGGAAATTCTGATCCTTCTGGGCCCAAACGGCGCGGGAAAGACGACCCTGGTCAAGGTTCTGGCGGGCTTAGTCGAGCCAGACGGAGGGAAGGTGGAGTTACAGGTAGAAGGGAAACAGCCCTGGATGGGAGCGGTGCTGGAGGGCAATCGCAACCTCTACTGGCGCCTGACCGCCCTAGAGAACCTCATTTACTTCGGCACCCTGCGCGGTCTCACCCCCAAGGAGGCCCGGCAGCGGGGATTAGAGCTTTTAGAGGCAGTGGGACTTTCGGATAAAGCTCACCAGACCGTGGGCACCCTCTCCCGCGGCCAGCAGCAGCGGGCAGCCCTAGCCACTGCCCTGACGCACGACCCACCCATCCTTTTCCTGGATGAGCCCACGCTGGGGGTAGACCTGGAGGCCCAGGAGGCCATCCGCTCCTGGCTCCTGCGGCTCAAGAATGACGGCAAGGCCATCCTCCTCACTACCCACCAGATGGATCTGGCCGAGGCGGTGGCCGACCGGGTAGCCATCCTCCTGGAGGGCGAGGTGGCCCTGGAGGGAAGAACCCAGGAGGTGCTCGAAGGTTCCCCTGGGGCTCCCTTCCGGGTGGATCTGCGCGCGCCCTTAGAGGAAGGGGATCCACGTCTCGCCCGGCTCAGGGCCTGTGGGGCAGAGATGGAGGGGACGGCGATCCGGGTGGTGGGAGAGGAAACCCTTTGGGAAGTCCTTAGAATTCTCGACCCACTGCCCCTAGAGCGGGTAGAACGGGAAAGCCTCTCCCTTGCGGGGCTTTTCTGGCGCGTTTTGGGGGAAAGGAGGAAGCAGTGCTCCAGGTCGTCTACATAGAGTTCTGGCGCTTGTTGAGGGCACTTGTCCGCTACCCCATGGAGCTCCTGGGGGCGTGCTGGGGGCGGTCGTGGTCTTTACCCTCTTCTTCTCCGGGGCTCGCTACCTGGCCGGCCCTGCTCTCTTCGGGGAGCGGCTGGAGGCTTTGGTGGTGAGCCTCCTCGCCTGGACCCTGGCCTTCTCTCTTCTCTCCCATTCGGCTTCCAATCTAACTGAGGAGGCCCTGACAGGGCTTTTGGAGCAGTTAGCCCTCACCCGCCCCGGGCTTTTGGGCGTGATTCTGGTTCGAGCTACCCTCTCCCTTCTGCAGATTGGCTTACTAAACATCCCGGTTTTCCTGGCGATCCTACTCGCCTCCGGAGCCCGACTGGATTTTTACCCGCTGGCTCTCCTCCCTCTTACAACTCTGGCCCTGGGCGCTTTGGGTTTAGGGCTGCTCTTGGGAGGGCTGGCCCTGGTGTACAAGCGAGTGGGCCAGCTCTTGGGCCTTCTCCAATTCCTCCTCTTGGGTCTTTTTCTGGTACGCTTTGAGGCTCTGACCCAGCCTTGGAATGCTCTGGGCTACCTCCTGCCGCTGGTGCCCTCGGTGGCCGCCCTGCGCCTTTTGCTGGGGCAGGGGGAGGATCCCGGATGGGGCCTCTTTCTCCTCGCCGGGATCAACGCCCTTGCCTACCTAGCTCTGGGGATTGGAGCCTTTCAGCGTGCCCTGCGCAGGGCACGGCGGCAAGGTGTGCTGGGAACGTACTGATGGGGCGACCATCGAAACCTCATCCCAGGCCTGTGTCTCGCAGGAGCGCCTTGGTGCACTGCAGTATGCACCACTGTGATGACGTGGGCATGCCAAGATAGTGTTCAAGACCCCAAATGGGTGACGGTTTGTAGTTGTGATCTTCACAGAGACGTGTGATGATGTTTTTGAGACCATCTGCATCGGAGGCAACAAATGGGTTTCGTGCGGTATCTACCGGATCTGGCCGTGCTAGCTTCGTTGGTTCTGGTTCCCTTGATGGTCGATTGGGCATTCCCCAACCGGGGGGTTTCTGATAGGTCCCTTGCTCTTTTTGGCTTGCCCTTTCTATTCGGATTTCTCTTAGCAGTCCATCCATTGGCCTGGCTCGTGCGTTCCGTGTGGACTTGGCTGATTTTGCTGATCGCCATCGTTTGGGCGGCGACAACCGTCAGGCAACTATCCCCCGCCGATCTACCTTTAGTGCTGCTTCTAGGTGTATCGGGCTTAGCTGTTGGACTAGCTTACGGGAAGCGCCATAAACCAGAGGCTTAGGCGGGCCCAAGAGGAGGAGTTTATGAACCTTCTTGTGGACATTCTGGTCAATCTGGTGGGTGCGCTACTCCTGGCCGTACTCACTGTCGTCCTAGGCTGGGAGGCGTACCTGGACAACAGGCCCTGGTTGGCGCTGGTGGTGGGGGTGGCTTTTGGTCTACTTATGGACTGGGTGATGTGGCGCTTGGGGTTGCGCCCTAGGATTCGTCTGAGCGTTCAAGGTCTGGAGCGTTCGGCCTTGGCCCTGGCTGTTTTGGCCGCATACGTTGTGCTGTTCAACCCGGCCTTCACTCGGGAGTGGGGCTGGATGACCTACGTGGTGATCGGGATAGCCATGGTCTCCGCCTTACGGATTTTGACCCCCGGCGCCCGTCCGATCGCCTTGGCCTCTAGCCAATCCGGGGTCTAACTTGACCTGGCTACGCCGCCACTACCCCGCGCTCGAGCACCCGCTCTACCTTCGGCTGCTCGGGGCCACCGCCCTCTCCAGCCTGGGCAGCCAGTTCACTGTGCTGGCCCTGAGCGTGGCCGTCTTCAGCGCCACCGGCTCGGTGGCCTCGCTGGCGGGCATATGGGCGGTGCGGGTGGCCTCGAGGCTCCTGCTCCAGCCCCTCACCGGCGCCCTGGCCGACCGCTGGGACCGCCGCCGCACCCTGGTGGGCGGCTACCTGTTGAGCGCGCTGCTCTCGGCCAGCCTGGTTCTGGTGCTGCTCGAGCCGCTGCTGGTCTATCCCCTGGTCTTCCTGATCCAGACCGTGGAGGGCCTGGTGAGCCCCACCATGGCCGCAGTGGTGCCCTCCTTGGTTCCCAAGGAGGCCCTGGTCTCGGCTAATGCCCTACGGGTCGTTCTGACCAAGGTCACCGCCTCGCTGGGCCCGGCCCTGGCTGGCCTGCTCTATGGCCTGGTGGGCCCGGTCTGGCTGTTCATCTTCGATGCCCTCACCTTTGCTGGCGTGGCCTACGCTGTGCTCGGCCTGCCACCGGCCCTTGGTGCAGCCCCCAGCCGGGGCACCTCCCTCTGGGCCGAGGCCGCAGAGGGCCTGCGATTTGCCGTGGCCAGCCGAACGGTGTGGATGATCTTGCTGCTCTCTATGCTCACCTCCTTGTTCTGGCGGGTGGTGGAGATCGTGATGGTGCCTATCTCACTGGAGGTGGCCAGCATCGGGGCCGCGGGCCTGGGGCTCCTGTACACCAGCCTCACCCTGGGCGGGGTGGTGGGGGTAGCCACCCTGGGGGCGCTGAAAAAGGGCGTACCCGGCCTCGCCTGGGTGGTTCTGCTCAACACCCTGCTGGCTGTCCCTATGCTGCTGGGGGCCACCTTCCCGACGTTTCCGGTTCTCCTGGCTGTGTTCTTCCTCAGCGGTATCCTTTTCGACATATCCGGCGTGGCCACCCAGTCGCTGTTGCAGGCGGCGGTGCCCAAGCATCTGCTCGGGCGGGTGTTCAGCCTGGTGAACGTGAGCCTGGCCCTGGGGGTGTTGCCTGTGCTGGGGGGGCTGGATCCGCTGGTGCGCGCCCTGGGGCCAGCCGGGGCGCTGGAGGCCACCGCCCTGGTGGTCTGCGCCGCGGGGGCCCTCCTCTACATCGCTGCAATGGTTCGGGGTAGCCGCGCCGAGGCAAAGGAGGAGGGATGACTAGGACTAGTCAGAAGAGCGTGCATCTGCGGCCTGTGGATCTCGGTGATGCGGATAAAGTCCAAAGGTGGTACGCCGAGCCGCAGGTGGTGGAGTACGCCATCATCCAACCATTCCTGGGGTATTCCCTCAGCGAGGTGCAGGATCCGCTCAAGAAGTGGCTGGGTCGCGATGACCGCAAGCTATACGTGGTGAAAGCCTTAGAGCAAAATCGCGATGCAGGTTTGCTCTTTCTAGAACACATTGACTGGAAAAACCGGGCCGCAAAAATTGCCCTGCTCATAGGCGAGCCCGATTTGCGGGGACTTGGCTTAGGCCAGGCCGCGCTCCGCTGTCTGATTCAGCTAGGTTGCCATGACTGGGGGCTCCATCGCTTGGGGGCTAACTGCCTGGCTACCAACCATGCCATGATCCGTTGCCTTGAAGGGGTAGGTTTTGTTCAGGAGGGACTTATGCGAGAGGCGGTACTCCGCCACGGGCAATACCAGGATCTGCGAATATACAGCTACCTTCAACAAATAAGCCCCACAGAAACTGGTGACTTATAGGGTTCATCTGGCAGCGTTGGGCACCACAGCACCAATCTTCCAAACAAGGGCCTAGCGTCACCAAAGCCGAAATGGACTCTTTAGACCCTGATCACGAAACTTCCATACGGAGCCAGCGCTTCATCTGCAGTCACCAGCCCTAACCCCTCGACGGTGGCCTGGGCCAGCAGAATGCGGTCGAAGGGGTCGCGATGATGCCATGGCAGGCTTTGTACGGCCATGGCGTGCAGCGGCGTGATGGGCAGATGGGTGAACCCCTGTTGCTCCACCACCTCCAGAAAACCCTCCGGCATCCGCAACTTGCCCAGCGAAACCTTCACCGCCAGCTCCCAGGTAGTCGCGGCGCTCACAAAAACCTCGTCGGCCCGCTCAACCAACCGGCGGGCCTTGCGGGAGAGCCGCGGGTCATCGGAAAGCCACCACAGCACGATGTGGCTATCGAGCAGCAGGTTCAACCGGGCCTTCCTCCATCATCCGGGCCATTTCGGCATTGGGTTCATCAAAGTCCGGGGCAATCCAGATCTGCCCTTTCCAGACCCCCGGCACCCGTCTGGGCCTGGGAGGGGCCTCGGGAGGTACCAGCTTGGCCACCACCCGACCATACCGCCCGATAAGGACGACCTCCCCCCGCTCGACGCGTTCCACCAACCGGGAGAGCTGGGCCTTGGCCTCAGCGATGTTGACCAGCTTCTTGTTCCCAGTGGAAGCCTTAGGCATTGCCAACCCCATTCAATGGTAGAAGATATGACCATGGTTGGTCAACAAATAACGACCAAAGGCATCACTCCGCCCTGGCCCCATCAATCAACGAGGGGCTCCCCTTGCACCCAAGGCTGTTCCACTGTTCACGCCGTACTTCCTCGCCAGGCTGCGGAGGCTGGCCCCGGTCTTCTGGTGTATTCAGCCATCCGCCCAGTGTTTGGCCCGTTCCACCGCTTTTTTCCAGCCGCTGTAAAGCCGCTGCCGCGCTTCTTCAGGCATGGCCGGCGCAAAACGCTTCTGCACTGCCCAGCGCTGGGCAATCTGCTCCCGAGTGAGCATGCCCACCCCCACCGCGGCCAGGTAAGCCGCCCCCATAGCGGTGGTCTCGGTCACCTGGGGCCGCACCACCGGGGTGCCCAGGATGTCGGCCTGGAACTGCATCAAAAGGTCGTTGGTGCTGGCCCCGCCATCCACCCTTAGCTCGGAAAGCCGCAGCCCCGAGTCGGCCTCCATGGCCTCGAGCACATCCCGGCTCTGATAGGCAATGGCTTCCAGGGCCGCCCGGGCAATATGGGCTGCGGTGGTCCCACGGGTCAGGCCGATCAGCGTTCCACGGGCATAGGCATCCCAGTAGGGCGCGCCCAATCCCACAAAAGCGGGCACCAGATACACGCCATCGGTGCTCGTAGCCCTGGCCGCCAGGCTTTCCACCTCGCTCGAGTTTTGAATAATGCCCAGGCCGTCGCGCAGCCACTGCACCACCGCCCCAGCCACGAACACCGAGCCTTCCAGGGCGTACTCGGCCTTTTCCCCTTCTAGCTGCCAGGCCACCGTGGTCAGGAGGCCCCGCTGGGAGGCCACCTGCTCGCCCCCGGTGTTCATCAGCAGGAAACACCCGGTACCGTAGGTGTTTTTGGCCATACCGGGGGTGAAGCAGGCCTGGCCAAACAAGGCCGCCTGCTGGTCGCCTGCTACCCCGCTGATGGGAATGGCCGCCCCCAAAAGCTCGGGAACACTCTCGCCCAATAGCCCCGCCGAGGGCCGCACCTCCGGCAGCAGGGCTTTGGGAATGCCCAGGATGCCCAGCAGGTGCTCGTCCCAGCGCAGGGTGTGCAGGTTGAACAGCAGCGTGCGCGAAGCGTTGGAGACATCGGTAGCGTGGACTTTACCGCCGGTCAGGTTGTAGATGAGCCAGCTATCGATGGTGCCAAAGCACAGCTCCCCCTTGCCGGCCCGCTCCCGCAACCCCGGCACGTTTTCCAGCAGCCACTTGACCTTGGTCCCGGAAAAATAGGCGTCCAGCACCAAACCGGTCTTCTGGCGGAAGACCTCCTCGTAGCCCGTCCGGCGCAACTCGTCGCAGATGGTGGCGGTGCGGCGGTCCTGCCAGACGATGGCCCGGTGCACCGGTCGGCCAGTCGCCCGCTCCCACAGCACGGTGGTCTCGCGCTGGTTGGTGATGCCCAGGGCCACAATCTCGCTGGGCGGTATGGCCGCGCGCTGGATGGCCTCGCGGGCCACCTGGAGCTGCGTCTGCCAGATTTCCATGGGGTCATGCTCCACCCAGCCCGGCTGGGGGAAGTGCTGCATGAACTCCTGCTGGGCCATGGCCTGGGGCCGGCCTTCCAGGTCGAACACAATCGCCCGGCTGCTGGTGGTTCCCTGGTCGAGGGCAAGGATGTAGGGCATACGACCTCCTGTGTCCCGATTCTAACCCCTTGGTCAGATTTTAGATTTATAATCTAAAAATATGCAACGCAACAAGGAGTTCGCCAACCGGCTGCACGCCCTGAGCCCCAAGTTTGCCTATGTCCCCCTGGAAGACCGCTTCCTGATGAATCCCGGCCCTCTCAAATACCGCTTCAACGTGATTGGGGTGGGGGTCAACGGGCAGGAGCACATCAAGGTTACGCTGCTCGAGGGCCGCTGCACCATCCACGGGGTCTACGACCCCAACCCCAGCAGCGTGGAGGCCGCCCGGCGCATCAAGGCCCAGTTCACCCAGGAGCCTCTGGTGGTGTACGAGAGCCTCGAGGCCGCCTGCCACGACCCCGCCGTAGACGGGCTGATCATCTGCACCCCCAACCACACCCACCTCGAGGTGCTCAAGGTGGCGGTAGCCTCGGGCAAGCACATCCTTTTGGAAAAGCCCATGGCCACCAACATCCCCGACGCCTACGAGATATGGCAGATCGCGCAAAACTACCCCAAGGTACTGCAAATCGGGCTACAGTACCGCTACAAGCCCATCTACGTGGAGGCCATCCACGAGGCCAAGGTGCGGCGTAGCCTGGGGGAGATCAAGACCCTCACCATCCTCGAGCACCGCGAGCCTTTTCTGGACAAGGTCAGGCAGTGGAACAAGTTCTCCAAATACTCCGGCGGAACGCTGGTAGAAAAGTGCTGCCACTATTTCGACCTGTTCAACCTGTTCGCTGAGTCGCGCCCGGTGAGCGTGTACGCCTCGGGCAGCCAGGCGGTCAACTTCAAGGACTTCGAGTACCAGGGCGAGCGCGCAGACATCCTGGACAACGCCTTCGTCATCGTGGAGTACGCCAACGGGGTGCGGGCCAACTTCAACCTGTGCATGTTTGCCCCCATGGTCTACGAGGAGCTGGTCATCTGCGGCGACGAAGGCCGCCTCAAGGCCAGCGAGGGGGTGAACGGCCAGGCTTACTCCAAGTGGGAGAACTACCTCGAGGTCATCGCCATGCCAAACCGCACCTCCCGCACCATGACCCCCAGCTACCCCGCCCTCATCGAGGAAACCGGCCATAGCGGGGCCACCTACTACGAGCACCTGCGCTTTATCGAGGCCATGGACGGCCAGCCCTCCGGTGCGGCCACCCCCGAGGAAGGCTTCTGGAGCGTGGTGGTGGGCGTAGCTGCCGAGACCTCGGTCAAGCGGGGGGAGAAGGTAATGGTGAAGGAGCTGCTCGAGGCAAATGGGCTGGGCCACCTGACTTGAAATGGTTTCACAACAGCCTGTAGGGTCTGGCCTTGCTGCGTTAATACCGGATTTTGGTTAGTTCTGCACCTTATGGGAGGGCGATACCGCCCCTTGGAAGGGACACGCTTCCTTCGCCTGGCATTTTGGTTTGATCCTTTTGAATCCGGTCTTATTGGATTGGATCTTCATAGCCGCATACCAGTCACGCTTCAGTCATGCCCTGGCCTGTAGGCTAAGAGTAGATCGTAGGGAGGTGTTCCGATGAGACTGCTTGGTAGCTTGATTGGCGCAATTTTACTTCTGGGGTCCTTTGGCGTAGCCCTGGCCGAGAGCTTCGACATCTTCAACTACACCCCGCCCCAGGGCTGGAAGAAAAGCAACCTGCAAGGGGGGGTCATGCTCTCGCTGCAAACCAAAGAATCGTTCGGTGCGATTGTGCTTTATGCCAGCGTACCTGCCGGCAACAACCCCCAGCAAAACTTCCAGGGCGAGTGGAAGCGGCTGGTGGAAGAGGGCCTGGGCCTCTCCGGCGAACCCACCACCGAGATGGGGCCGCCCAACGGCGATTACCAGAACCTGGCCGGCGGCATCGCCGCTTCGCAGGATGGGCTGAACTATGTGGTGCTGCTTTCTACCTTCACCGGCCACGGACGGGTAGCCAGCATCCTCTACATCACCACCGACGAGAAACTCTTCGACCTGTTCGACCGCTTCAACAGTTCCCTCAAGCTAAGCAAGCCCAAGACGGCCCAGGCCCCTCCGGCCAACGTGGCCCGTCCCCCCGCCAATGCACCGGCCAACACCCGTACCATCGCCACCCCCACCACCCGGTTCAACGATGGTTGGGTATCCACCATCGAGAATGGCTTCGTGCGGGTGGCCAAAGGCGAGGTGGTGGTGCTGCTGCACTACGGCATGCCAATGCCGGAAAACCTGTGGGTTACGGGCAACGAGCAGGAGCGGGTGAACTACTACTGGAGCCGGCTGGTCGCACCTCGCTACCGTGTAGATGAGCTCAAGGTCTTCAAAAACGACGGCCCCTGTTATTTCTGCCTCTACTTTGGCGAGGGCAGCGCCACCGAGATTGCAACCGGTGCCCGCAAGCATGTGGCCCTCTTCGTTGGGTTTAACAAAGGCCTGGGCTATGCCATCCAGGTAGTGGCCCCCAGTTTTGCCGCTTTTCAGAAGGAGTTCCCCAACATCGAAGCGGTGGGCAAAATGACCGGCTACAACAAGTTTGCCGTCAAGAGCGCCGACCTCACTGGCAAGTGGCAAGAGAGCAGTTCTGTCGCGGGTCAGTACTACAACTCCATCACCGGCGCTTATGCCGGCATGAACGCGGTAAGCAGCGCCCATAGCTTCACCTTTAACCGCGATGGAACCTATACCTCCACACACGCCGGGGCCAGCGGCTTCGTGGGGTCACAGCAGTTTTACTCCCAGAAATACCAGGGCCGGCTTACCCTGAACGACTGGCGGATGAGCCTGACCAACCGCTACAACAACCGAACCGAGGTATTCGAGGCCTACTTCGAGATGACCGGAGCCGGGCCGGTTTTGCACCTGATTCGGGTCGATGCTCCGGGCATTCACTACCGGCTGATGCGGGAGTAGCTAGCCTGCTACCCCTGCCAGCTTCCAGTCCACCTCGAGCTGCATGGGCTTGATGGTATGCAGGAGTTCGTTCAGGCGATCGAGGGTCTCGAGGCCCTCTTCGCGCAGAGCCTCGCGCACCCTGGTTTTGTCCGGGTAGAAGCGCAGGGGATGTTGCCACACGGCTCGGCCTGCCAGATAACCACGGGCCCCGGCACTCAGGGCGGCTTCCAGCATCTGCACAAACCGGTCGGCCTCCAGGCCCCCCGAAAGCAGCAGCCAGGGCGCAGGTAGCCTGGTGTATTCGCGCATATCGGCTTCCAGGTCTTCGAGCGAATAGCCGCTGCCACCAAACTCCCTCACCAGACCAGCCGCACCGGGAAAAGCCAGTTTGTACAGGTCAATGTGAAAGCCAGGGTCGGCAAAGGCGGCGGCAATCTCGAGCGACATCTGGCGCAGCTTGGCGTTGTAGGTAGCGGAATCTTCGCCAGGAAGTGGATAGGGTAGCACCTCAAAGATAAATAGTCGGTCGGCTTTTTTGCACTGCTGGCCCACCTCGCGCACAAGGTGCAGCTGGTGCTCCACAATCTCGGGGGGTGCGTCGGGTCGGTGCCAGGCCAGGAGCTTTAGGCCGTCGGCCCCCATCCGCACAGCTTGTTCCACACTCCATCCCGGTATGATGGCGCTCTTGCGCCAGCCCCCCTCAACGGTTTCGAAGCGGTGGTGCTCGAGGGTCAGCATCAGGCCGGTCTCACGTGGCAGGGTGGGCATGGCCGCCGGGAAAGCGTAGTGTGGGTCAATCAGGATGCCGGTCACCGCGCGGCCCAGGGTCTCGGCCAGAATGCCCTTGAGTTCGGTCACCTCGGCGCTCACCTGCTCGGGGTCACGGCCCAGGGCCTTCGCCACGAGTTGCATCAGGGGGGGACGCTGGTCAATGGCCAGGGTGCCGAAACGCATAGCACCATCACCGATACGCGCAAAGGAACGGGCCTTGGCAGGGGTGGTCTTCATAGGTCACCTTGAGCAAAACACTTGATAGCCTCACCCCAACCAGCCCCACAAGGGTTGCTGGTTGGAAGCTAAACACCGTGTATCCTGACCCGCTTGAAGCAGGGGTGAGGGTACAGGATTTCTTCTCTGCTTGTGGTGCTTTTCTTTTCTCCGGCACACACCGCGCTGCGCCGGGCATAAATGGCCGGCGCTAAAGCATGTGCTGTACCAACTATTTAGAGCGGCTCCTGGAAAGAATATGCCCGCACTCGACTCGCTTTTACAGGCCATTCAACCCCCCAGGAAAGCCCTGACTTCTTTCAATGTAGGCGGCTGACCCTTGGTGCAGTGCAGGGCTGCCACCGCCGTAGCGAACTCGAGGGCCTCCACACTACCCTTGCCCTCGGCAATCGCCAGTGTAAAGGCGCCGTGAAACACGTCCCCCGCTCCGGTGGTATCACGCACGTGTACCTTGTGGGCCGCTATCTGCCCTCCCCCATACGCGACTCCCTCAGCGCCCAGAGTTACGGCGGCAAAAACCTCCAGCGCTTGCAACTGGGCCAGGAGGGCCTCCACCCCCCCTTTCTTCTGGGCCAGTTCCTCCGAGGCCACCACATGGGTGGCCACCTGGGTCAGCATCCAATCCTCGTCACGGTCACGGTCAAGGTCGAGCACAACTGGAATTCCGCGCTCTCTTGCAGCCTGACCCAGTCCATAACCGGCGGAGGCCCAGCGCCCATCCAGAAGCACCGCTCCCACCCCCTTTAGCAACCGCTCTTCGTTCAGCACAAGTTCTTCGGGCAGCGCAGGCCGGTAGGGAAAAATATATCGTTCGCCCTCCGGCGTAACCAGCACCGCGGAAACGGGTGTGGCCGAGCCGAGCTGGAAGTGGGTTTTGACCCCTTCGGCCTCGAGCATCCCCTGCAAACGCTCGCCCACTGCATCATCGCCCCGGCGGCTCACCAGGTGGGCCTCGGCCCCTAAGCGGGCGGCGGCCACTGCCGCTACCGCCGCAGGCCCCCCAATGGTCTCGCGGTAGGCCCGTACCCCGGTGCGGCTCTGGCTGGGAGGAAACTCCTCTATGTAAAAACGCTGGTCCAGGTTGGCCCAGCCCACCGTAAGAACCTTCACCATACCAGCCGATTCTCCTCTGGCAAAGCAGGTAGCACCTCGAGGCCCAACCAGGCGCACATCTCCAGCAGGGCCTCCTCGTGCGACCCCATCCCCACCGCTAAGTGGTGGGGTATACGGTGGTTGAGCCAGCTGGCCAAAAACTGCCGGGGGGTCAGAGGCTCAGCCGACCAGGTCGGGCGGATGAGGTACCCGGCGTCGCCATCGTAACCCTTTTCACCACTCAGGACACCACCATGCACCACCGCCTTGTGCCCAGGCAGCAAGCGCAAACCGCTAATAGCCCCTGCTCTCAAAGGCATGTCACGCACAGCAGGCAGGTTGCGGTTGAAGTGTGGCACCAGACGGGTGGGCCCGCCGGCCCAGGCCCGTGGGGCCTCCCCCCCATGCCAGAGCATGACACCCTTGGGAGAAAGGTGCGAGATGTCCAGCAGGATGGCGGGCTGCCCCGAGATGGCCTGCAAGGCCAGCATACCGGCGAGCCCCATCACGTCGCCTTCAGGGGCTAAGGTATAACCCCGGTCGGCCAGCCGGGCCATGGCTGCGTAAGCCATCACACCGGTTCTGTCGGGAATTTCGGGCCACTCGCGTAAGGCCACCCCGTCATAGGGCTGGGCTAGTTTTTCCAGGGCCAGCTCGAGGCGCAGCACCTCACCAAGCTGCTCCACCGGATACTCGGAAAGCTCGCTAAAAGTCTGTGCCCGATCAGCTACCTCTGCATCGGTCACAGTCGCCAGTGCCTCCCATAGCTCACCCAGCTCAGCCTTCTCCACCGTAAGGCCAGTTTGAGGGAAGGCATCAAAGGCGAAAAAACCGGGTGCGTGGCCACCCAGGAGCAGCACCCGCCCTCGACGTAAAACCCGCGCCCCACGCAGGGCATCCAGGGTAAGCTTCAGGCGAAGCTGGAACCAGGAATCCTCTACCTGGCCATAAAACCACTTGGTCGGCTTCTGGGCCAGGGAAACCCCCAGATTCAGACCACAAACCGCATTTTGCGGCAATGGCCCGGTTTCCCACACCTCGGGCAGAGCCCAAAGCCCCACTGGAAGAGGAAGCTTCAAGAGGGGTAAAAAAGCATCGCCGGTAGCAAAGGTTACGTGCTGTACCAGAAGCAGGTCCAGTTGGGCCGCCAGGGCCGTGCGGGCCGCGGTCTCGGCCTGGGTAGCATCGGCTACCGGCTCGGATACATAGGCCAGTTCGAAACCTAGCTGGCTCCCCAGGGCCCTCAGGGCCTCCTGAGAGGTTTGCTCGAGGCCAAACCGCGCCCCCCGGAAGAGGGGCCGCACGATGGGAACTAAACCGATTCGTAGCATTGGTAGCATAAGTCGATGGCGCATCACCAAAGGCCAGTAGCGGGCAGAAGTTTTTCTGTCTGCAAGCCACAAGTCGTATGGATACCGGGTTCGAAAAAATAGTCTGTTGTTCCAAAGGTTGTCATAAGCTATCCTTTCGAATCCCAGAGTACACCCCACCCCTCCCTACGGTCGGCGAAACAGGCATCTCCTTTCAGTCGGCGCAAAAAGTCCTGGCGAAGAAAAGGCATCCCCTGCAAGGGGCTATCGCTCTCCCATTAGCAGATAACTTCGCATAACTTCGCTGGGGTTAGTTCTCAGCAAGGGGTGTTGAACCAACCGAATCTGGCAACGCAACTCTTCACTCAGGGGCGAAAACAGCACTCTCTTTAGAGCTGGTTTTGCCGGTCTCAGCAAGCACTCAACCTTTCACGCCTCCTTGTGTCAGGCCCCCAACCACCCGCTCCTGGAAAATGGCAATGACCAGCGCCACAGGCACCAGCGCAATCACCAGTGCCGCCGAGATGAGCGGCCAGGGAAAGCTGTACTCGCCCTGCAAAAACTGAATGCCTACCGGCAGGGTTCGCATGGCCTGCGAAGGCATCAGGGTCAGGGCCAGCAAGAACTCGTCCCAACTGTTCACAAATGCCAGAATGCTCGCGGTAAACACCCCCGGCGCCGAAAGCGGCACCACTATGCGCCACAACGCCCCCAGGCGAGAACACCCATCGACCATGGCCGCCGATTCCAGGTCCTTGGGGATGCCCTGAAAAAAGCTCACCAGCACCAGGGTAGCGACCGGTATCGAGAGGGCTGCGTGGGGCAAAATCAGGGCAATGTAGTTATTGCGAAGCCCCAACGCCAGCACCATCTCGAACAAGGGCAACAGCAAGGTCACCGTAGGAAACATCGAAACCCCGACCAAAAGCGAGAAAATCAGGGTCTTGTTGGGGATGCGCAAACGGGCCAGGGCATACGCCGCCAGCGCCGAAACAAACACGCACAGGAGCGTGGCACCTCCAGCCACTATCAGGCTGTTGAGGAAGTAGCGCATGATGGGGGCGTTGGTAAAAGCCTGGATGTAATTCTGGAAGGTCGGGTTATCGGGTAGCCAGGTGATGGGAATGCGGGTAAGCTCTCCCTCCGTTTTGAACGAGGTTAGCAAAATCCAGACCGCAGGAAAGAATCCGTTGATCACCACAACCGCGGCAGCAACCCACAGCCATATGCGTGGATTGTCCCATTTCATATAGGCCTCCGGGTTTGGGCAAAGAGCGGTACAACCATCAAAGCATGTGCCTCCGCTCTCTTGCCCCCTAGCTCCTGAGCGCATGGTGGGCTGTGCTGATTAATCATCGGCCCCCCTCACGTAGCGCAGGTAAACCAGCGTCACCACGAAGCTGATCAGGAACATGAGCACTGCCAGCGCCGAGCCATAACCAAAGTTCAGGTTCTCGATGCTCATAGTACGCACGTACATGGCCAGGGTCTCGAAGGAACTGCCCCCGTTCTGCATGGCAAAGGGAATGTCGAAAGTCTGGAAAGCAGTAATGGTGCGGAAAATCGCCGCGACCAGGATGGCCGGTAACAGAAGCGGCAAGGTGATACGCCAGAAACTTTGCCAGCGGTTGGCACCATCCACAGCTGCCGACTCGTAAAGTTCTCTGGGAATCACCTGCAAGCCCGCCAGCAAGATGAGCGCTACGAAGGAACTGCTCTTCCAGATGATGCTGAAGCAAATCGCCCAGAAAAGAAGTTCGGGGGTAGTTACCCAGAGCAAGCGTTCACCACCCAGGCGCACGATGATGTCGTTGATCACCCCATACTGGCTATCAAAAAACCATCTGAAGATGAGGCCTGCGAACACCAGCGGCAAGGCCCAGGGCAACAACAGGCCCAGCCGAACCGGCCATTTGACCCGGAAGGGCAGGTTGGCCAGCAGGGCCAACAGAAGCCCCACCACCAGCGCACCCGGTACTGTCACCAACACAATCAGCAGGGTGTTCCAGAGAGCCGTCCAGAAACGCTCGTCGGAAAAAGCCTGCACAAAGTTGTCCAAGCCCACAAAAACCGGGCTGTTTCCGGTTTCATCGGTCAGGCGGCGGCGATAAAGACTGGTGTACAGAAGCCGTCCGACCGGGTAGAGCGCCACCAACCCCAGTAGCAAGGCTGCCGGAACCAGCAGCCAAAAGGCCAGCGCACGCTCACTCAGGTCGCCAAAGCTACGGCGGATTCTGGGCTGGGTCATGGGTCACCTCAGGTTCTTCATCGCTTGCGATAAAGCCCACAGGAAGCCAACGTAGGCCCTCGAGGCACAAAGCGCGGCTTCCCGTGGGGAAACTGGGAAACCCCTTACCTACCGCCGTAAATGGCTTGCAACCGGGTCACGATCTCCCTGGCACCCTGTTCGGGGGTTTTTTGTCGGGCCAGCACCTGGTTGGTAGTGACCCGGATGGCCTCGGAAATCTCGGCATAGCGAGGATGTTGTGGACGAGCCCTGGCTGCTTGCACTACTGGCAGCGCCTGCCCAAACCAGGGGTTGACCCGCAGGATATCGGCATCACGGTAGAGCGATGGGAAAACCGGTAGGTTGGAGGCTTCGATGGCCAAAATTTTGGAGACCTCTGGGCTGCTCAAGAAGCGTACCAAACGGTGAGCCTGGGCTTTGTTGCGGCTGAAGTCGGAGACAGCCCACTGCCAGCCGCCCAAGCAACTGGCCTGGCGGCCTCCCGCAAATGCAGGCAGGGGCACCACGCCAATTTTGCCCTTAACCTGGCTGTCGGCATCGTTCTGGAATCTGTTCCAGGCGTAAGCAAACAGGGTGCCAAACACCCAGCGTCCCGCCTGCATCTCGCTGCGGATGGTGTCCTGGGGCTTTTCGGCCATGTTGGGCGGCGAGACCCGCTGATCCATCAGGCCCACCCAGAACTGCAAGGCACGCTGGGCCTGCTCAACCGTGAGGCTAAACTGGCCTTGTGCGTTGGTCACATCACCACCAGCCGCCCAGATGGGCAGCAGGAAGGTGCATACGGTTCCCTCTGCAGGCGCACCAATGAAGCCGATACCGTTGAGATTGGGGTTATTCTCGCGCTGCAGGATGGTTTGGGCTTGCTGGATGGCTTCATCCCAGGTTGTGGGGGGCTTGAAGCCGTATTTTTCCAGCAGGTCCGTGCGGTAATACAGGAACATCGCATCGGCAAACGCTGGCAGTGCCACCAGCTGACCGTTGATCACGTTGGCCTGCGTGTAGGCCGGCAAGTACTGCCGCAAAAGGCTTTGCCTCGAGGCCGCCGGCAGGTACTTGTCCAGGGTGTCGGCCCAGCGGCTGGCCAGGTACTGGGCGGGCCGGATCACGTCGATCAGGATGATGTCAATGCTGGGATCACGCGAGGCCAGCACGGTGGTCAGGTACTGCTGTTGCTGGTCGGAAGTGGCCCCCCCCACCTCCACATCGACCCGGACACCGGGGTTGCGCGACTGGTAGAGATCGAAAATCTTCCGCATGACATCCGGGCGCTGCTGACCGCCCACAAACACCCTCAAGCGGGTCTGCTGAGCCAGTGCGGTCGACATGAGCAAAACTGCAACCAATAGCCAGAAAAGCTTCTTCATGTGTTTCCTCCTCCTTGTAGACGCATACCTAGTTTACCGAGTTCGGCCTGAAGAGACTCGTTAACCACAACTCCTTCTTGTAAAGCCTTTTCTCGCAAAGCGGTTCGGCGTGCACCGGGAATCCGGCCTCCAACCGCTTCAAGAGCCTGGATGAGTTGAGCCACCCGGTTGGTATAACCAGAACCAAACGCACCGGGGTCGAAAGCCAGGAGCATCAACCCTGGTTTGGCGGCCTGCTCGGGCGGCATCCAGGGCAGGGGCAGGTCG
>FWPV01004649.1_pt1 | contig 20108 bp, 17 predicted proteins | sample 2228371 | NCBI WGS metagenome assembly FWPV01 (sample SAMEA103939776, study PRJEB20133) | metagenome | reverse complement strand
AGCTTTTGAGAGGCATGATGCCCGATAATGTTGCCCAGATTGCATCACCGCAGCCCGCACCGCTTTGGATGCGCGGGCCAGGAGGAAAACGGACTATGCATATCCCACGTCACTGGCGGTTGAATTCACAGCGGTATGCGCTGCAGGGTGTGACCTGCCCGCATTGCGCCGCCAATATCTTCCCGCCACGCGAGTATTGCCCTTACTGCGAGGGCCGAACGGATGAAGCCAGCTCGTTTGAGCGTCGTGCGCCGCGGGCGGCTGCCGTCCAGATCGAGCTTGTGCGTGCCGCGCGTTAAGCAGGGGGTGGCCGAATGGTGCAGGAAGCCCCGCCACAGTCGCTGACCGCCCAGGTCAGGCAACCGTTCATTTCCGGCGGCAAGGGTACCGTGCTCAGCTATACGGTTGTGACGGATGCGCCGGAAGGCTTTGAGGAGCAGGCGCCTTATACCCTGGCGCTGGTCAGGCTGGATGACGGGCCAACCGTCCTGGCTCAACTGACCGATCTGGATGCGCCGGCAGCTATTGGCATGCGGGTGGAGATGGTCACCCGCAAGCTGCGCACTGATGGCCGTAACGGGATTATCGTCTACGGTTACAAGTTTCGCCCTCTTCTGCGCGGCTAGTTCCCGTACAAAACCCTGATCTTATGCTAACGCCCGGTTGTGCGCCGGGCGTTATGCGTTGCACCGCAATCGCCTATGCGTCAAAGCGCTTGAGGACAGTCCGCAGCGTTTCCTCCAGGACTTCATACGAAAAATAGCGGCGGCCCACCGCATAGTTGTGCTCGGCTATTTCGGCCTGCCGGGCGGGATCAGCAAGTAGATCGCGGACCTGGGCAACGACCTCCGGTGTGATGTCGTAGTTGAACTCAATAGCCCGGACACCGGTCGGGCGGATGTCGGCGCGGTAGATCGGGTAGGTATGGACGACAAACGGCTTGCGGAAGTACATCATCTCGATCAGGGCGTTGCCAAAGCCCTCGATCACGCTGGGGTAAGTGACCAGATCGGCGTGCGGGTAGACATCCCACAGGCTGTAGACTCTGTGCCCGTGCTGCTCGCCCCGTGTGTCGCCGATCCAGTCTGCCGCGAACAGATAACGGATTCCGGCGCGGCGGGCCTGCTCGGCCAGCCAGTCGCCGTAACCACCCGGCTCGTCACGGGTGTCGCCGGTGATGACCAGCACAGCGCGGGGATCGGCAAGTTTCTCCACCAGTTCGATCGCCCGTTCGATGCCCTTGCGGCGGATCACACGTGTCGGCTGCAGGATCAACAGGTCGTCCGGGCTGAGGCCGAGGTCGTGGCGGAAGTTTGCGGCATAGGCGTCCGGCGGAGCGGGCGGGTTGGCGAAGTCGAAGACATTGGGCAGATAGGTGGCCTGAAGACCGGTTCGGATGCGCAACTCCCGGCGGGCAACAGTGCTGATCACCAGGTGCTCGATCGGCTCCAGGCGAGGCGGAAAGGCGGTATCCAGAATGTCCTGGATGCCATGGATCAGGAAACGCTCGCGCTCCCAGTAAAAATCATGATGGTGGCAGAGCAGTGGAATGCGCGTCCGGGCAACCAGATCGTGAATCGCAATGCCCAGGGGCAGGTTCATGGGGATGGCACTGCTATTCTGGGAGATCAGCAGATCGATTTCGTACTGCTGCACGAAGCGCGCCAGTTCCTCGCGGAGATAATCCGCCAGCGCGTAAAGCCTGCTGAACAGCGATCGGGGTGGGGCAGGGGTGTTGAAGGCGATCTCCTGAATAGCCAGTACATCCGGGTGGTGGAAGTGCATCTCCGGGACAAGCCGGCCCCGTGCCAGCACAGACTCATGCAGCTCGCCGGCACAGTAAAATGTTTCGTGGCCCATGCGCTGCAGAACGGTTCCCAGTTTCTCCGTTTCCAGGCTGACACCGTCCACGCCAGCCAGGCGCGTCGAGATGAATCCGATGCGCATCAGGGTTATCCTCCCATGGTTAGGCAAAGCCGGATCGCCAACCCTGCATTGAGATGGTGCTGATCGCTGGCTTTTGCCTGCTGGTCTATGCCATAATAGTACCAGAGTTGCCCAAAACGTTTTGGGCGGTCCTGCCTGGCAGGCTCAATCTGGATTGTCTGGCCTGCGGGAGGGTCGACTCCTGTGGTCAGCCACCGTTACGGTGCTGCAGCGTATCTACCCACTGGCAGAAGGGACTGTACCGATGGCTCTTGCTCTTGTGGATCTTCGCTCGCGTGCCATGGAGCGTCTGACGCTCCTGTACGGGCGGGAGCGAGCGGAGGCGCTATGGCCGCGGCTGGCGGCGCTGCTGGCCGCGTACCAGCCTCGCCCGGCGCGTTACTCACCGGCTGAACGCGTCTCTGAACGGGATGTCGTGCTGATCACCTATGGCGATCTTCTGCGACGGGCGGGGGAATTACCCCTGCGGACGTTGCACGCGATGTTACGGGCACACCTGGCCGATGTTGTCAGTGCCGTGCATATCCTGCCGTTCTACCCGTATTCATCGGATGATGGTTTTTCCGTGATCGACTACCTGCAGGTTGACCCGGCGCTGGGCAACTGGGACGATGTGCGCCGCATCAGCGATGACTTCCGGCTGATGTTTGACGCCGTGATCAACCATGTCTCCGCGGAGAGTACGTGGTTTAAGCGCTTTCTGGCGGACGATCCGACCTACCGTGACTTTTTCATCACTGTTGATCCGGGGGTTGATCTCTCCGCCGTCACCCGTCCGCGTACAACGCCATTGCTGACACCCTTCCAGACCGCCGCGGGCGAGAAACACGTCTGGACGACCTTCAGCGCTGATCAGGTTGATCTGAACTTCGCCTGTGAGGAAGTGCTACTGGCGATCCTGCGGGTCCTGCTGGAATATGTGGCCCGTGGCGCGGACCTGATCCGGCTGGATGCCATTGCCTACCTGTGGAAGGAGATCGGTACCCCCTGTATCCATCTCCCGCAGACGCACGCAGTAGTTAAGCTGATCCGTGATGTCCTGGACTACATCGCGCCGGATGTGCTGATCATCACGGAGACCAATGTTCCGCACGACGAGAACGTATCCTACTTTGGAGATGGCACAGACGAAGCGCAGCTGGTCTACCAGTTCTCGTTGCCGCCGCTGGTGTTGCATAGCTTTCACACCGGCAGCGCGGTCGCGCTGACGCGCTGGGCGCGCACCCTGCGCAAAGTTTCGGAGACGACCACGTTCTTCAATTTCACTGCCTCACACGATGGAATCGGTGTCCGTCCGGCCAGCGGCCTGCTGAGCGAGGGGGAGATCAGCGCGCTGCTGGAGCTGACGGTCGCGCGGGGCGGACAGGTTTCCTACAAGACGAATAGCGATGGTTCACGCAGCCCGTACGAACTCAACATCACCTACGTAGACGCCATCATCGACCCGGCGGAGAAAGACCCCGCCCGACAGGCGCAGCGGTTCGTGGCGTCGCAGGCGATCATGCTGGCTTTCCAGGGGGTGCCCGGTGTCTATCTGCATAGTCTGCTCGGTTCCCGTAACTGGACGGCGGGTGTTGCGTTGACCGGGCGCGCCCGGACGATCAACCGGGAGAAGCTTGACTCCGAGTTGGTCGAGCGTGAACTGGCCGATCCTGCCACCCTGCGCCATCACGTGTTCCATCGCTATTGCCACCTGCTGAGGATTCGGAGGACGCAACCGGCTTTTCATCCGAACGCCGTGCAGGAAGTGCTTGATCTCAACCCGGCGGTGTTTGCGATTCGCCGGACGGCACCTGATAGGATGGCGCGGATCATCGCTCTGCACAATGTCTCTGATCATCCGCAACCGGTGACACTCCACAGGGCTGACCTGGGAGGCGACGCGGCGGTGCTCAGCGATCTGGTAAGCGGGCGATCGATCTCCTGGCTGCCGGATGGTATCAGCCTGACGCTGGACCCTTACCAGGTCATGTGGCTGCGGGTGGAAGTCTGATAGCGCCAAGTGGCCCCTGGCCCGGAGACGGCGCTTGCCCCTGGCCCGGCCTGATGGTAGACTGGCGCATGAATTCATGGTGGAACGAAGGGTGTTTTCCCTGCCGAGCCATGTACCCGGGAGGCGTTGCATGCATACGGTCCTGCGCTCCTTGCGTCTGCTACCAGCGCTGCTGGTCATCGCGCTGGCGCTGAGCGGTTGCTTTCAGCCGGGAGGGGAGGGCATTCCGCCCACACCGATCGGCGAAGGCCCGATCGTACCCGCTACGCCAACAGCGATCATCCCGACAGATACCCCTGTCATCCCGGCGGAGTTGCCCACACCGTTCATCCCGACGGCTGAGGTGGGCGTTGAGGAGACGCCTGCGCTGGTCGCCCCGGAAGACGCCGCGGGAGTCAAGCCGGGGGCCATCACCATTACCGAAACGCCGGTTAGCGCGGCGGCAATGACTGCTACCGCGATGATCGCGCAGGCTCAGGCTGCCCGCAATACACAGGTGGCCGCGCAGCAGTTCATCGTGGCGACTGCCACGCCACCCATGCTGGAGCCATCAAGCCTGCAGGCCGGGGAACTGACAGCTACGGCCATGATCATCGGTGCTACCGAAGCGGCCTACATGCGTGAGACGATGACGGCGACCGCGATGGGCGTTCTTCCGCCAGCAACCCTGGCTCCGCTTCCCGGTGCGACGTTGGCCCCGGCAATGGCCAGTGCGGATTGTGTGCATGTGGTTCAGCGCGGGCAGAACGTCTACCGCATCGCGCTACGGTATGGCGTGACCATCGCCGATATTGCGCGGGCCAATGGCCTGGCCAATGCGGCGGTTGTTCGCGTCGGGCAGGAACTGGTCATCCCCGGTTGTGGCAACCTGACACCGACGCCGGGTATTCCGGGGCAGGCTCCGCCGCTGGGCGAGGGTACCTGCGGGACACATCTGATCCAGCCCGGCGAGAATCTGTACCGTATCGCGCTGCGCTACGGCGTGACCATGGCCGCCCTGCGTAACGCCAACGGCATCAGCAATGTAAATGTGATCCGCGCCGGAGATACGCTGGTTATCCCTTGCCGGTAGCAGCACGGCGTCGGCCAACCTAAGGACTCTCAGGGCGACCGCACGCGGTCGCCCTCATTATTGAGGCAATGAACATGGCATCACGAGAGCGTGTGTTGCACACGGAAACAATCTATGAGGGGCGGGTGGTCAACCTGTACCTGGAAACCGTGCGTCTGCCGAACGGCGCGGAAGCCGTCCGTGAGGTCATCCGGCATGGCGGGGCGGTGGCGATTGTGCCGCTGCATGAGGATGGGCAGATCACGCTGGTACGGCAGTTCCGCCTGCCTGCCGGGACGGCATTGCTGGAAATCCCGGCTGGTACGCTGGAGCCAGGGGAAGATCCGCACGACTGTGCCGTCCGTGAGCTTCAGGAGGAAGTTGGATTGTTTCCGGGCCAGCTGACGCGAATCGGCGGGATATTTCTGGCGCCAGGGTACAGCAGCGAGTACATCCATCTCTTTGTCGCCACGGATCTACGGCCCTCGACCCTGCAGGGTGACGATGATGAGTTCTTGCAGATTGTGAAGATACCCTTTGATGAATTGCTGGAGCAGATCGATCGCGGCGAAGTGGAAGATGCCAAGACTATCACAGCGGCGTTGCGGGTGGCCCGCCTGATCGCGCGTGGTGCGATCAGGCTGCCATCGGCTTTCGGTTAGGGGCCATCCGCAGTATGGCCGAGTTCTGGTTCATTTCCGCGCCTTTGCCTGGCCATCTGGACTGGGGCGGCTACCTGAAGACGGCGCAGGCGCTCCAGGCAATGGGGCAACGGGTGCTCTGGATCAGCGGGGCGCCCGTAGCGCGAGCCGTTGAAGCGGCTGGGCTGCCCTTCGCCGCTATCCCGCATACGGGTTGGCTGTGGCCGCTGCCTCCACCGCCTGATCTGACAACTCTGCCGCCCGATGAGGCGATCCGCCTGCGTTACAGCCGCGCCCTGGATACCTGGCTGACTGAAGAACTGGTCGCCCCGGCGGTGGAGGCATTGCTGGCCCTGGCGAAAGCGCGCGGCAGACCGGATGTCATCGCCACCGATCCATTTCTGGCTGCGTCGGCGCTGGCGGCAGAAGTGCTGGGCATCCCACTGGTGGTCTGTGGCTGGCCGGCGCTGCCTGCGCCGGAAGCGGACGCGCTGCTGCCGATCCAGTTGACGCTGGCTGCGGACGCGCGGGCGCGGATCGAGCGGCTGGCGCGGCGCTTCGGTGCACGGGGTGTGAACTTCTCCGAAGGCCTCACGCCTGCTGTGCAAAGCCCACATCTGCACATCAGCTACTTTTCCCGCTACTGGCACCAGTCTGATCCGGAGATCCTGCCTCAGACAAGATTCGTTGGCGGGATGCCCACGTCGCCGCAGGACGATCCGCCGGACTGGCTGGTAACGCTGGCGGGCGCGCCGCTGGGACTGGTGACGCTGGGCACAGTCTTCACCGGCGATCCGGGCTTTCTGAGCTGGGCCGCCCAGGCGATGACCCGTCTCGGTCTGGTGCCGCTGGTGGTGCTGGGCCGGCCACTGGAAGCCGGGCCGAAGGCGCAGCTGATCGCCGCGCTGCCGCCTGGCACACGGCTGCTAAACTGGGTGGATTTCGATCAGGTTTTTCCTCGCCTGAGCGTGATTGTCCATCATGGTGGGATGGGCACAACCCATGCGGCGGTGGTGCATGGTCTGCCACAGGTGGTCGTGCCCCACGCTGCTGATCAGCGTGGCCAGGCGCGGCGTGTGGCGCAGGCCAAGGTCGGGATCAGCCTGAGTGCGGTGGATGTGCGGCAGGGGAAGCTGCTGCCCGGCATCCGCGCGGTGGCGACTGATCCGGGTGTGCGTGACACAGCGCAGAGGCTGGCGGCGGAGTTCGCACAGCTGGGTGGCCCGGTGCGGGCAGCCGAGTTGTTGATGGAACTGGTCGGCGCAGGCTAGAAAATTCGTGTAGTCATAGAAATTACAAGCCAGACAGAAATGCCTGTGCTGTGGTCCCGTCCTGATCGCTTACTTCCGCCCCACCAGCAGACCGTAATGGATCAAGAAAGTCTCCCCGCCGCCGGGAAATAGCTCCGCCTGGAACCACTCGGCAGCTTTTTCTGGTGCCTGGATCAGCATTGCCCGCAGACGGGTCACGGTATCCGGCGCACAGCCCATCCGTGCCGCCCATTCGGCCAGCCGATGTCGTTCCTGGAAAGCCTCACGGTGCAAGATTTCCAGCCCGGCAGTCTTGAAGATACCTTCCCAGCGGGGCAGGCTGAAGGCCCAGGCATGACCGGGATCGCGCAGGCGTTCGAAAGCGTTGACATAGCGGGCAGCTTTGCGATTTCCGGGCATAATCTGGTCAATCACGGCTACCAGCCCGCCGGGACGAGTCACACGGGCCGCCTCGTTGACGAATTGCTGGATGCTGGGGAAGTGATGCGGGGCGATGCGGCAGGTGACCAGATCGAATGCTCCGACAGCGAATGGCAACGCCATGGCATCAAGCTGCAGGTAAGTGACATTTGCCAGGCCCTGTTGCCGGTGGTGATCGCGGGCTGCCTGCAACATGGCGAAGGTCAGATCAGTGGCCAGCATCCGGGCGACATGCGGGGCGAAGGCACGCGCCGTATGCCCACCGCCGGTAGCTACATCCAGCACACACCAGTCAGGCTGCGGTCTGATCAGCGCCAACAGCCGTTCCAGGTCAGCGCCGGCAGCGTGTGTGGGGCTGGTGACGTAGGCGGCAGCGTGCTGGCTGAACTGGCGTTGCACAAGTTGCCGGGAATCCCGGGTAGCCATTGGAGATATCCTTTCGCCCTGCGCGTTCCAAGTGTAACCGGGGCGGGCGGTTGCTTCAACTGGCGGGAGGCTGGCAGCCGAGGGATGGTTTCTTCGAAGGGGGAGAAGGATGAAGAGGCTCAAGCTGGCGCTCATCGGTGCAGGACAGCGCGGGACAGATGTCTACGGGCGATATGCCCTGGAGTATGATCCGGATCTGGAGTTTGTGGCGGTGGCAGAGCCGGTTGCTGCGCGGCGGGCGCGTTTTGCCGGCCAGCACGATCTACCGCCGGAAGCCCAGTACGACTCCTGGGAAGCGCTTCTGAGCCAGCCGCGACTGGCTGACGCGGTGATTATCGCCACACAGGATTCGCAGCATGTCGCCCCGGCGCTGGCCGCCCTGGAAGCGGGTTATGATGTGCTGCTGGAAAAACCGATGGCGACTACGCTGGAAGACTGCACGGCGCTGGTACGTGCGGCGGAGCGCAGCGGACGGCTGCTGCAGATCTGCCATGTGCTGCGCTACACGGATTTTTTCCGCACGGTGCATGAAGTGGTACAGAGCGGGCGGCTGGGGGATGTGGTGACCTACGAGCACCGGGAGAATGTTGCCTACTACCACATGGCGCACAGTTTCGTGCGTGGCAACTGGCGGCGCGCCGATCAATCCAGCCCGATGATCCTGGCCAAGTCCTGCCATGATCTCGATCTGATTTACTGGATTCTGGCGGAACGGGTAACCCGCCTTAGCTCGGTGGGGACACTGCGCCACTTCCGCCCTGACCAGGCCCCGCGGCCGGATGTGCCGGTGCGTTGCACCGATGGCTGCCCGGTGGAGGCGGAATGCCCGTTTTCCGCGCCGGGTATCTACCTGGACTATCGTCCCTGGCGGCCAATGGCGCGGCAGATGGGTTTGCCTGATGACTATGATCTGGGGCAGGTTCTGGAATGGCCGATGTCCACCCTGGCCGATGGCGATCTGCGCCGCGAGTCGATCCGGCGCGCGCTGGAGGAAGGGCCTTACGGGCGCTGTGTCTATCGCTGCGACAACGATGTGGTGGACAACCAGATTGTGACCATGCAGACCGAAGCCGGCACGACGATCAGCTTCTTCATGCACGGGCATAGCCATGAGGAAGGCCGCACGCTGCGTATCGATGGGACGCGGGCTACTCTGTTTGGTGAATTCATGCACCTGCGGCAGGAGATTCGTATCCATGATCACCTGACCGGCGCGATAGAAGTTATCCGTCCTGAGGTCAAACTGGGGGCGCATGGCGGCGGCGATCAGGGATTGATGGCGGCTTTCGTGGCTATGCTGCGTGGCGGTGGTCAGGCGCCGCTGACCGATGCCCGCGCTGCGCTGGAGAGCCACCTGCTGGCTTTTGCGGCGGAGCAGGCACGGGTAGAGGGCACGGTGATCGACATGGACGCGTATCGGACGGCAGCGCTGAACGGCGCTAGTCGGCGGTAAGAACGCGTCCGGCGAGAGCCAGCGCGCCTGCGGTGATCAGTGGCGGCAGCGCCAGCGGCAGCCCGATCTCCACCAGCAGGCGCGCTGGCGTTGAAAGCGGCAGCAGGCGGATCAGATTGACCAGCAGGAAGTAGGCCCCCAGAAGAAGCGCAGCCCAGGTTGTCCCCGCGATTCGGAAGGTGACGGTCGCCCCGGCCAGGACACCCAGGGCGCCGGCCATGATCAGCTCAAGAATCGGGCGGATCACGGCGGTCAACAGACCGGCCACGATTGCTCCCCGGATGAACAGCGGATGTTCTGCCGGGAACCACAGCGTGCCATACAGCAGCACGACTGGCGGCAGGCTGAAGGCGGTCGCCAGCCACAACAGCAGACTCAACGACGATGTCTCCCGCCAGATACAACCGGCGATGTGGCCAAGCAGCAACTCCCGCAGTGCAGGCGGGGTCGTACGCAACACATCCAGGGTCTCTTCCTGTCGCTCGGTCAGGATGATGCTGGTGGCTGTCCCGCTGATGGTCAGCAACAGGCGGGCATGCAGCACCAGCGCCACCGGCAGGAGGATGGCGGCAGCCAGGGTCAGGGCATACACAGCTGCAAGAGCGGGTAACAGGGCCAGCAACAGCAGGGGATGGGAGAGATTGAGCGCCGCCAGTGGGATGCCCACCAGCGAAATCATCACGAACCCGGCCTGCAGAAGGAGCAGGCGAAACAATCGGGAAGCGTCAATCGTTTCGGACGCTCCAAGGGTGTGGATGTGGCGACGAACCAGCGGATATGAGCGGCGCGCCCAGGCAGGGAGAAGCGATTCCAGGGACATGGGGGTGAGCCATTCTGCCAGCCACCGGGCTAGCAACGGCGGGCGACCACTGAGATGCCGCTGTTGCGGGTATCGCTGTGTAGCAGCGCCCAGCGGGGAGATGCCTGGAGCCACAGGAACAGCAGGCGGAAGATTCCCTGGTGGCCCACAACACCGAAATCAGCCCGGTTCTCAGCGGTCATGGCCCGCCAGGCGCGGCTGATGCGCAGAAATGCCTGTAATGCGGTCTCTGTGTCGCGGGTGAACGGGTTAAGCAGTCGCAGGCCGGAACGCAGATAAGCCCGCTTGAGAGTCAGGCGGCGATCCGGCGGGCCGGGCAGGCGGGCGGGGAGCAATTCGTACAGATCGTCACGAACAACGACCGGTACCTGCAATATCCCGGACAGGATGTTCGCGGTCTGACGGGCGCGGAGGAGCGGGCTGGTGTACAGGCAGGCGATCCGGCGGCCGGTCAGTCGTGCAGCCGCCGCCTGTACCTGGGCGATTCCCCGTGCGTTTAATGCTTCGTGAGCGACGTGGTCGACCATGTGGTTGAACTCCGTCGCGGTAACCTCCCGATCCAGCATCAGGATATTGCCGTCAACTTCGCCATGCCGGATCAGGTAGATGGTCTGCAAGGTCATCGTGCTTTAACAGGCGATCGGATCGACCACGGGCGTTGGTTTCCTGGTTATCCCCGTGCTAAGCTATGGACTGCCTGCGACGCCAGCGCTGCTGGCGGCTGGCTGTGGCGGTATCGTGGGCGATTATAGCAGGTGACCGGAAGGCTGAAAAACATCCGAAGTGCAGGATAGCGGAAAAAGAGGAAGTCTGCCATGCCATCCCCATCACCCTCCTCATCGACAGAACGACGGTTGCTGGCTGTCTTTGCGCATCCGGATGACGAGACGTTTGGTCTGGGGGCCACGTTGCTCCGCTACGCCCGCCAGGGGGTCGGAACCTACCTGATCTGCGCTACCAATGGCGAGATGGGTGATGTGCCGCCGGAACTGCTGCGCGGTTTTGCGTCAGTGGCTGAACTGCGTCTGTATGAGCTGGCCTGTGCGGCGGAGAAGCTGGGCATCCGGCGCGTCATTACCCTGGGCTACCGGGATAGTGGCATGATGGGCAGCGCGGCCAACGATCACCCGAACAGCCTGTGGCAGGCTGACCGGACGGCCCTGGTCGGCCAGATCGTCCGCGTGATCCGGGAGGTGCGCCCTCAGGTGGTTGTGACGTTTGACCCCTATGGCGGCTACGGTCACCCGGATCACATCGCCATCCATCAGGCCACAGTGAGCGCCTTCCATGAAGCCGGGGAGGGCGACCGGTATCCGGAGCAGATCGCGCAGGGGCTGGCGCCATATCGCCCGGCCAAGCTGTACTATATGCTGATTCCCCGGAGCATGATCCGCCTGGCGGTTATCCTGACTCGCCTGATCGGGCGCGATCCGCGCCGGATGGGGCGCAACCGCGACCTGGACATGCAGGCGATTCTGGACGCTGCCCTGCCGATTCATACCCGTATTGATGTGCGTGCCGCTTACGATGCCTCGCTGGAGGCGTATGCCTGTCACGCCAGCCAGCAAGGGCATGGACTGGGTTTGCCGCTGCCGAGGGTTGTTGTCCGCCAGATATTGGGCTGGCAGACTTTTCATCGCGCCTGGCCGGAAGTCAGCAACGGCCGGACCCTGGAGCGCGATCTGTTTGCCGGGTTGTGAACGGTGTTGCTCCGGTAGTAAAGCGCTCTTACAGCTGGCTGCTTCGCAGGTTGCAGTTTCAGGCGTATCCTCGATCTTCCGCCTGTTTTCTGGCTTGCCACGAATAGCCGGGCAGTGGAGTTCCGGTTGCCTGCTGCTTCCAGCAGGCTCTACCCTCAGCGGCCAGCATTGCCCTTGTAGGCGCCGGGGCATTCTGCTAGACTCACCATTTGCCCTGTCGAAGTCGGTTCTATGTTATAATAGAACGTTAGTGCTATAACGTCTTGAATGAAGGGCGGTAAAGCGGACAGCCATGCAAGACAAGATCATCGTGCGCGGCGCGCGCGAGCATAACCTCAAAAATATTGATGTCGATATTCCCCGCGACAAACTGGTCGTGATTACTGGCCTGTCCGGTTCCGGCAAATCGTCCCTGGCCTTTGATACTATCTTTGCCGAAGGCCAGCGGCGCTATGTTGAAAGCCTGAGCGCCTACGCCCGCCAGTTCCTGGGCCAGATGGAAAAGCCCGATGTTGACCAGATCGAGGGCCTCAGCCCGGCGGTGTCTATCGATCAGAAGGGGGTCAGCGCCAACCCCCGCTCAACGGTCGGGACGGTCACCGAGATCTATGACTACCTGCGCCTGCTGTATGCCCGTATCGGTATCCCGCACTGCCCGGTCTGCGGGCAGGAGGTCGTGGCGCAGAGCGCCGAGCAGATCGTCGATCGCGTCATGGCCCTGCCGCCTGACCGTCGCATCCAGGTGTTGGCCCCGGTGATCAAGAACCGCAAGGGGCACCATGAGCGCGTGTTTGAGGATATCCGCAAGGCCGGATTTGTCCGCGTACGGGTTAACGGGACGATCTACGATGTCAACGAGGACATCGAACTGGATCGCTATAAGAACCACACGATTGATGTGGTGGTTGACCGGCTGGTGACCCGCCACTTCACCGATCCCGAATCGGAGGAGGCCCGCGCTGCTGAGAGCCGCCTGACCGACGCCATTGAGACCGCGCTCAAATATGGCGAAGGCGTGGTCATCATTAACGATGTCACCGACCCTGCTAACCCGGTGGATACCCTGTACAGCGAGCACCTGGCCTGTGTCAACGGGCATGGCAGCCTGCCGGAGCTGGAACCGCGCACCTTCAGCTTCAACAGTCCGAACGGTGCCTGCGTGGAGTGCCAGGGCCTGGGCGTGCGACTGGAATTCGACCCGGATCGGATCGTCCCGAACGGGGATTTGTCGCTGGAAGACGGCGCGATCCAGGCGCCGGGCTGGGGAAGCACGGATAGCTACACGGTGCGCTGGATGCTGGAGGCGCTGACCCAGCTGGGGGTACCGGTCAGACGCCCCTGGCGGGAGCTGACCGAGGAACAACAGAACATCGTGATGTATGGTTCGCCAACCCGCCCGGTACGGCGCTCGTTCATGACCGCTCAGGGCTATACCCGTGAATACCGGGGACGCTGGGAGGGCGTGATCAAGACTCTACAGCGCCGCTACGATGAGACAACATCCGACTACATGCGCGGGGCATACGAGGCGCTGATGTCCGGCGTGGAATGCCCGGCCTGCCAGGGCAGGCGATTGCGTCCGGAGGCGCTGGCCGTCACCGTCGATGGCCTGAGCATCATGCAGGTTACGGAGATGACGGTCAAGAAGTTGTTGCCCTGGGTCCAGGCTCTGCGGGGCACGAACGGCCAGCCGCCGCGCCTGAACAGCCTGGAGTTGCGCATTGCCGCTCAGATCCTCAAAGAGATCGAGGCGCGGGTTGGCTTTTTGATGGATGTGGGTCTGGATTACCTGACTCTCTCGCGGGCATCAGGGACGCTCAGCGGCGGGGAAGCGCAGCGCATCCGCCTGGCGACGCAGATCGGTAGCCGGTTGACGGGAGTGCTCTACGTGCTGGATGAGCCAACCATCGGCCTGCACCAGCGCGATAACCTGCGTCTGATCCGTACGCTGGAAGGGATGCGCGATCTGGGCAACACGCTGCTGGTCGTGGAGCATGACGATGAGACCATCCGGCACGCAGACTGGATCATCGACCTGGGGCCGGGTGCGGGCGAGCATGGCGGGCATGTGGTAGCCGAAGGCACGCTGGAACAGATCATGCAGGACCCCAACAGCCTGACCGGGGCGTACCTCTCCGGACGCAAATGCGTGCCGGTGCCTGCTTACCGCCGACCAGGATCGGGCGCCTACATCACAATCCGCGGGGCGCGGGAGAATAACCTCAAAAATATCGATGTCGAAATTCCCCTGGGGCGACTGGTCTGCGTGACCGGCGTCAGCGGCAGCGGCAAGAGCACACTGGTTGTGGAGATTCTCTACAAGCGGCTGGCCCAGGTGTTGCACGGTAGCCGGGAACGGCCCGGCGACCACGATGCAATTGAAGGGCTGGAACAGATCGACAAGGTCATCAACATTGACCAAAGCCCGATCGGGCGGACCCCGCGTAGCAATCCGGCTACCTATACCAAAATGTTTGATGCGATCCGGGCGCTATATGCTGAGTTGCCGGAGAGTAAGGTGCGCGGTTACACGCCGGGACGCTTCAGTTTCAATGTCAAAGGGGGGCGCTGCGAGAACTGCCAGGGGCAGGGTCAATTGCTGATCAGCATGCAATTCCTGCCGGATATTTACGTTCCCTGCGATGTCTGCCATGGGACGCGTTATAACCGCGAGACGTTGCAGGTGCAATACAAGGGCAAGAACATCGCTGAAGTGCTGGATATGACGGTCAGCGAGGGGCTGGAGTTCTTTGAGAACATCCCGGCGATCGTCAGCAAGCTTCGCACGCTCAAAGCTGTTGGTCTGGGCTACATCCGTATCGGCCAGCCGGCCACCACACTCAGCGGCGGCGAGGCGCAGCGGGTCAAGCTCAGCCGGGAGTTGAGCAAACGCGCCACTGGGCGCACACTCTACGTGCTTGACGAGCCATCGGTCGGCCTGCACGCGGCGGATGTGGCCCGGCTGATCAAGGTCTTGCAGCGGCTGGTTGATCAGGGCAACACGGTGGTTGTGATCGAACACAATCCGGACATCATCAAAGTGGCCGACTATCTGATCGATCTGGGGCCAGAAGGGGGCGACGCGGGCGGCGAGATCGTGGCCCAGGGCACCCCGGAACAGGTGGCGGCGATCGAGCGCAGCTATACCGGCCAGTTCCTGCGGGAATACCTTAACGGGCGTGGCGGCGATTGCCCTGCCGACTGACTCCTGGATGTTAGGATAACGGCGACGCGGCGCTCCTGGTTCTGTATGTCCGGGGGCGCCGCGCTGTTTGTAACGCCGGGTTACCGCTGGCTTCAATCCAGATCGACGTAGGATAACTCCTCAGTGGTTGAGACACGATGGCCGTAGGCGCCGATCGGGGCGGCGGTTGTGGCTGGCTCAGGCGGTGGCACGCTGCGCACGGAGGATGCCCGCGACCGATTGCCGTATTCGTGCCGGGATGTACTGCCGGGTAGGGCGCTGGTCCGTCCGGCCTCTACCGGTCTGGCGGTGCTGTTCACTGTTCGACCGCCGATCGGATTGAACAGACGATCGCCGCTGCTGGCCAAACTGGCGATCAGCATGACGCGCGTCAGCCAGACCAGCCCGGCAACCAGGACGGGTACGTAGCGCACGATCTGGGCACGCGAGATCACCTCATTACCGAGGGAGGGATTCTCGCTGAGCGTGCTGGTCACGGCCCACCAGGTCATGATAGCGTTCATGGCAGCTCCCAGGAACCAGGCCAGGGTCAGCAGCCATACTGCTCGCGGTTCACGCCGCCAGTCTGTACCGGGGGTGAACAAACGGGACAGCCCGGCGAAATCAATGGCGCAGAAGGCCACCGCCAGGATGGTGGCCCACTGGACGATGCCCAGTGCCTGATGCCCGCCAAAGAAGCCACGCAGGGCGTACTCGGTGGTCGAGAAGTTGAACAGCTCAAAGGCGATGAGCGCCAGCACCAGGATGAGAAACCCGCCCAGCCCGCGGCGGAGTCTGATTGTGTGGCGCGAGAACAGGGTTGCCATAACCCACCTCAATAGAACTTATGTTCTAATCCTGTGCCCATTATAGGTCGCTTTCTATCTGGCGTCAACATGGTTGCCGGTTCGGAATGGGCTATAATTGGCCTGCCGGGAAACGTTCGCAGCGTCTGAATGAGGATAGGTCATGGGTTTCCGCAAATTCGTCGATGTTCTGCTGGGGCTGGATAAGGATACGCCAGCACCGGTGAACACCCTGCAACGCTGGCAGAATGTTCTGCTGACGGGCAGCCGGCAGCGCCAGATGGGACAGTATGAGGACGCACAGCGCACGTTTCAGGCCGTGCTGGGGGAGGCACGCGCAGTCGGCAACCGCATGGCCGAGGCGACGGCGCTGGGACATCTTGGCGCGTTGTATACGGAGCGTAAGCAGTGGGCCGCGGCGGAAGAAGCGCTCGACCAGGCGCTGGCCATCGCGCGTGAGCAGCAGAATTCCACCCTGCTGGCAGCGGTGCTCAATGACCGCGCTCATTTCCTGCAGGCAAAGGGGGAGCGTCCGGCGGCTCAGGAAGCGTTTGAGGAAGCCCTCACCTATGCCCGGCAGGGCACGGATGCCCATCTGACCGCCCATATTCTGGCCGAACTCAGCGATCTTTACCTGGAGGATAGCAACGCCAGTTATGCCTACCGCCTGCTGGAGGAAGCCAATCAACTGACCCACCATCAGGTGCCTGCTTTTGTGGGACGCCTGGGCAAAGCTGCTGTTGCTATCGGGCGCGAGGTGGAAGGTCATCGCTGGATTGTTCAGGCATTGCGCCTGTCGCATGCGATGGGCAACAGTGAACAGGAAGCCCAGTGGGCCATAACCCTGGCTCAGCGCTATGCGACCCAGGGACGCCTGGATGAGGCGGAGCGGTTATACCAGCGTGCCGCTGTCCTGCTGAAGTCCGGCTTGCGCCTGAAGCCTGTGGAGTATGTCCATTACCTGTTGCAGCGTGCGGATCTGAGCCACCAGGTAGGTCGTTACGATGATGCCATCCGGCTTGCTGAACAGGCTATCCCGCTGGCGGAAGATCTTGGTTTGACGGCGGAAGTTGCCCGCGCGCATGGTTTGCTGGGCATGGCCAGCCGCGCTGCTGGCAACCACGATCAGGCGATCGGCCACCTGCAGACGGCCCTCAGCTACCTGCCCCGGGAGACGCCTCCCACCAGCCGCTTTGAACTTCAGCTTGAGCTGGCCCGTGTCCAGCAGGAGATCAGACCGGCGGAGGCCCGGGAGACGTACTGCCAGGTGGTGAGCGCGGCGCGAGAGCATGGGGAAAAGGGGGTGCTGGCCCGCGCTCTGACCTACCTGGGACGGCTGGAACATGCGCAGGGGCAGACACAGGCCGCGCTTGAAGCCTGGCGGGAGGCCGCGGATCTTTTTGAAGCGTTGGGGGATTCGCACTTTCTGGCTCCGCTGCTGTGCGATATCGCCAACCTGCTTAAAGATCGGGGCGAACCCAAACAGGCGCTCACCCTGTACGAGCAGGCGCTGGTTGCCCTCAACAATGTCAAGCACGCTCCTACGCGCGGCCTGGTGCTTTCCAATGTCGCCAATATGTACGCCGAAACCGGTGATGTGCAGACAGCGGAGGCCTTCTACCAGGAGGCGATTGCGATCGCCCGGAATTCGGGCGATCGTCTGGCGGAGAGTCTGCGGCTGGGCAATCTGGGCTGGTTTTACCTGCTGATTGGCCGCTTTCAGGATGCCCTGAGTATGCTGGAGAAGGCGCTGCAACTCAGCGACGGCTTAGGCGTGCCGCTGGTTCAGGCTGTCCAGCGGAACAATCTGGCATTGACCTGCGCCCGGCTCGGGGATTTCGCCAGCGCCGAACGGTACCATCAACAGGCATTACGGAGTCTGGAAGGTCTGGGCGAGAAGCGCTGGGAAGGTATCCTGCACAGCGACCTGGGCGAGACTCTGGCTCGCCAGCGCAAATTCCCGGAGGCGTTGACACACTATGAGCAGGCCCTGAGCCTGAGCCGTGAGTGTGGAGATAACACCACGCTGGCGCGCACCCTGTGGCGGCTGGGCGATCTGCAACGCGAGATGGGAGATGCTGCTGCCGCCGAAGCCAGTTATGAGCAGGCCGCCCTGAAAGCCCAGGCCATCGGCGCCCAGCGCGATCTGGCCCATACCTGCCTGGGGCAGGGCTTACTGGCGCTCTCCCGCCAGCAACATGACCGGGCACGTACCCTGCTCCAGGAGGCCGTTCGCCTGTTTGGCATCCTTCACGCGCCGGAGCAGAAGATCGCCGAGCAGGCTTACAAGCGGCTGATCTAGGCCGGAATTGCCATGGCCGGGTGGGCGCAGCGCGTCAGGGAGCAGGCCGCGGCACTGGGCTTCAGCCTGGCTGGTATCACCCCTGCGGTTTCTTCCCCACAATTTGAAGCCTATCTGCGCTGGATTGAGGCCGGATACCACGGTACGATGGGCTACATGGCCCGCCCTGATCGGGTAGTCCGGCGCCGCGATCTGACGGCGATCCTGCCCGGTGCACGATCGCTGGTGGTGGTTGGGCTGGACTATCACACTGCTTTCCCGGCGGACATTCTGGCCGATCCCGCGCGGGGGCGGATCTCTAATTACGCCTGGGGCGCCGACTACCATGACATCATGATCCCGCGCCTGGAAGCGCTGGCTGCCTGGCTGCAACGCGAGACGCGACAGGAAATCGCCTGCCGCGTGTATGTCGATACGGGGGCGATTCTGGAGCGCAGCCATGCGGCCCAGGCCGGGCTGGGCTTTACCGGCAAAAACACCTTGCTCATCCATCCCCGGCGCGGCTCGTATTTCTTCCTTGGCGAGATCATCACCACCCTGGAATTCCCGGAGTACGACGATCCTTATCCCGGGCCGGGGGAAGGCGGCGTGAGTTGCGGGCACTGCACGCGCTGCCTCACCGCCTGTCCGACGCGGGCCTTCCCTGCGCCACGTGTCCTGGACGCCCGGCGCTGCATCAGCTACCTGACTATTGAGCACAGGGGAGCCATCCCGCTGGATCTGCGCCCCCTGCTGGGTAACTGGGTCTACGGTTGCGATGTTTGCCAGGATGTCTGCCCCTTCAATCGCTTTGCTGTGGAGGCGACCGAACGCGCTTTCTTGCCGCTGGACCCTGATCGGGCGGCCCCGCCGCTGGTCGATCTGCTGGCACTGACTGCGGAGACCTTCGCCCGCCGCTTTGCCGGATCGCCAATCCGTCGCATCGGGCGGGAGCGGCTGGTGCGCAATGCATGTGTGGCGGCGGGCAACTGGGGTGGGGCGGAAGCTGTGCCTTTGCTGGAGCGACTGCTGGATGACGAATCGCCGCTGGTTCGGGAGCATGCAACGTGGGCACTGGCGCAGCGAGCCTGAGGCGGTTTGTGCGGCATTTCTGTGGGGGAGGGTAAGCATGAACAAGCATCCGATCAATTTACTGTTGCGCTTCCTGCTGGAGCTGGCCGCTCTGATTGGGATGGGAGTCTGGGGCTGGACGACACAGGAGGGGCTATGGCGCCCGCTGCTGGGGCTGGGCATCCCGCTGCTGGCCGCAGCGTTATGGGGTGTCTTCCGTGTGCCCGGTGATCCCCGGGAGGCGCCGGTGGCCGTCAGAGGATGGGTCAGATTGCTCCTGGAAGGGCTGTATTTTGCCGCCGGGGTGGGGTTGCTGGCTGCTGCTGGTCAGCAGACGGCAGCGGGTATACTGGGCGCGCTGGTAATCCTGCACTATCTGGTATCGTATGATCGTATACGCTGGCTGCTGGAGCAGCGCTGATCCGGCCACCCTGCCTGCCGCCAGAATCGTTAGATGGGCTTTGCCTGCGCGCCGGCGAAGCTGACGCTGGATTACCCCCGCCTTTTCCGGTATAGTAATGCGCTGCTGCTGGTCCGGGGGGCTTGTAGAGGAAGATTTGAGGATGAAACGGACGCTTTTGCTGGTACTCGCGCTTGCTGGACTGGCGATCTTGTTCACTGGCAGCGCCGCGCCACTGGCTGCCGGGCCGATCACGACCGGCACGCCGCCGCTGACCAATACGCCCAGTCCGACGCCAACGGCCAGCAATACTCCTATACCTACCAACACACCCACCTTCACACCAACGTACACGCCCAGCATGACGCTGACGCCATCGGACACCCCAACCCCGACGGCGACACCGACCATCACGCCGACGCCAACGGCCACCCCGATCGGCCCTTACAGCTATCCGGAAGGCATCAACCCGCTGACCGGCCTGCCATACCCGGATGAGGCGTCGATGGCCCGCCGTCCGCTGATCGTCAAGATTTCCAACTGGCCGCCGGTGGTGCGTCCACAGAGCGGGTTAAGCCTGGCCGACATTGTCTTTGAATATGAGGCTGAGGGCGGGGTAACCCGCTTTGCCGCGATCTTCCGCA
>FWPV01007070.1_pt1 | contig 20109 bp, 15 predicted proteins | sample 2228371 | NCBI WGS metagenome assembly FWPV01 (sample SAMEA103939776, study PRJEB20133) | metagenome | reverse complement strand
TGCCGGCGGCCCTCATCTCTACTCGATCGACCTGACCGGCTACAACCAGCAGCTCGTCAAGACCCCGACCTACGCCTCCGACCCGGCCTGGTCGCCGCTGCTCGAATAGGCCGCAATCGCGCCGCTTTCTTGCCGCAAAGTGCTGGAAACAAGCGCTTTGCGGCCCTGCTTTAGCAGACTGTTAACCATACTCGTTGGATGCCGGTTAACCTCGAATGGTTAAAGTCCGGCAACCCTAACGGAAAGACATCAAGGAGACCGGCTATGAGCCGCATTCACACTCCGGCCAAGAGCCGCATGCAGCAGATCGCCAGCAACCCGGCCGTCATCGCCATTGCCCTGACGCTCGCACTGGCCGGCTGCGCTTCGAAGAAGAACCTGCCGAACAGCGCTTCCGACCTCGGTCTCGGCGCCGGCGCCGCAACCCCCGGCTCGACCCAGGACTTCACCGTCAATGTCGGCGACCGCATCTTCTTCGATACCGACTCCACCTCGATCCGCGCCGATGCCCAGCAGACCCTCGACCGTCAGGCCCAGTGGCTCGCTAAGTACCCGAACTATGCGATCACGATCGAAGGCCATGCCGACGAACGCGGCACCCGCGAATACAACCTGGCGCTCGGTGCCCGCCGTGCCGCCGTCACCCGCGACTATCTCGCATCGCGCGGCGTTCCGGCCAGCCGCATGAAGACGATCTCCTACGGCAAGGAACGCCCGGTCGCCGTGTGCGACGACATCTCCTGCTGGTCGCAGAACCGTCGCGCCGTCACCGTACTCGGCGGCGCCGGCCTCTAAGCCCGGTCCTCCTTCACATGAGTTTGAAAAGGCGGTGTCCCCCGGGGCGCCGCCTTTCTGCTTTTCTCCACACTTTGGCCGAAGTTCGGTTGCTTTTTGCCGGCAATTGGAAAGAATCTTCGGGTCGCGCAAACCCGGCGCGACGATTCATGAAGACAGGAACGATGACATGAAGAGACTTGTCATGGCCGCTTTGCTCGGGGCGGCGACTGTGGCCGGCCTGCATGGAAACGCCAGTTCGATGCAGCTTCTCGCACCGCGCCCCGCGCCGGATGCGGCTGCCGCAAGCGCTGGCGTCGACAGCGCGCCGGTGATCCTCGCCCAGAGCGCCGACCCGTCGATCCGCATCCAGCAGCTTGAAGAAGAGATCCGCAACCTCAATGGACGGATCGAGGAAATGAGCTTCCAGATCCTGCAGATGCAGGAGCAGATGCGCAAGACCCAGGAAGACAACGAGTTCCGTTTCCAGGATCTCGAAAAGGGCGGCACCAAGAAGAGCGGCGCACTCGACACGCCGGTTCAGGGAGGCGGACAATCGGATTCCGTCGCCCAGATCATCACCGACGATCCGGCACCCGGCAGCGATGCCGGGTCCCTGTCGACCGGCCAGCCGGAACAGGTTCTCGGTTCGATCGAACTCGACTCCGACGGCATGCCGCGGTCGGCAACGCTCAACCAGGGCGCCGTCGGCAACGGCTCCGGCGCCCTTCCCGGCGTCGAGACGATCGCCCCACCGAGCACACCGTCTGCCACCGCCTCGACCGGCAGCGAAAGTGATCTTTATCAGGTCGCCTACGCGCATGTACTCTCGGGCGACTACGCCATGGCGGAGAACGAACTGACCGACTTCATCTCCAGCTATCCGCAGAGTGCCAAGATCGCCGACGCCAATTTCTGGCTGGGCGAGGCCCAGTATTCGCAGGGCAAGTTCAACGAGGCGGCCAAGACTTTCCTCAACGCCCACCAGGCCTATAGCTCCTCCTCCAAGGCTCCGGAAATGCTCTTGAAGCTCGGCATGTCCCTGGCTGCCCTCGACAATACCGAAACGGCCTGCGCCACCCTGCGTGAAGTGACGAAGCGTTACCCCAAGGCCTCGCGCGCCGTAGTCTCCAAGGTCGCGTCCGAACAGAAGCGCCTGCGCTGCTGATGACCTCAGGCACGCCCGCCATGGGCACCGCCTCGCCGATCCTGCCTGACGACGCCGCCCGCCGGCTTCTCCATTCCCTGCATGCCCCCAGCCGCATTCTCGTCGCCATCTCCGGCGGCAGCGACTCGACCGGTCTGCTCATAGCCCTCCACAGCGCCCTCTCCCAGTCCACGATCCCGCACAGCCTTGTCGCTGCGACCGTGGATCATGCCCTTCGCCCGGGCTCGGCCGACGAGGCGCTGGCCGTCTCCCGCCTGTGCGCTTCCCTTGGAATTCCCCATCTCGTGCGGACCTGGCAGGGCGAAAAACCCTCGACCGGCATTCCCGCAGCCGCCCGCGAGGCGCGCTACGGCCTTCTCGCCGATGCCGCCACGGCTCTTGGCGCCGATGTCATCGTGACCGGCCACACCGCCGACGATCAGGACGAGACAATCACCATGCGCGCCCGCCGCGGCGGCGACGACGGCCTCGGCCTATCGGGCATGGCGCGCGCCGTGTTGTTCGACCGCCGCATCTGGGTCCTGCGCCCTTTCCTGAAGGTTCGCCGTCAGGCGATCCGCGACATGCTCGACCGTCGGCGGATCGGCTGGATCGACGACCCCAGCAATGTCGACCGCCGCTTCGAGCGCGTCCGGGTCAGACTGGAGGGCAGCGCCCCTTCGCCGGCATTGCCGGACGACCGTGCCGCCAACCGCCGGCGCCTCTCCGCCGCCGCAGCCGAAATCGTCAGCGGCTTCGCGACTGTCCACGCTGGCTGCCTGATCCGGCTGTCGCCGGAGACAAAAAATGCGCCGCCCGAGGTCCTGCGCCATGCGCTCGCCACCCTGATCGCGATTGCCGGCGGCAGACCGCACCGACCGGGCGCCGGAGCGCTCGACAGACTTATGCGGCTGGTCGCGACGGAAGCCGCCGGCAGGACCACCCTCTCCGGCGCCCTCATCCAGTGCCGGCGGGACGACATTTTCCTCCTGCGCGAGAACCGCGATGTTTTGCCGCGTCCGCTGGCGCCGCACCAGACGCTGATCTGGGACGGCCGGTTTTCCGTCACCAATCGCACGGACGAGGAACGCATCGTGGAACCCGGCCGTGCGCCAGTGCCGGCAACTCCCGATGCTCTTCTGACACCCTCCATAAGGCGCCATATCGGCTTCATCCTGCCGGAAATCCGCAGACACGGGAATGTGAAGGAGCATGCGCCAGCACCGGCCGGCGCGGTCGTGATCGAGCCGGCCTTTCCCCTTTTTGACCGTTTCCTTAGCGATACCGATCTGGCCCTCGCCGACAGCATTGCCCGGCTGTTTGGACGGAAGGCTTATTTGCCGCCTCCGGCTTAAGTGGTTATTGACGGAAAACGCACTCACGCCGCCGCTTTGCCTTGGCAAGGCCCCAGTGCGATCCTATGTTAGTCGGTAATCAGGCGGGCTCTTCAGCGCGCAACACATGTTCGGGGAGTTCGATGAACCCAAATTTTCGGAATTTCGCGCTATGGGCGATCATAGCCCTGTTGCTGGTGGCGCTGTTCACCATGTTCCAGACGTCGCCGTCGCAGACGAGCTCGCGTGAAATACCCTATTCGCAGTTCCTTCGCGAAGTCGACGCCGGTCGCGTCCGTGATGTGACCGTAACCGGCAACCGCGTACTCGGCACCTATGTCGAAAACGGTACGGCCTTCCAGACCTACTCGCCGGTCGTCGACGGAACCCTTCTGCAGAAGCTGCAGGACAAGAACGTGATGATCGTCGCTCGCCCCGAGACCGACGGTTCGTCCGGCTTCCTGAGCTTCATTGGCACCATGCTGCCGATGCTGCTGATCCTCGGTGTCTGGCTGTTCTTCATGCGCCAAATGCAGGGCGGCGGCCGCGGTGGCGCCATGGGCTTCGGCAAGTCGAAGGCCAAGCTTCTGACCGAGGCGCATGGTCGCGTGACCTTCGAAGACGTCGCCGGTGTCGACGAAGCCAAGCAGGACCTCGAGGAGATCGTGGAATTCTTGCGCGACCCGCAGAAGTTCCAGCGTCTCGGCGGCAAGATCCCGCGCGGCGTGCTGCTCGTCGGCCCTCCGGGCACGGGTAAGACACTGCTGGCCCGCTCGGTCGCCGGCGAGGCCAATGTGCCCTTCTTCACCATTTCCGGTTCGGACTTCGTCGAAATGTTCGTCGGCGTCGGCGCAAGCCGTGTCCGCGACATGTTCGAGCAGGCCAAGAAGAACGCCCCCTGCATCATCTTCATCGACGAAATCGACGCCGTCGGTCGCCACCGTGGCGCCGGCCTCGGCGGCGGCAACGACGAGCGCGAACAGACGCTCAACCAGCTGCTCGTCGAGATGGACGGCTTTGAGGCCAATGAAGGCATTATCCTGATCGCCGCGACCAACCGTCCGGACGTCCTCGACCCGGCGCTGCTGCGTCCCGGCCGATTCGACCGTCAGGTCGTCGTGCCGAACCCGGATATTGTCGGTCGCGAGCGCATCCTCAAGGTTCACGCCCGCAACGTTCCGCTGGCGCCGAATGTCGACCTGAAGGTGCTTGCCCGTGGTACGCCCGGCTTCTCCGGTGCAGACCTCATGAACCTCGTAAACGAAGCCGCCCTGATGGCTGCCCGCCGCAACAAGCGCGTGGTCACCATGGCCGAATTCGAAGACGCCAAGGACAAGATCATGATGGGCGCCGAACGCCGCTCGTCCGCCATGACCGAAGCCGAGAAGAAGCTGACCGCCTATCACGAGGCAGGACACGCGATCACCGCGCTCAACGTGCCGGTCGCCGATCCCCTGCACAAGGCGACGATCATCCCGCGCGGTCGCGCGCTCGGCATGGTGATGCAGCTGCCTGAAGGCGATCGCTATTCCATGAGCTACAAGTGGATGGTGTCGCGCCTGATCATCATGATGGGCGGCCGCGTCGCCGAGGAGCTGACCTTCGGCAAGGAGAACATCACCTCGGGTGCGTCCTCTGACATTGAGCAGGCCACCAAGCTTGCCCGCGCCATGGTCACCCAGTGGGGCTTCTCCGACGTGCTCGGCCAGGTCGCCTATGGCGAAAATCAGCAGGAAGTCTTCCTTGGGCACTCCGTGTCTCAGTCGAAGAACGTCTCGGAATCGACCGCCCAGAAGATCGACACCGAAGTGCGCCGCCTGATCGATGAGGCCTATAGCGAGGCCCGTCGCATCCTCACGGAAAAGCACGACGACTTCGTCGCGCTCGCCGAAGGCCTGCTCGAATACGAAACGCTGTCCGGCGAAGAGATCAAGGCGCTTCTGCGCGGCGAAAAGCCGGCCCGTGACCTGGGCGACGACAGCCCGACCGGTCGCGGCTCCGCCGTGCCCTCGGCCGGCGCCAAGAAGGACACGCCGAAGGGTGGCGAGGCCGAAGGCGGCCTCGAGCCCCAGCCGCACTGACCGCGGTCAGTCTTCTGATCCAGGCCATCCGCCGAGACCCGGCGGGTGGCCTTTTTCGTTGCGCTCACAAGATGTATGCGGTGTTGACGGTAATTTACGTGCCCTTGGCCGCGATTTATGGCAAGAGCACGCCCATATCGCATGGCGGCCGGCGTGCCTCGCCGGTTGGGGCTGACGCCCCTTGGGGCAATCGCCGCGCGGCCACGGCCCGATCTTTGCAGGAGAACAGATGACACGTCGCTATTTTGGTACGGACGGCATTCGTGGTCAGTCCAATCAGTTACCGATGACCCCGGACCTTGCGATGCGGGTCGGCATCGCCGTGGGCACGATCTTCCGCCGCGGCCATCATCGGCATCGCGTCGTGATCGGCAAGGACACGCGTCTGTCGGGCTACATGCTGGAAAATGCGCTGGTCGCCGGTTTCACCGCCGCGGGCCTTGATGTCTTCCTGCTCGGACCGATCCCGACACCGGCCGTCGCCATGCTCACACGGTCGCTGCGCGCCGATATCGGCGTGATGATTTCCGCCTCGCACAATCCCTTCGCCGATAACGGCATCAAGCTCTTCGGACCGGACGGCTACAAGCTGTCGGACGAGATCGAACAGCAGATCGAAGATCTTCTCGAACAGGACATCTACGCCCAGCTCGCACCGGCGCACGAAATTGGCCGCGCCAAGCGCGTCGAGGGCGACATCTACCGCTACATCGAGTTCGTCAAGCGCACCCTGCCGCGCGACGTGACCCTGCACGGCCTCCGGGTCGCGATCGACTGCGCCAATGGCGCCGCCTACAAGGTTGCGCCGCTGGCGCTGTGGGAACTCGGCGCCGAAGTGGTCACCATCGGCAACGAGCCGAACGGCACCAACATCAACCTCGACTGCGGCTCGACCCACCCGGCGGCGCTGCAGAAGAAGGTGCATGAAGTGCGCGCCGACATCGGCATCGCGCTCGACGGCGACGCCGACCGCGTCATCATCGTCGACGAGACCGGTGCGATCGTCGATGGCGACCAGCTGATGGCGGCAATTGCCGAGACCTGGGCCCACGATCAGACGCTGAAGGGCGACGGCATCGTCGCCACCGTCATGTCCAATCTGGGCCTCGAACGCTTCCTGTCAGACAAGGGCCTGTCGCTTGCCCGCACCAAGGTCGGCGACCGTTATGTCGTCGAGCACATGCGGAGCCACAATTTCAACGTCGGCGGCGAACAGTCGGGCCATATCGTGCTCTCCGACTTCGGCACGACCGGCGACGGCCTCGTTGCAGCCCTGCAGATCCTCGCCTGCGTCAAGCGTTCGGGAAAGACGGTCAGCGAGATCTGCCATCGCTTCGAGCCGGTGCCGCAGCTTCTGCGCAATGTTCGTTTCTCCGGCGGCAAGCCGCTCGAAAACCCGACCGTCAAGCAGGCGATCGCCGATGCCGAAAGCGAACTGTCGAAGAACGGCCGGCTGGTCATCCGCCCCTCCGGCACCGAGCCGCTGATCCGCGTCATGGCCGAGGGCGACGACCGCGAGCAGGTGGAGCGCATCGTCAACGAACTGGTCAGCGTGATCGCCAGCGTGCGCAGCGAAGCGGCGTAAGCACCGCGGGCGAACCTCAGCTGTCAGTTCGTTGAACGGTTGCATTCAATAGGGGCCGCGACTATCCTTTTCGTGAGAGGGGATATCGCTATGTCCCAGGAAACGATCGATTTCAGCTTTTTGGCGAAGCTCGGGCAGAAGACTTTTGAGGAACTGAAATTGCTTCGCAGAGAAGTGGCTGAGGTCCGCACCCTATCTCTGCAGAGCTACGAATTCGTAAAGCGGGTAGAACGGCGCCAAGCGGAAATGCGTGACGACCTGGAACTTGCCGTCAAGATGGAACTGGGCGGCAGCGTGAGCCACCTACAGACCATTTTGGAGGGCTCGTTGGCCAAGATCGAGGACAAGGTCGAGAACGCTCTCGACCGGATAGCCGCGATCGAACAGAACTCTTGAAACAAGAAAGCCCGGTCAAATCCTGACCGGGCTTCTTTCTGGACAGGTAGTCTCAAAATCAGGCCGAGAGCTTGGCCATGACTTCGTCGGAGACTTCGAAGTTCGAATAGACGTTCTGCACGTCGTCATCGTCTTCCAGCGTATCGATGAGCTTCATCAGCGACTGCGCCTTTTCCTCATCGACTTCGATGGTGTTCTGCGGCTTCCAGATCGCCTTGACGCTTTCGGCAGCACCGAGAACCTCTTCGAGCGCCTTGGACACTTCGTTGATATCCTCGAAAGCGCAATAGATCGTGTGGCCGTCCTCATCGGAGACGACGTCTTCGGCGCCGGCCTCGATCGCCGCTTCCATGACCTTGTCGGCATCACCGACGGCGGCCTTGTAGGTGATTTCGCCCACGTGGTCGAAAGAGAACGACACCGAACCGGTTTCGCCGAGTGCACCGCCAGCCTTCGAGAAGGTGGAGCGAACCGACGAGGCAGTGCGGTTGCGGTTGTCGGTCAGCGTCTCGACGATGACGGCGACGCCGCCCGGGCCGTAGCCTTCGTAGCGGATTGCATCATAGGTTTCCGCATCGGCGCCGGACGCCTTCTTGATGGCGCGCTCGATGTTGTCCTTCGGCATCGACTGTGCCTTGGCGTTCTGCACCGCCAGGCGAAGTGCGGCGTTCATCGACGGATCGGGCAGACCGGTCTTGGCCGCAACCGTGATTTCGCGCGCGAGCTTGGAGAACATCTTCGAACGGATACCGTCCTGCTTGCCCTTGCGGTGCATGATGTTTTTGAACTGTGAATGGCCAGCCATGGCACCCCTGATCAGGTCTAATTGTGAGGAATGGCGCCTTATACGGGCGAAACCGGCCCTGTTCAAGGGGAGGCCGGAGATTAGCGCGGCCTTCGGCAGCCTCACCCACACCATGCCCAGAGTTTCGCGGGAACAACTTGACCGACCGCCCCGTTCCCTTGGCGAAACGCAGCCAACCAAGGAGACAGTTCATGGCAAGCTTCAGCGAAGCCCGCGAGACCCCGGTCGAGCAGCTCTGGGACGAAATCGACGATATCCATGCCGGCATGCTCGGTCTTGAGGGTGGCCACATGCACATGCAGCCCATGGCGCCCTTCGTCGATCGCCAGACGAATACGATCTGGTTCTTCTCCAAGACGGATTCGCATCTGGTGCAGGCGCTGAAGCCGGGTGCGCGGGCGCATTTCTGCGTCGTCGGCAAGGATCACGACTACCATGCCTGCCTGGCGGGCGGGCTGACGGAGCGCAAGGATCCGGCCAAGATCGACGAATACTGGAGCTCCATCGTCGAAGCCTGGTACGAGGGCGGCAAGTCCGATCCGAAGCTCACCATGCTCGCCTTGAAACTCGACGACGGCGAGGTTTGGGCCTCGACCGGCAATCCCTTGAAGTTTGGCTGGGAGATCGCCAAGGCCAATCTCGATGACGACAAGGAACCGGACGTCGGCGTCCACACCCATGTCAGCTTCGCCTGAGCAAACCGCGTTCTGCCCACAGACAACGCCCGGCCGCAAAGAGACCGGGCGTTTCGCGTCGAAGAAGGGCAAACGACGGCTTCACGGAAGTCTTGCAAAAGAACCAGACTGGATAAGGCCCTCACGCCCCTCCCCCGCGCTCCTAAACACCACGCAGCACCAGGATCAGCGGCTTTCTCGGCAGGCTGCGCACGGAAACCTCAATCGCGCTGTCGCCGGCGATCTTCCAGTCAAAGCTCTGGTCGAACATGGCAAGGAAAGTCTCGATCGGCGGGCCGCGACGATGCATGGGCAGAATGAGCGCCGAACGCAGTCGCTTGATGGTAGCGCTCATGCTCTCAGCCCCCATGGTCAGCCCGCCGTCCACCGGCACCATGACGACGTCGAGGCGGCCGATTTCGGCGAAATGGGCGTCGGTGAGTTCGTGATGCAGGTGGCCGAGATGACCGATGCAAAGACCCGCGACCTCGAAGATGAAGATCGAATTCCCATTGGGTTCAAAGGCGCCGCCCCAGCTGCGGATATCGGTCGACACGTTGCGGATATAGGCGTCCCCGATGACGACGCGGTGCTCGACCTTTTCGCCCGGTGCCTTGTCGTTCCAGCCGTGCAAGACGGTCGCGATCGCCGGATCGGGCGTCAGCGTGTAATGACTCGAATGCGCCTTGTTCATCGTCACCACATCCGGCAGTCGTGCCGTGCGCAGCCAACCGTTGAAGTCGGTGGCGATGGTGACACCGCCCGGCGTCTCGATCTCAAAGGTCGAATGGCCGAGAAACCGGATCGTCACCGTCTCGTCGAGCGCGGCCAGTTGTGGCTTCAAAGGTTCGGACTTGAACACGGCAAAGCGGGCCGCCGGAAGGGCTTCGGCGACCAGCTGGCACTGGCTGACCGGCGGCCGGTCCTGCCCGGCGGCGTTGGTCGCGAGCATCATCATTGCGCAAATCGACAGGAACAGTCTCAGCAGCATGGGCCGCTCCCGCACCATGTTCGGACGGGCGAAGCATGCGGCAGACGATTGTAGAGGTAAAGCCAGGGGCCCGGCCCCCGGCGTCACAATGCCGTTACCTCAGACCTCAGCCGAGACCGCGGCGTTCCAGGCGCTTCAGGCCGTCGAGCACTTCCTGCGAAGCGAAGTCGACCTCTTGCAGTTCGGCGAGCGCGCCGCGAATGTCGCCGGCATTGTAGCGGCGGACGGCCTCGATCCCATGGCTGTGGACACGCGCATGCGGATCCTCGATCGCGATGAAGTCGGCGCTTCCGGCCAGCGCAGTGTGCCGGCAGCCGTCATACCATTTGCCCAGGCGGCAGGTGTGGTGATCGGCGAGCTCGTTCGGCTTCAGCCCTTCGCGGCCAATGATCATGTTGGCAAGGCGGCGCTTCCAGATGATGTGGTCGGACTGTGCGAGCTTGACGATCTTGCCGGGAAGCTCGGCCTTGCCAAGCGCCTGCAGGCGGGAATTGAGACCGCCCTGCGCCTGTTCCATGGCACCGATGATCCGTTCCAGCTGGTTGGTCGCCTTGGCCGAGCTGGTCGCGATCATCGCGACGCCGCCCGCCACGCTCTGCGAGGCTTCCCGCTGCTGGTTGAGCGCGACCGAGATGTGGTCGGCATTGCTGATGACATTATCGAGCTCCTTGGCCGCAACCGTCAGCGCATCCTGCAGGGCTTCCAGCGAACGACTGCCCTTTTCCGCCGACTCGCGGCTGGAGGCCATCGCGGAGACCATGGCCGTCAGCCCGCCGTCGAGCTTGCTGATGATATTGCCGATCTCGAGCGTCGCATTGGCGGTACGGTCCGACAGCGCCTTGACCTCGGCGGCGACGACCGCGAAACCACGGCCGGCTTCGCCGGCACGCGCCGCCTCGACGGCCGCGTTGATCGCCAGCATGTTCGTCTGCGAAGCGATCTTCTTGATGTTCCCGGCAATAGTCGAGATGCTGGCCCCGAGTTCGTGAATGGCACCGATGCGCTCATTGGTTTCCACCAGCGCCGAATTGATGGCCGACATGCGCTCGCTGGTCTCGACAAGCGCCTGACCGCTCGTCTTGCAGGTCTCGCCCGCACGGCGCGCATTGCGGAAGATCTCCTCGCCGTGCTGCGCCACCTCGTTGACCGAGGTCGCCATTTCCTCCGCGGCGGCGGCGATGGCCTGGGCCTCGTCATCAACCTGGCGAAGATCGTAGAGCAGGTGCGCTGACATGCCCGCGGTCTCGTTCACGCTCACGGAAATCGACACGACGTCGTCGAGCTGTCCGGATGTCTGCGTCCGGCAACGCTCGATCAGCGCGGCAACCGCCCGCGACAGCGGGTCGCTTCCGGTCGGCACTCGGCTGAAATCGTCATTCAGCGCGGCCTGAAGGCTGGCCAGCAGATCGTCGCCGTCTGAAGCGGATTCGGTAAAAAGGGCGTGCACGGCGGAATTCAATGTCTTCTCCCAAAAACTAAACAGGTTTCGGGGCTTAGACTGATGAATCCCACCCCTTCCTAGGGGTAATTTATTGCTGGGTTCGGTTAATTAAACTTTTAAAGTTTAGGATCGCCGAAAGATTTATGACAGCTCAGCGCCAAAAATCAGGGACGGTTTCGGCCAACCGCGGACCGAGCCGCAGCGGCGCGATCTTTTCCGCAAGCCCGGTACGGTCGGAGATCTCCACCCCGACCCCGCAAATGGTCGCCGGGCCGTGGGCGGCCTCAAACCGCCCCTTCGGCATCTTGGAAATGAAGCGGTTGAGCGGCTCCTCCTTTTCCATGCCGAGCGAGGAATCATAGTCGCCGCACATGCCGGCATCCGACATGTAGGCAGTACCCCCGTTGAGGATCTGGTGGTCGGCGGTCGGCACATGGGTGTGGGTGCCGACGACGAAGCTGGCGCGACCATCGACGAAATGACCGAAGCATTGCTTCTCGCTGGTCGCCTCGGCATGAAAGTCGAAGATGATCGCGTCCGCCTGTTCCTTCAGCGGACAGGCCGAAAGGATCGTTTCGGCCGACTTGAAGGGGTCGTCCAGCTCCGGGTGCATGAAGACGCGTCCCATGATGTTGGCGACCAGCACGCGGGCGCCATTGCGGGCGTAGAAAAGGCCGGAGCCCTTGCCCGGCGTCCCCGCCGGATAGTTGGCGGGCCGCAGGAACTGGTCGTGCCGCTCGCAGAAGGATACCGCCTCCTTCTGGTCCCAGACATGGTTGCCGGTGGTCACCACATCGGCGCCGGCATTGATCGTCTCGAGATAGATGTCCTCTGTGATGCCGAAGCCGCCGGCGGCATTCTCGCCGTTGACGATGACGAAATCCAGCTTCAGATCGGAGATCAGGCCCGGCAGGCGCTCCCACACGGCGGTGCGCCCCGTCTTGCCAACCATGTCTCCGAGAAAAAGCAGCCGCATCCCAATTGTCCAATCGCCGTCAGAACGTCCTGAGCCCGCTTTCGGTCAGGATGGCCTGCAGCCGGACGTCGTGCGGTTCTGCCGGCACTTCTGCCACCTCCTGGCAGTCGAATGCAATGCCGATCAGTCTGGGCTCCATGCCTTTTTGCAGCAAACGGGCGATTGCGCGATCATAATGGCCGGCACCATAGCCGATCCGGTTGCCCGCCGCATCAAAGGCGGAGAGCGGCACCAGCAGGATCTCAGGATCGAGCACGGCCGCCTCCGGTCCCGGACCGCGGGTACCGAAGCCGGTATCGATCAGCTCGGCGCCCGGTACCAGCTCGCGAAAGACGATGGTCGTCTTGTCCTGCACGATCGGCAGGCAGAGGCGCGCGCCCCGCGCTTTCAGCCGCGCCATCAGCGGGCGGATGTCGGCCTCCGAGCGGATCGGCAGGAAGCCGGAGACGATCGTGCCGGGATCAAAATCGATGGCGTCGCCCGCATGATCGGCCATGGAAAGGCTGAACTCGGTGCGGGTGGCGGCCGGTAGCGCGTCACGCGCGGCGAGCCGCGCATTGCGGATCTGCGCCTTGAGGTCCTTGATATGTCTGTCGATCATCTGCTGCTCCGCCTTCCCAAAACCGCCAGACGATAGCCGAGCGGACCGCCCTGTCAAAGCCTCGGCTGCGGCAGGATTGCCCGATCTGCGACGGGGATACGATCCGCACTTTGGCCGCAAGGCTTGTGCCGGCCCCGGTCCGGCAGGCCGCGGCACCCCACTCGATCGGCGCCGATCAGTACGCCAGCGGCGCCACGTCGATCGCCCGGCCGGACGAAAGCGTCAGCGACGACAGCAACGAGACGAGTTCCTCGGCTTTCCTGTCGGCATCGCAATAGCGCAGCCGCACCTGCACCGCCTTGGCGGACTGCCCGAAGGCGACGGCCGGCCTGTTGACCACCTGCCACGCATAGACACAGCCGCCGCCGGAAGGAAGCGGGCCGCGGGCCGCCCCGTAAGGCCCATAGGCGTTCGAACCGAGCACCGGCGTCACATCCATCGCAACGCCGGGCATGGCCTTGCGCATCTCGCGCGAAAGCTCGGCGCTGGTCGGCGCCTTTCGCGCAGCCGACGAGCCCGCGACGACCTCATGCACCACCAGCATGTTCTCGCCGGCAATGGTCGCCTTGTTCGGGAAGACGATCTGCTGCACGGAACCGTCTTCGCTCGACAGCTGGCGAACCGCGATCGGGGTCGCTCCGATGGCGGGAATGTCCGCCGCGGCCAGCTGAGGGCTGAGTTCGCGGTTGATACCGCCAGCCGCCGCAGAGCCCGTTGTCGCCCCCGTCGAGACCCCGTCGAGCCAGGGATCCTCGACGCTGGTGCAGGACGCGAGCATGAGCAGGGAGAAAAGCAGGATCAGATGTCTCACGGGTCGATCCCCATGCGTTGGCGGATGGCGAGCAGGCCGCGCCGGTTGGCCGGGTCGTCCACCACCTGGTTGAGTTCGGCAAAGATGGCGCGCGACTGCTTGAGATTGCCGAGATGAAAATGCGCCCAGGCCCGCATCTGCGTCATGCCTACCGGTTCGGTTGCGATCTGCAGCCGGGCATTGAGGTTGGCGAGCGTCGCCTCGTAGTCCTTGCGGTCGAAGGCAGTGCGGGCGCGCTGCCAGAAGACTTCCGCGCGCAGTTCCGTCGCGCGGGCCGTCGAAAGCGGCCGGCTGGCGAGCAACCGCTCGACGTCGGCGGTCATGCCGGCCCTGAGCAGCGACAGGCCGAGACCGTAGGCGGCGTCGTCTGCTTTGGCCGCTCCACCGTCCAGCGCCGCCTCGAAGGCGATCCGCGCCTCGGCCAGATGGCTGAGCTCCAGATGGCACCAGCCACGGATCAGCTGGGCATCGGCACTAAGCTTGGCACGGACGGCCAGCCGGTCGAGATCCGCGAGACATTCGCCGTAACGCTTGCTCGCGAAGCTCTGGAGATACCGGGGTGACTGGCCACCCGTCGGTGCCTTCGTCGTCTGCCCGCCGTCACCCTTGGGACCGCTCGCCTTCGCCAGATCGGCAAACACATCCGAATAGGCAGTCGCATAGTCCTGTTTCAGCGTTTCGAGACCCGCGCGGTCCTTCTCCTGCACCAGGGTCAGCGCCAGGCCCTTGACGCTGTCTGCCGATGCCTGCCAGTCCAACGCTTTGGAGAACCAGATCTTCGCGGCGTCGAACTGCCGCCCGTTATAGGCATACCAGCCGAGCAGCTGGGCATGCTCGGCCGATTGCGATGCCTCGATCGCCTGGGCATAGATCTCGGCCACCTTTGCATCGGCCTTTTCAGCGCCGGCGCCCTGAAAGGGCATGGACAGCACATTGATGAAGTCCTCGCTCTTTGGCGTCACCAGATCGAGCCTCTCGGCCACCAGTGCGAAGGCCTCCTCCTTCTTGTCTTCGCGCGTCAGCGTCACGACGAGGCCCTTCAGGCTTTCCGCCGTCGGTGCGTTGAGCAGCGCCTTGCGGAACCAATCCTCGGCCATGCCCGGTCGCTCAACCTTGAGGAAATACCAGCCGAGCAGAACCTGGTCGGCGGCTTTCTGATCACGTTCCGCGGCGAACCTGAGGGCCTGCACGGTCTCTGCCGTCGGGGCTTCCGCAGAGGCAAGCCCCGAGGCGAAGTCGCCGATCTCGCGGCGCGCAATGTCCAGAGAAAGCGCCTGCATGCGCTCGGCGAGGCCGCGCCGCTTCTCCAGAACGGCGATCACCGGCTTGATATCGCGCGCAGGAAAATCCTGCACCGCCTTCTGCAGCGTCGCCATCAGCACGTCGTCGGAGAATTCGGCGCCCGGCGCACGAAACAGCATGCCGCGATAGACGGGCGCCATCGGGGCGGTCTGCCCCTGTTGCCGGTAGGCGTCGAGCAGCATCCACAGGAGATCCGGCTCGCTCTCGGTCTCCGGTTTGAGCGCCTGGCCGAGGCTGATCACCTGCGCGTTGTCGCCGGCCTCGTGCGCTTCGACGATCGCCACGCGCAGCTTGCGCCGTTCGAGCTTGAGGCGGAAATCCTCCGAAGGCTGCCAGCCGGGATTGTCCGCGGCCAATCGGCTGATCTCTGCCTCGATGCCGGCAAAATCGTTCTGCTCGTAGCGCTGCCACAGCGGCGTCTCATCGACGGAGAACGCCGGCGCCGGCTGGTAGAGGTCGGCGGGTGCGACGAAGCCCGGAAACTTCAAGGCAAGCCGCCGGCTCTCACGTTCGACGCGATCGGTCGCGCCATTGCGAGCGTAGTAGTAGAGCGCGGCGAGTTCCACGGCATCGGGCGCCGCGGCTGAAGGAGCAGACAGCTCGGCTGGCTGTGGCTGGGCCTCCTCGGCCGCAGGCATCGGCAGGAGGGAGGAGGCAAAGGCCTGCCCCGGTACAAGGGCCGACAGGGTCAGCGCCTGCACCAGAAGGGTGGTCGACAACAGACGGGTCTTCATTCGACGGTCCTCACACCCTTGCGCGGAACGATGTAGCCGAGCCCGAGACCGAAGCCGCCGATCAGCAGCAGGATCAACCCGACATAGACGATGAAATGGTCGGACAGCCAGGCGGCGGCCAGACGGCGCAGATTGCCGAGGCTGAGATCGGTCAGCGGATAGAAGGCAAAGGCGGCGGGCGCCTGCGTCACCACCGACAGGTCGGAGCGCAGCACAGTCGCGGTACCACCCTTCAGCGCAGCCCAGGTCGCGGGCTCCGTCAGCACCGCCATTCCCTTCTCGAGATCCGCCTCGCTCGCGGCGGCAATCATCGTGCGAATGCCGGCCTCTGCGTCGTCGCCGTGCTGATCGAGCGTGAGAAGCGCATCGGCGGCGCGGATGGTGCGCGGCGTATCGCCCTCGTCCTGATACTGCAGCCAGCGATTGACGACACTCAGGGATCGCTGCAGGCCAAGCGACAGCCGGCTGGTCAGGGACAGCCGCTCCTGCTCAAGCGCGGTCTGGACCTGGAAGGCATCGAGAAGCGCCTGCGAATCGGACGAGGCGGAAGCCGGTGCAGCCGCAACGGGATGGACGGAGGCCGTCACCAGTCCGTCGAGTTCAAGACCATTAAGCCTGGAAGACTTGCCGATCTGCGCGGCCGAAGCGAGACGCGGGCCGCCCGCCCGGATCACCAGCGCATTGTTCGAGCCGGAGGCATCGCCCGCGTCTCCGACGATCAGCCTTGCCGCCAGCGGTCGACCTGCGGCAAGCGCCAGCCGGGTCACAAGCGTGGTGGCCGCCGACAACCGCACCGGCGTCGCCTGGTCGACCACCAGATCGAAGCGCTTGTCGCGGCTGAAGGGATAGGCACGGCCGGCAAGGGCTGCGAGATCCGGCAGGCGACCGACCCGGGCAAGGTCGGGAATGTCGAGCGCCGTCTCCTGGAGCATCAGGAAGCGCGGCTTGGCCGTGCGTGCGGCGGGATCGCAGGCGGCATCGCTCTCGTTGGGCAACTCCGCCAGGATCTCGACCTTGTTGAGGCCGGGATGGAAGGCCCGGAGACTGAGCGGCAGGTGCTTTTCCTTCAGCGTCACGCCCTCGGGATTGTAGAGCATGTGGCTGGTGACGGCGCGATCATTGACCCGCACGAGGACCTGCGCGCCCGGCGCCAGCCCCGGCGCCGTGGCGGCGCTGAGTTTCAGGTCAATCGAGCCATAATTGCCGGGGTAAAAATCCTCGGGCATGACCAGATCGAAGCTCGACCGGAACAGGCGCCCGGAAAAGGGCCGGGTCTCGTAGCCGACCTCGCTGAGCGGCACCCGGCCCGGCGTTGCCGCATCGATCGCGGGCTTCGGTGTGAGTGCGCGCCGGCCGGCAAGCACCGGCTGGAGCGGCCCGTTGAAAGCCTGAGCCAGCGCCGTCGAGAGAGCGACCTCGCCCGCGCCTCGCAAGACGACGCGCACGCGTCCGCCCTGCCCGGCCTGAACCGAGAGACCGAAGGGGGCGGCGGCAATCACCTGACGTGCGGCCGGCGAAAGGTTCGCCGTACCACGATCGCCGACGAAGAGATCGATGCCAGGACCCGTGCCTTCTGCCTCGGAGAAGACGACGCGCAGATCCTTGCGGCCGAGCAGAAGCGCGATCGACTGGACCGCCTCGAGGCTTTCCCGTGCAGCCCCCTCCGCACCGTCCGGGGACGTGATCACCCGGATCTCGGTCTCGCCCGACGCGGCGCGGCCGGCCGCCAGCATGGCCGTCAGATCGCGGTCTTCTGCGGCCGCACTCGACACGAAGCCGCTGGTCGCCGGATCGAGCTGCGTCCACAGTTCATAAGCCGCCTCGATCGAGCAATCGACACGATGCTGCTGCTGTGCGCGCACACGAACGGTGTTCCAGCCGGGAACGAGCGCGTCGTGCGGCAGGGGGATTTCGGTCGCAAGCGGTCCTTGGGGCGAGCGAATGGGGACATCACCGGCCGGACGGCCGTTGACGCTGACACTGAGGTTTGCGCCGTCCGGCATGACCGACACGGCATTGGTATAGACGAGCCGAAGACGGCCGCCGGCCGCCGCCGCCTCGGGCGACAGGTAGAAGCTGAGATGGCGGGTATCGTCCTCGCCGATCAGCCGCATGTCGGAACCCGACTGCATGAAGGGGACCAGGCGTTCCGCCGCCGGCAGGCCGGCGGACTGGCCGGACACGACACCGGTCAGGTCTGCCGGAAGCAGACCCGAATCGGCGCGCGCCGGGCTGGACAGCCAGAGCGCGGAAGACAGCGCAAGCGCAAGGGAAAGACGCAGCTCAGGCACAGGCCATCTCCTCGGTTGCGAGCATGGACGGCATCATGTCATTCTGCGCCGCGCGCAGGCGCGGTTCAGCTTTCAGGACCAAGGGAGCATCGAGATGGGCCGTCTCGACGCTCTCGCGGATAAGACCGAACGCATAGCCGAAGGCTCGGGGCGTCTCGCGCATCGTCCAGTAGGCAAAGCGCACCGTGCCGGCGAAGAAGCCGGGCCGCTGCTGGCGGCGCACCAGACGATCCTGCAGCACCGATTGATCGGCATACATGACCTCGGCGATCAGCAGGAAGGTTTCCGGATCACGCTCCAGGAAGGAGAGGCCGAAGACCGGCTCGGCCTCGCCCTGCCGCCTGGCGCGGCAGATGACGTTGACCTGCAGCATGCGTCCGCCGCGGCGCAGTTCCACGACACCGGTCGAACCCGGTGCCATGCCGCCAGCCGGGCACCCGTCGATGAACTCGATGGCCAGCCCGCCGCTCGAGGCATCCTTGATGATCACGGCATGATCGGCGCCGTCGAGATGCAGGACCGCGTGACGATGCACCTCGAGCCGCTGGTTGCGTCGGCGCTCGCGCCGCTCGGACACGACGCCGAGTGCGGCACCGGCAAGCCCGGTATTGATGATGTTCCAGCCGGCGACGATGAGCAGAAGTTCGGAGGGCATCGGCTCCGTCAGGTAGCGCCAGATGGCATAGCCGGAGGCGCCCAGCAGCACGAGAAAAATGAGGAAGTAAGGCCGCGCCAGCGGCGACAGCTTGCTTTCCTCCAGCGTCTGGCCCTTGGCCGTGACGTTGAAGGTCGGCTTGCGCGGATTGCGGATCACGCTGGCGATCGCACCGACCAGAAGCACCGACTGCACATATTCATAGAGCTCGGAGACCCACGGCCAGCGGACGCGGCCAAAGAGATAGCTCTGCATGGCAAAGGACGAGATGAGGTAGGTCACCGAATAGCAGGTGAACTCCGCCACGTTCGACTCGAATATCTGCAACGAGAAGAAGATGTAGAGCAGCGGCGCGAACATGAAGGTCAGTCGCGTCAGCGGGAAGAGCCAGAAGAGATTGGTGCCAGCATAGCAGATGCGCTGCGCCAGGGTCAGGCCGCGCTGCAGGAACGGACGATTGAGCGTCAGGATCTGGAGCATGCCCTGCGCCCACCGCACCCGCTGGCCGATGAAGGAGACGAGCGTTTCGGGCTGCAGGCCGGCAATCAGCGGCTTGTCGACATAAAGGCTGTGCCAGCCCCGGCAGTGAAGCGCCAGCGCGCTTTCGCAGTCCTCGGTGATCGACTGTCCGGAAAAGCCGGCGGTCTCTTCCAGCGCGGCGCGACGCAGCACGGCGGCGGACCCGCAGAAGAAGGACGCGTTCCACTTGTCGAGCCCCGGCTGGACGACAGAATAGAACATTTCGTTTTCCGACGGCATGGCACGGAAGGTGTCGAGGTTCTTTTCCAGCGGGTCGGCATTGAGGAAGAAGTGCGGCGTCTGGACGAGAAACAGGCGATCGTCCTCGGCGAAATAACCGACCGTCTCCTTGAGGAAGTCGCGCACCGGCGCATGGTCGGCATCGAAGACCACCACCAGTTCGCCGCGGGAAATCTGGAGCCCCGCATTGAGATTGCCGGCCTTGGCATGGCTGTTTTCGCTGCGGGCGTGGTAACGCACGTCGAGTGCGGCACAGAGCGATTGCAGCTCGTTGCGCCGGCGACGGGCGGCATGGGCGATCCGCGGATCCTTGTGGCTGCATTTGGCGTCCGTTCCGCCATCATCGAGCAGATAGACGGTCAGCTTGTCCTGCGGATAATCGAGCGATTTGGCCGCTGCGAGCGTGACCGCAAGGAGGTCGGCCGCTTCGTTGTAGGACGGCACGAACACATCGACGGTCGGCAGACGCTCGCTCGGCAGCCGGCTTGCCGGCTTGCGCTTGACCGGGTCGGCAACGATGAAGAAGTTGATCGCCAGCATGACAAGGCAGAACATCTCGGCCAGGTAGAGGATCAGGCCGGGGATGAAGTTGAGCGGCTCGGAGATATCCGGCAGCGTCTGCGTTGTGCGCCAGAAGGCGTAGCGCAGGGCGATGGTTGCGGAAAGGACGAACGTCATCAGACGCAGGGTTTTGTTTGCCGGGCGCGTCATGAAGACGAGCATCAGTCCGAGGACGGAGAGGCTCAACACGA
>FWPV01007342.1_pt1 | contig 20112 bp, 16 predicted proteins | sample 2228371 | NCBI WGS metagenome assembly FWPV01 (sample SAMEA103939776, study PRJEB20133) | metagenome | reverse complement strand
TGAAGTCAGACCCCACCACTTTAGACCCTGCATATGTTGTTGACGAAAGTGCTATGATAACAGCAAAAGTATTCAATGGACTGGTAAAATTTGGAAATAATATGGAAATTATTCCCGATATTGCAAAGAAGTGGGAAATTTCAGATGGTGGAAGAAAGTATCTATTCTACCTTAAGAATAATGTTTTTTTTAATTTTCCTGATGGCAAGGCAAGAAATTGCACAGCAGATGATATAAAATACAGTTTTGAAAGAATTTTAGCCCCAAGCACATTATCACCGAGGGACTGGTTGTTTAATATGATTGAAGGGAGTGAGGATTTCAAAAATGGTATTACAAAAGAAGTTTCAGGCATACGAGTTATCGATAAATACAAATTAGAGATTATTTTAGCTTTTCCTTTTGCTCCTTTTTTAAATTTTCTATGTATGCCAGCTGCTTATATAGTTCCCAAAGAGGAAGTTGAAAAGTGGGGGAAAGATTTTGCTTTTCATATTTCAGGGACGGGTCCTTTTATGCTTAAAGAATGGAAATCAGGTGAAAAGATAGTTCTTGAGAAAAATGATAAATACTTTGATAGCATCCCTAAGGTTGATGGTATTGTTTATAGGATTCTAAGAGAAAGCTTCACCAGAATCGCTGAATTTAAAAAGGGAAGTATTGATGTTTTGCCAATATTAGGTGATGAGATAGACAGGTTTGAGAGAGATAATAAATTCAAAAAGAATATAATAAAATCTTCGACATTAAGTGTGCACTACATTGGAATTAATTGTCAAAGAGCACCTCTTAATGATGTTAGAGTAAGAAAAGCTTTGAATTATGCAGTAGACAAGGAGAAAATAATTAAGGAATATGCAGGGGGAAGATTTATTGTCTCAAAAGGTCCGATACCTCCTGCATTGCGTGGTTATAATTCAGAAAGAAGTGCATATCCCTATGACCCTAATATAGCAAAAAAGCTATTAGAGGAAGCTGGTTTTAAAAAGGGCATAAAAGTGAAATTATGGCACCGTTCAGAGAGAGATGCTTTACAAAAATGTGAAGTTATCCAAGCATATTTAAATGCTATTGGAATAAAAACAGATCTTGTGCCAGTTGATTTTAGTGCTCTTAAGGAAGCAATTAATCGAGGAGAAGCAGATTTATTTTATTTAGCCTGGCTCGGGGATTACCCAGATGCAGAAAATTTTCTTGCCCCCTTATTTCATTCAAAAAACTGGGGTCCGGGAGGCAACAGAGCAAGATTTAAAAATGATAAAGTTGATAAACTTATTGAAAAGGCTCAAAAAACAGTCGATGAAAATAAGAGAATCGAATTATATAAAGAAATTGAATCTCTTATTTTCGATTCTGCTCCATGGATTTTTTTATGGCACCAGATTGATTATTCAGTAGTTCAAAGTAACATTCGAAATTATAATCTATTTCCGATTTATAATGCAGACAAAGGGGAAAGTATAGAGAAAGTCGTTTTAAATTAATGTATTTAGAGTAAATAATTTCTTGCAAGAAATTTTAAAGATTGGTAGGAATCAAAAGTAATGCTTTACACAACATTATTCAGCCAACCGAAGTTGAATTTTTTAAGTATTAAAAAAATGACAAGAGAATTTGCCTGGGTGTTCTAAATCTTAAAACAGCTCAATGGCATACTATTCAAAGGGCACTCAAAAAGGTTTGCTACTTCATAACAATTTTACGATAGGCTTCTTTCCTCTGCTATCCTATTAAATGTCAAATTTATGAATGGAGCATAATTGATAGCCATTCATAAAGTTAGCTAAAAAGAGATGACAAAATATTTAGTTAGAAGAATCTTCCTAATTATTCCCTCACTATTTGGAATAACAATAATAACTTTTTTTCTTCTTTATATTATACCCTCAGATCCAGCATTGAACATGGCAGGTCAACAAGCCAATGAAAAGACCTTGATGGAAATAAGGAAAAAACTGGCATTAGATAAACCATTATATTACCAATATTGGCTATACCTTAAAAACTTACTCAAAGGTAATTTAGGGTATTCTTATTATACAAACCGAGATGTTTTAGACTCTATAATTGAACGGTTTCCCAAGACATTACTTCTTGCATTTTCGGCGATATTAGTGGCTGTAATTATTGGTATAAATTTGGGGATAATTTCAGCTATACATCAAGGTAGTTTTATTGATACAGGAATTATGTTTTTTTCTATTTCTTTTATTTCAGCTCCAGTTTTTTGGGTTGGGTTAGTATTAATTTTAGTATTTTCTTTAAGAGTAGGCATATTGCCAGCCTCTGGATGTGGAGGTTTAAAATACTTGATTTTGCCTGCTATTACATTAGGAACTCGCTCCTCTGCTTACATTGCAAGAATAACTCGAAGCAGTATGATTGATGTTTTGTCTCAGAATTATATATTAACTGCAAGGGCTAAAGGTCTCAGTCAATTAATGGTAATCCTTAAACATGCTTTGAAAAATGCTCTAATTCCGATTATAACATTGATTGGTGTTGATTTTGCAAGTTACTTAAATGGCTCTGTAATTACTGAAACAGTATTTGCGTGGCCTGGTTTTGGACTTTTGATAATGGACGCAGTTTTAACAAGGGATATGCCTGTTGTTATGGGGTGCATATTATTTGGTTCAACTGTGTTTATTTTTATAAATTTAATTGTTGATGTTCTATATGTTTTTTTAAATCCCAAAATAAGGTATTAAATATGGTAAAGTTTACAAAAAAATTAATTAGAAACAAAAGCTTAATAATTGGTTTTTCCCTTGTTTCTATTTTATTATTTATTGCAGTTTTTGCTTCTATTTTTACTAAATATTCTCCATATGAACAAAGATTTAAAAGGAATCAACCACCATCTTTTGTAAATTTTTTTGGCACTGACGGAGTCGGAAGAGATGTTTTTTCAAGAGTTATTTATGCCACAAGAGTTTCTCTTTCCATTGGTTTTTTAGCAACTACTGCAACATCGATAATTGGTCTTTTGTTAGGTTTATTTGCTGGATATTTTGGTGGTATTCTGGACATTTTTTTAATGAGAATTTGTGATTTTGTTTATTCTTTACCCTCATTATTACTTTCCATTGGAATTATGGTAGTAATAGGACCTGGATATTTTACAGTCTTTTTAGCGTTGACTATTGTTGGTTGGACAAATACAGCAAGAATAATAAGGAGCGTTGTATTAGGTATAAAAAACGAAGAATATGTTCAAGCTGCAATTGCTATTGGCGCTTCTAAGTGGAGAATAATTTTTATCCACATTTTACCAAATTGTATTTCTCATCTGATTGTTACATACACTATTGGAGTAGCAAGTGCTATTTTAACAGAATCGTCATTAAGTTTTTTAGGTATTGGGATAAAACCTCCCATGCCATCATGGGGGGCAATGATGAGTCTGGGTAAGGATTTAATTGATGTTGCACCCTGGTTGACAATTTTCCCTGGTGTGGCGATAGCAACTTCCGTACTGGGCTTCAATTTGTTAGGAGACGGACTGAGGGATTTGTTTTCAAATTAACTTATTTCATCTTTCTATTTATAACACCCGCAAAATAACCAGCTCCAAATCCATTATTTATATTAACAACAACAATTCCTGGAGAACAACTATTTAGCATCGTAAGTAATGCAGAAATGCCATTGAAAGAAGCCCCATATCCAATGCTTGTTGGAACAGCAATTATTGGTTTATCTATAAGCCCCCCTAAAACTGATGGTAATGCTCCTTCCATTCCAGCAATTACTATAACAACATTAGAGTCATTTATAACTTCAAGGTGGTCAATTAATCTATGTATCCCTGCTACACCCGCATCATAAATTTTAGCTACAGGGTTTCTCATACATTCTAAAGTTACTGCCGCTTCTTCTGCAACCGGAATGTCTCCTGTCCCTGCAGTAATTATCGTGACAGGTTTTAGAGTCTTAATTACTTTTTCCCTGATTAAGGAAATTGTTTTTGATGGTTCATCATATTTGGCATTCTTTTCGATTTTTAACACCGCTTTATATATTTCTTCGTTTGCCCTCGTAGCAAGAATGTTACTACGGTGAAATTGGGATAGTTTTTTGAATATTTTTGTAACTTGTTCTACTGTTTTACCCTCACAAAAAATAACCTCGGGTAACCCTTTCCTGAAAACCCTATGATGGTCAATTTTTACAAATCCTATGTCTTCATAAAGATATTTTTTTATCTCTTTAATGCATGCTTTGTGGGATAATTTGTTGCTTTTGTATTTTTTTAAGATATTTTCAATCCTGGATTCATAAACCATAGGCTTTTCACTGATATAATCTTATTAAATTTTTTAGTTGAAAACTTCCATTGACAATTTCTATTAAAGCATATAAAATCAATCACCTTATAAATTATTTTACATTTTTTATTGTTCACACCAATTATCAAATCAAGCAAAACTTTTCAATATCTCTCTTATTAGAACATATCTGTGTTAATAATATGAAAATGTGTAGGCATAAAATATCAATGAAAAGGTTAATAGCAAATTTTATAGACTTTATTACTTTTGCTGCCTTTAGAAGACTAATTTGTGAAGGCTTATCCTTTTGGCTAAACTTTCCAAAGGAAAAACTAATTCCTTTTATTGACCATGAATTATTAAAGATAATAAATAGGATAAATTACAAAAGGAAAATTTTCAAAAGATTAATTTTTATTGAATGCAAGAATTTTGAAAATAAAAAGAAATTTTGTAATTGTAGTTCAGGGGAGGTTAGTATCAATTGCTTTTCAATTAATGATGTTAGTGATTTAAAGAGAATCAAATGGAGAAACTTTAAGGAAACGACATTTTATTTAAATAAAATTACCACAAATCTTGAGAAAAAACTGCATACTGCCATCAATCGGTGTCCCAAAGAAATAGAAGCAGCACTTAGAAATAATTTGGGGGTTATGTATGAAGAAAAAGGGGATCGGAAATGGGCAGAAATAATGTTCAACAAGGCTCAAACTATATGTCCTGAAAATGAAACAATACTAAAAAATTTAAGTTGTTTCGAAATTAAGAATAAAAGTATAATAAGAAGTGATGAAAAATTTGCACTTAAAGCAAAATGGTCTTTAATAAACTTGTTAACGGCAGGTTTTGTTCTTAGTATAATCATCTACTTTGGATTTTATTCTTTCCATTTTTCTTCAGTTTTAAATTCCGATGAAATAATGGATACTCGCTATTGGGTTTCTGTAAAAGATATTATATATGTGGAAGAAAAAATACCTCCTGAAAATGCCGTGAAAGACGCAGAGTTAAAAATAAAACATGCAATTGAAAAAGAACGAAATAAGTATGTTTTTGAAAAACATTTACAGCGTCTTATGCATACAAGGGTTAAATATATGCTTCCAAAAGAAATAGAACACCACTATGTTGATTTGGCAATTAAGTCGAAAAGAAAATTTGATTTAATTGAAAAATATTACAAAGATTGGGATATGGAAAAAGAAAAAGAAATATTTAATTGGAGTTATCAAGATCTTTTTGAAAATCAGCTAATGAGATACTTAGATTATCCTCCAACTTCACTTAAACTGTTACTTAAGGATTTACGAACATATTTTTTAATTGAAAGAGAATGGTGTAAGATTTATGGAGTAGATGTTGCAAGTATTTCTCAACCTATAACCATCGCAGAATCAAATGTAAAAGAGGATGTTATGGGCGAGCTACACTCAAAAGATAGTGGTATTAGACAAATTAATCTTGATTCAGCATATTCCTTAGATAAGGAAGAAATGGGAAATAAATTACTGATGTTAATGATTACTCCACCACAAACTTCAAAAAAAGGGAGTAGTGTTCCTTTTAGCCCAGAGTTCGCTTTTAGACCTGTTTTTACTGATTTGGAAACTAATGAAGTTTATACATGGAAGGATGTTATTTTAAACTTATCTTCAACTCAAAACAGTAATAAATTCAACAAATTATTAGTCGACTTGATAAGCCAGCCTATAAATAATTTTGCAATTGGAACATTTCATATTGCTATTGAAAAGAAACATCCCTTCTTTAATATCTATAAAAATGCATTAAGGAACATTCCTTCTGAAAAAATAGCTGATAGTTTTAAAGACCATAAATACGATGAATTGAGAATATTGTATGTTGGCTATATGGGAGGACCAAGAGCGATAAAAATATGGTTTGACACGGTCTATAGAAATGATACTAATGCACATGCCAAATATAACAAACTATCTTCTGAACAACTCTATAAAAGTGGTATGATGGGTTTTTTTATTAACAAGCAATTAGATAGGGTAATAAAGGTTGCTAAGAAGGTCGAATTCCTTCATAAACCCAGGTTTATATTTTTTAAGAGGGGTAAAAACCATCACGGAGAAGAAGTAGATTTGATTGTCGACTGTATTGATGAAGAGAGTTTTAAATACAAATATAAGATGTTTTATAAATCAATTAAGAATAAATTACACAAAAAGCATATCATTTTTTTGGGAAACATTGAAGATGGCTTAAAAGTAGCTTATTTAGGAGATGGATATTTTTCTTTAACAGAGAATTTCTACAAAAAACTTGAAAGTTTATAAATAAATTTAAATATTAAATATGAGTTGTCGAATATTTTTGGGTTTTTTACTTTGATTCATCGAAGTGCAAGTTTATTTTTTTTACTATCTTTTCCATTCCCTTTAAATTATTACTTATTGATTGAGCAATAAGTAAATTCTTTTGTGCTTTCTCAAAGTCATTTATTTCAAGATAAGACTGACACAATTTTTTTAAAGTATACAAATGTTGCTTAGGCTCAAGTTTAAATTCAAGCGCCTTTTTATAGAATTTAATTTTTTCTTGTGGGGGCTTATTCCGGGGTAGATACTTTACATAAAGTTGAAATATCTTGTTTCTGCTTTCTTCTAAAAAATAGTTCATTAGTCGAGGATTCTTTTCTTCATTGCGGTACAATTCTGTGAAAAGAAAAGCAGCCTCTAAATACTTCCCCAGTGACATAAATTCTTCTCCTAAAAGGAATAAACAATCAAGGTAATCTTCAAAATCCAAATAAAGAAACAAATGAAATCTTTCATCTCTTTTTAGCCTTTCATAAATCTTTACTGCCTCTTTTTCTTGTCCGTTTAAGAGCATAAAAAGGATTAATTGAGATTGAACCATATAGTTGTCTGGTTGACTTTTTGCCTTCTCCCATAATGATTGCTTGTGAGAACTATAAGAAAATAGCTTTGTGTCGTATTCTTTCCTTTTTTTAGGCTCACTTAAAACATTAAAAGCAATCGAAATTATTTTAAATTTCTCTTCAGCCCATTCCTTTTGAGATATAGGGTTCATATCAGGATGATATTTCTTTGCTAACTTCCTATAAGCTTTCTTGATTTCTAATTGAGTAGCATTACTGCTAACATTTAAAATTTTATAATAATTAATCATATTTTTTGGGAAATGTTAAAGAGAAATAGAATTTTTACCCAAACTTTAGCAAGCTAAGTCTGATCATTACCAATTTAAAGTTTCAAAAGAATAAATTTATGAACTCACATAATTAATATTTCCTGCTCTAAAAATTTCTACTTTTATATTATAATGCTTTTTAATTAACTTAACCACTATTTTTGTCATTTCTTCACTTTCATTATTTCTACTTTTGCTTTCCATAAGCTCATTTAAACAATAGGAAATATGTGATTATTTGAGTTGCTAAAAACAATTTACTGAGCTGGATTTTTGTCCTAATAATAACTTGACTTTTAATGTCTTATGCCGTATAATTACGCTCATGTCTGATTCTGATTATTCACCAACCAAGGATTACAGTTCATCAAATGAAGTGCCAAAGCTTTATCAATTTCCTGCAGGGAACGAGGTAGATAGTTCACTACTCAATTATTTAAACCAAGTTAAGAGCTTTCCAGTATTAACTCCCGAAGAAGAAAAAGAGCTCATTTTAAAGGTAAAAAAAGGCGATTTAGAAGCGAGAAAAAAGTTCATAGAATCAAATTTAAGATTAGTGCTAAGAGTGGTATTAAAATACATTGGTTTTGGAGTAAATATAATGGATTTAATTCAAGACGGGAATATCGGGCTTATAAGTTCTGTAGATAAGTTTAATCCAGACCTTGGTTTTAGATTTAGTACTTATGCATTATGGTGGATAAAACAGGCAATAGTAAACACAATATTGACAAAGAGTAGCTTAGTATATAAACCCTTATCAGCAATCAGAGTAATAAAGAAAATTTTAAAAGCGCGAGCTGAAAATCAATCTATTTCCTTAGATGAAATTGCAAAGGAAACAGGCGTCTCAGTTGAAAGAATTAAAGAAGCAGAATTACTACTAATGGATCCAATTTCAATTGAAGATTATCAAAGTATGGAAATGAAAATACCTCTGTCAGAAGTTTTAAAAACTGAATCAGCACTTAATCCTGAAGAAGTGTTAATGAAAAAGTATGATCAAGAGATTGATGAAATTCTGTCTGTTCTTTCTCCAAAAGAAAAGGAGATTTTAGAAATGAGATTTGGTTTAAAAGGGGAAAGAAATTATTCATTAAGGGAAATTGCTGAAAAATTCAACCTTTCTAAGGAAAGAATAAGACAAATAGAAAGGGCAGCTATTGAGAAATTAACAAGAGATAGATATGAAAAAGTAAAAAATTTATTATAATTATGAAAATTGCAATTTCTGGAAAAGGTGGTGTTGGAAAAACTACATTAGCCGCCTCATTGATTAATCTATTTGCAAAAGAAGAATTTAATGTGATTGGAATTGATTCTGATTCTTTCCCTAATTTAGCAGAAACTATGGGATTTAATACCTCAATGATTACCCCGATATCTGAAATGAAAGATTTAATTCAAGAAAGGACAGGTATAGACGACAGTGGTTTTTATAGGTTAAATCCAGATGTTAGTGATATCTTAGACACCTACAGTTTAAAAGGTTCTAATTTCAAACTATTAGTTCTCGGAACAATAAAAAAGGCAAATAGTGGTTGTTTTTGTCCTGAAAATACTTTTCTAAAAGCCATTTTATCGCATGTTTTATATAAAGAACAAGACATCGTAATAGTTGATATGGAAGCTGGACTTGAACATTTTGGAAGAGGCACTGCAAAGTCTGTAGATTTTATGATTGTGGTTGTTATTCCTGATTATAGAAGTATAAAGATTGCACATAAAATAAGGGAATTGTGGGAAGAACTTTCAACGAAAAGTTTATTAGTTGTTGGAAATATGATAGATGAAGAAGAAGATAAAAGATTTATAGAAAATAATTTAAAAGATTTTGAAATCATCGGTTTTTTGCCTTATAATAAAAAACTTAAACAAAAGTTAGGAGGAAGCGGTAATTTATTTTCAGAGGAAGGAGAAATAGAAGACATTTTGCAGATTAAGAATAGACTGATCGACATATACGAAAGCCAAAAAAAAGTTGAAGAAGCGTTAAGCTCATAAAGTTTTACATTAAATTTAGTTATGAAAATTGCAGTTTCTGGTAAAGGGGGAACAGGTAAAACAACAATTACCTCGTTAATAGTTTATTGCTTATTAAATGATGGTAAAAAACCTATTTTAGTAGTAGATGCAGACCCAAATTCCAATTTACCTGAGGCTTTAGGGGTTAAGAAGGTAGAAAAGACAATAGGTAAAATATTAGATGAATTTTTATGCACCAAAGAAGAAATTCCAACAGGTATAGTAAAGGAAGCATTATTAGAACAGAAAATTTATGAAGCTTTAATAGAGGAAAAAGGATTTGATTTGCTTGTAATGGGTGCTGGCGAAGGTTCTGGTTGTTACTGTTATCCTAATTCTGTTATAAGAAATTATATTGATAAGCTTTCAAAAAATTATAAGTATGTTGTAATTGATAACGAAGCTGGGATGGAACATATTTCTCGAAAAACAAATGGAGACTTAGATATTCTATTATTAATTTCTGACCATTCAATAAAGGGTATAAAGACTTGTGGCAGGCTTGTAAATTTAATAAAAAATTTAAACATAAAAGTTGAAAATACTTATTTAGTTATTGATAAAGCAGAAAAAGAAATTAATCAGCATATTTTATCTGAAATTGAGGCACAAAAACTTAAACTGATAGGAACTATCCCAGAAGACAAAAACATTACAGAATTTGAACTATCAAACATTCCTCTACTAAATCTGGATTCCAATTCACCGTCGGTTTTGGGAATGAAAGAAATTATCAGAAAACTAATTAATTAAAAAATAATTTCTCTCTTATTTATTAAGAGAGACAAAGGGGAGGAAACTTATGGTTTTAATTGGTGAAAACATTCATATTTTGTCAAAAGTAGTATCAGAAGCAATTAAAGATAAAAATTCATCAGTTATACAAGAATTAGCCAAAAAACAAGCACAAGCAGGAGTCGATTACATTGACTTGAATATAGGTCCAGCACGAAAAAACCCCGAAGAGACCATGGAATGGATTGTAAAAGTAGTGCAGGAGGTAGTTGATTTGCCTTTGTCGCTTGATACAATGAATCCTGTAGCTATGGAAGCAGGCTTAGCAATTTGCAAGAAGCGACCTCTCATTAATTCTGCATCATGTAAAGAAGAGAGCAAAGAAAAAATGTTGCCACTTGCTAAAAAATATAATTGTGATGTAATTTTATCCGTCATTAATGATAGTGGAATTCCCTCTGATGCCAATTCTCGTGCTGAAACTATAATGGAAGGAATTTCTTATGCAAATGAATTGGGGATACCAAATGAAGATATATGGGTTGACCCAGTAATGATGCCTATTTTAGTTGACCAACCTCAGGTTGTTGAATATCTGGAATTTATTAAAATGTTACCCGATATTGCTCCGGGTTGTAAATCAACGCTTGGTTTGTCCAATTTATCTAATGGCGCTCCTCATGAATTAAGACCAATTCTGAATAAAATTTTTCTGGTAATGATTAATAGGTATGGTCAATATTCTGCAATAGTAGATAGTTTTGACGAGGAACTTATAAAATTGATGCGTGGAGAATTAAAAGAAACAACAGATTTAGTTTATAAAGTTATGGATGAGGAAATTACAGATTTTTCAAATTTATCTCAAAAAGAAAAAGATATTGCAAAAACAGTTAGAGTGCTAATGGGTAAAGTTTTATATTCACATTCTTGGTTGGAGGAGTAAATAAAAATCACAAAAATTTTAATTAAATAATGCCTTTACTATAACTTTAAAACCAAAGTTTAGTTTCTTTGCAATCAATGCATTAAGTTATGAAGAAATTTTTTCTGAATTTTTTAAATTTAAAATTGCATTTGAAGAAATTAATAAGGAGGTAACCAAATGCAAATAAGTGAACTTTTAGAGAATTACAAAGGAATAATAAATGAAGTTGAAATTGGAACCGCAGGTAAGTCTTTAAAAATTGGTGGTGAAAATATACTCCCTTACCATTTTTTTGAGGGTGACTTAAAAAACCCAGTAAGGTTTGGACTTGAAGTCTATGACTGTCAACCACAGGTGTTTGCTGAATCTCTTAAAAATTGCTATTCAGATGTTATTAATTCACCTGTAGAATGGGCTAAAAAAAGCATTAATAGTTATAATGCAGACTTTATTTCAATTTATTTAAATTCTCTTGATGAAGAGGGGTGTTCTCTTTCCGACTTGGCAGAAAAGGTCAAGCGCATTGCAGATAGCATAAACAAACCTGTCGTTGTTTACAGCATAGGAGACAAAGATAAGGACCCTAAAATATTGGCTGAAATATCTAAAGTTTGTTCAGGAATGAACCTACTTTTAGGTCCTGTTCAGAAAGACAATTATGAGGAAATAGGAAAAGCAGCACTTGAAGGAGGTCACTCAATCATTGCACAAACTCCACTTGACATAAATTTATGTAAAGAATTGAATTTAAAACTTGCTAAATTTTTCCCCAAGGAAAAGATTGTAATTGATCCACTTGCCTCAGCATTAGGTTTTGGAATTGAGTATTCATTTTCAATTATGGAAAGAGTAAAGCAAATTGGCGTTATACATAGTGACGAAATGATGAAGATGCCTATTATAGCAAACATTGGTAGAGAATGTTGGAAAACGAAAGAGGCAAAAAGCAATGAAACTCAGGGTATATTATGGGAAGCTTTATCAGCATTAATTTTGGCATTAGCGGGTGCAAATATAATCATAATGCTTCATCCAGAGAGCTTAAAATTGCTAAAAAATGTAATTGGTGTTAAGTAATTAATACATTTACCTGATAATTTAGTTCAAGAGATTTTGATAAAAAAATTAATAAGGAGGTTTTAAAAAATGAGTAAAGGGGCGAGGAAAAAAGAGGAAATAAATAAAATAATAAAATCTGAAGACAATTGGGAACCAATAGGATATACGCCGATGCCAAATCTTACAGATTTAAGAAGATGGGATTTACGGTTGTTAAAAACCTACAAGCCATTTTATGCACCGGTTTGTGATTTATGTTGTTTTTGCACTTACGGAAAGTGTGATTTGACTGAAGATAAAAAAGGTGCATGTGGAATAGATATTTGTTCTCAACAAGGTAGAATTGTTTTAATAGCATGTCTTATGGGATGTTCAGCACATGCAGCACATGCAAGACATATCCTTGACTATTTAATCGAGAAACTTGGAAGAGATTATAAAATTGATTTGGGTGGGCAGGTTGCTCTTGAAGCACCTCATATAAGAACAGTTTTAGGATTAAAGCCTGAAACACTTGATGATTTGGATAAGGCACTTAAATATGTTGAAAGTGAAATTGTGCATGGGGTTTCAGCAACACATACAGGACAAGAAGGTGGATACTTAGATTTCGAATCAAAAGCATTTCACATATCTATGTTGGACCATGTAGGAATGGAAGTAGCTGACATAGCGCAAATTGTAGGATTTAAATTTCCAACTTCTGTAGCGGAAACACCCCTTGTTGGTTTAGGCTGGGGGGCTGTAGATAAGTCAAAAGCTGTAGTTTGTTGTGTAGGGCATAATGCGGCAGTTGCTACAGTTATGATTGATTACTTAAAAGAAAATAATGCTTATGAACAGGTTGAAGTTACAGGTATTTGTTGTACAGCATTAGACAATGTAAGATATTCTGATAGAGCAAAGGTTATTGGTCCTTTATCAAAACAATTGTTTTTTATAAAAACTGGAATAGCAGATGTTGTAATTTCTGATGAACAATGTATCAGATGCGACTTACCGAAGGTAGCTAAGGAAGCAGGGTCGGCATTTATAGCAACATCTGACAAAGCCTGTTATGGTTTAGAAGATGCAACACATAAGGAAGTAGATGAAATAGTTAAGATGATAGTTGAAGAAAACAAGCAAGTATTAATTCTTGATGTAAACAAAGCAGGCGAAGTTGGTGCAAAAGTAGCTTTAAAGATGGCAGGAAAAAGAAAAAAAGAAATAATAAGTAAGGATAAAGCAATTGAGTTGGCACAGGAATGCAGAAAATGTGGATTGTGCAGTAGGGTATGTCCAAATTTACTTGATGTATCCACAGCTGTTTTAAAAGTAAAAGAAGGAAGTCTTGAAGAAATTTCGAAGGTATTTGAAAGATGTATAGGATGTGGGAAATGTGAACTGGAATGTTCCAGAGGAGTTCCTATATTAAAAATAATGCAAGCGGCAGCCTCATGGGATAGCTACAATGTTAGGGTTGGGAGAGGACCAATACATGATGTTGAAATAAGGAAAGTGGGTGCTCCAATTGTATTAGGAACAATTCCAGGAGTTGTGGCTATAGTTGGATGTTCAAATTTCCCAGAAGAAATAGACGACATTGCAGAAATAGCTGAAGAATTTGCAAAGAGGAAATATATTGTTGTATTATCAGGATGTACAGCAATGGCAGCTGGATTTAAGAAAGATGCCGAAGGTAAGACAATTTACGAAAAGTTTAAGCCAGACTTTGATGCTGGAGGCGTTTTAAATGTAGGCAGTTGTGTTGCAAATTCCCATATTACAGGAGCCGCAATGAAAATTGCAAGTATTTTTGCCAAATTGCCTTTAAGGGGTAATTATGAAGTTATTGCTGACTATATATTAAATAGAGTAGGAGCTTGTGGAATAGCGTGGGGAGCAATGAGTCAGAAAGCTGCATCGATTGCTACAGGATGCAACAGATTGGGGATTCCTGTAATTGTTGGCCCACACGGGGCAAAATATAGAAGAATGTTCTTATCTCGTAAAGAGGAAGATGATTGGACGGTTATGGATGGAAGAAAAAAAGAATTAGTGGACACTAAAGAGCCATCACCAGAGCATTTATTAATTTCAATAGAAAGCAAAGAAAGAGCAATGGTTACTATCGCCAAATTGTGCATTAGAAAGAACGATACAGCCCAGGGTAGACAACTTAAGCTAAATCATTACATCTCATTATCAAAACAATATTTGGGGTCTTTGCCTGATGATTTGCAAAATTTTGTTAGAAATGATAGAGATATACCAATAGTTTATAAGAAAGAGGTGATGGAATATCTTAAAAATGTAGGATGGCAACCAAAGCCTGTCTTAACTTTACCCACCTTAATAGGAACATATGAAACAGATGTTCCTGTAGATGCAGTAATAAAATAATTGAAGCAATCTTTGTATGAGCGAAACAAACTTATGTATGTCTGAATAATTATTATTTCGGGAGGTAACAATATGAGTATTCCATATCATTATGTAAATGTAATGACTGGAACAAAGTATGGAAGAGTTGTTGAAGATGGTAAAGAAATAGCAGAAATAATAAAGAAAGCCTGCAAACCACTTCTTATTTTGGGTGAAAGAAGTTTATCTTTAAGTCTTGATGGAAAGGCAGTAATTGATTATGGGGTAGAAGTTGCAAAAGCAAAAAATATCCCTATTTGTGCAACTGCACACACAAAGAAGAAATTATTAGAGTTGGGATTAACACCAGAAAGTAGCTATGACATAGCTGAAATAATAAATCATCTCAAAGACCCTAACTGGAAAGGAGTAAAGGGAGAAGGGAATCATGATTTAGTTATATTTTTAGGGATAAGATCAGATATAGCAACACAAGGATTGTCAACATTAAAGCATTTTGCCAAGCATTTAAAAACTATGACATTATGCAAGTATTTATATCCACATGCAACTTACTCGCTTCCAAATCTAAAAGATTCAAAATGGAAGGAAATCTTGGAAAGCATTATTGAAAATCTCAAATAAGTAGTTAATGTGAAAGTTTATTAACAAATAAATTTAAAATCTTAAACAAAAAGGGAGGTATTAATTATGCCATCAGTAGATATTGGACCTCAGTATGAGGGGGAAACAATAAGGAAGGAAGATTTTTATGTAGAATTTGGGGGACCTAAAAATAAATACAAGGCAGAGTTAGTCACTATCAAAGGAATGGATGAAGTGGAGCACGAGAAAGTAGAAATCATTGGAAAAGACATAAAAGATTTCGAGGAGGGAGCAACCTCCCCACTCTTCATCAAAATTGATGTGGCAGGAGAAAAATTAGAAAAAGACATGGAGCCTGTTTTTGAAAGAAGAATTCATTTATATTCAAACTACATTGAGGGTTTCTGGCATATGGCACAGAGAGACGACATTTGGCTTAGACTTCATAAAGAAAGTTTTAAAAAAGGGTTTAATTCTTTTCAAGAATTTGGAGAAATTTTGATAATGCTTTTTACAAATGAATTAACCATAATAGAAAAAATGCAGGTTACTTTTGTAACAGATCCTGCAAAAGTTGAGGAAATGGTTAAGGAAGCCAGAAAGATTTATCAAGCAAGGGATGAACGATTGAAAGGCATAACAGAAGAAGAAGTCGATGAATTTTACGGTTGCACTTTATGTCAAAGTTTTGCACCTCAACATGTATGTTGTATAACTCCTGAGCGAGTTTCTTTATGTGGTGCCATAAACTGGTTTGATGGGAGAGCAGCATACAAAATAGATCCAGAAGGTCCACAGTTTGCTATTAAGAAAGGCGAACTACTTGATCCAGAAAAGTTTACTTATAGTGGGGTTAATGAAGTTGTTGCTGAAAAATCGTTAGGGGCAGTAACAAATTTTTGCTTGCATAGCGTTCTGGAGGATCCTCATACTTCCTGCGGTTGCTTTCAGGCAATTTGCTTTTACATCCCTGAGGTAGATGCTTTTGGAATTGTGAATAGGGATTTTATCGGAGAGACTGTTATAGGTTCAAAGTTTTCAACCATGGCTGGTGAAGCCTCTGGAGGAAGACAAACACCTGGGTTCCTTGGAATGGCAATTTCTTACCTCCGCTCTCCAAAATTCTTGAAAACCGATGGAGGCTTAAAAAGAGTGGCTTGGTTGCCAAAAGCAGTTAAAGAACAGGTTAAAGATGTTCTTGAAGCAGCAGGAATGTTCGATAAGATTGCAACTGAAGAAGATGTTAAAAATGTTGATGAACTTGCCGAATTTATGAAAAAAGTGCAGCACCCATGGCTTACAGCTGGATAAAAAAACAAAATAATGAAAATTAAAACTTAAAGTTTTTAGAAGATCTTAACAGGAGGTCACCATTTTTAGTGTAGCTTGGATGAGGTAGATTAACAGCATAAAAAAATTTGCTTTTTGGATGTTATCTTAAATGTTAGTTCAGTTAACATAAATTGTGCTGTTATGTAGAGATATGTAAATTATTTTAAAATCTTACACCCTAAAGGTCAGATGGGCTTAAAACAAAGTGCTATCATTTTCTGCAAGTTTTTCTTGTGGTAATTAAAGTAATATACTGAAAGGAATCTTTAAGTTAAAGGAAAAGAAAAATGAAATAAAATATTTTAGGAGGTTTATGTATGGCAATAAAAGCTGCTGATCTTCAAAAGAAATTGCCTGATGGAGGTAAAAAGAATTGTAAGGAATGTGGTTTCCCAACTTGTTTTGCATTCGCTATGAAACTTGTTGCGAAGGGAACTACTGTGGATAAATGCAAACATCTATCTGAAGAAGTAAAGGCATGGATTGTAGAAGAACTTGCTCCACCTATAAGATTAATAACAATAGGAGGAAAAGGTAATGAAGTTGTAATAGGAGAAGAGGATGTTATATACAGGCATGAAAAAACTTTTATTCATCCACCTGGAATTGGCTTGTTGATTTCAGACAAAGAAAACACTCATAAGATCAATGAAAAAATATCCAAGTTAAAAGAATTTCAGTTTGAAAGAGTTGGTTTAACCTTGAAAGCAAATGAAATTGCTGTTAAATATGAATCTGGGGATAAAGAAAATTTTCTTGCTATTGTAAAAAAGATATCAGAAAGTAATATACCTTTAATTATCATTTCTGATGATTTAGAAGTTTTATTTTCTGCAAGGGATTTAGTAGCAGACCAAAAGCCATTAATTTATCCTATTACAAAAAGCAATATAGATGCTGCGATACCTAAAATAAAGGAAAAACTGACTCCAGTTGGGGTTAAAGGAAATGGGATTGAGGAATTAATTCCTTTGACCATAAAGTTAAAGGAGGCAGGGATAGAAGACATTGTTATTGATAGCAATCCCATGTGCTTAAAAGATTTGATAAGAGATTATACTTTATTAAGAAAGGCAGCTCTGAAAAAAAATTTTAGACCTCTCGGGTATCCAATATTATCTTTTGCCTGTTCTATAGGCAAAAATTTGATGGAAGAAGCTTTGATAGCAGCCACTGGGATTATAAAATATGCTGGGTTAATTATTTTATCTGATTTTGAAAAAGAAATTTTATATCCTATTCTTGTTGCAAGAATGAACATTTACACCGACCCAAGATTTCCACTTGCAGTAGAAGAAAAAATATATGAAATTGGTAAAGCAAATGAAGGTTCACCTGCTTTGATAACTACAAATTTTGCGCTGACATACTTTGCAGTTGCAAGTGAAATTGAAAACAGTAAAGTTCCTTCCTATCTCTGCATTCAAGGGACAGATGGTTTATGTGTCCTTGCAGGATGGTCATCTGGAAAATTTACAGGAGAAACAGTAGGAGCATTCATTAAAAAGTGTGGGATTGCTGATAAAATTAAAAACAAAAAGCTGATTATTCCGGGCCTTGCTGCACGAATCAAAGGTGAAATAGAAGAAGAATTACCCGGATGGGAAATTATTGTAGGTCCAAGGGAAGCTTCAGATATTCCCAAGTTCTTGCCACCATTAGTTGAAAAATGGAAATGATATCAAAATCAAGTTAAATTTTGATATTTTTAGTTATAAAAAATTAAAATAAAAAGGGCGACTTCTAATGTCGCCCTTTTGTTAACTTGCTTAAATATTAAAATAACCCTCTTACTTTACCTGTATTAACATCAATATCAATTCTTCTAAATGCAGGATCTGATGCTGTTCCAGGCATTAATTTTATATCTCCAGCCACAGGGCATAAAAATTTTGCTCCAGCAAAAGTTAGAATGTCTCTTATAGGTAAAATCCATCCTTTAGGTCTCCCTTTTATTGTAGGGTCATGAGTTAGGCTCAGATGAGTTTTTACCATCATTGTAGCAAAATCATGGTAAGTCGGATCAGCTTCAAGCCTTTTAGCTTTTTCTAATGCAACTGGCAGCCAATTAACACCATCTGCACCATAAACTTCTTTCGCTATTAATTCAACCCTGTTTCTTAAAGGGAGTGAGTCTTCATATAAGAACTTAAAGTCAGCTTTTTCCTCACAGGCATCTATAACAGCATCAGCAAGTTCTAATGCACCTTCTCCACCTTTTAGCCAATGTTCTGAATAAGCAACTCTTGCCCCCGCTTCTTCAGCAATTTTTCTGATTAATTTTATTTCTGCTTTTGTATCTGTATAAAAACTATTAATACAAACCACAGGTTTCATACCTGACTTTTTAACTGTTTCAATATGTGCCATCAAGTTTGCACAACCCTTTTCAAGTAATTCAAGGTTTTCTTCTTTATATGCTGGATCCAGTGGTTGTCCAGGAACAACCTTTGGTCCGCCTCCATGCATCTTCAAAGCTCTAATGGTTGCAGTGATTACAGCACAATTTGGTTTTAAACCACTAAATCTACACTTTACATTCCAGAATTTTTCAAACCCTATGTCTGCACCAAATCCACTTTCAGTAACAACATAATCACCCAGTTTTAAAGCAATCAAATCACCAATGATTGAAGATTGACCAACTGCAATGTTAGCAAACGGTCCAGCATGGACGAATACTGGTTGCCCTTCAATTGTTTGCATCAAATTGGGATTTATTGCTTGCACCATCCAAGCTGCCATTGCACCAGCAACCTCTAAATCAGTCGTAGTTACCGGTTTACCACTTTTATCGTATCCAACAATTATTTTTCCAATTCTCTCTCTCAAATCTTTTAGACTCGTGGTAACAGCTAAAATAGCCATGAGTTCTGAACTTACAGATATTTGAAATCCAGAATTCATCATGAAGCCATCCATTTTCCCGCCAAGACCAATAATAATATCTCTTAATGCCTGTGCACAAAAGTCTATAGCCCATTTCATTTCAATATTTCTTGGGTCTATATTTAACCTTTTTAATCCCTTTTTTGCTAATTCTGCATCAGTGTAATTAAATTCATGCTGAAGTCTTGAAGTTAAAGCAACCATTGCTAAATTGTGGGCATTCGTAATGCAATCTATATCACCAGTTAAACGAATTGAAAACGGTGTTAAAGGTACACATTGAGAAAGTCCACCACCTGCAGCACTTCCTTTAATGTTAAAAGTAGGTCCCCCAGATGGCTGACGAATTGTTCCTATTACATTCTTATTCCTTTTTCCTAACCCTTCTACTAAACCAATTAATGTGGTGGTTTTCCCTTCTCCAAGTGGTGTTGGAGTAATTGCTGTTACATCAATATATTTCCCATCAGACCTATCTTTTAGCCTATCAAGAACTTTCATAAAATCAACTTTCCCAAGATAATGTCCCATTGGAATTAGTTCATCTTCCTGAAGTCCCATTTCTTCTGCTATTTTTTTTACTGGTTTCATCCATTCTTCTGCCGCTTCTGCTATTTCCCAATCTTGCATTTTTGTAGGATCTAATTTCTTCATACTCATAAATTTAATCCCCCCTAATTTGAATTTTCCTCCGCTGCTTTGAGGAATTAAACATTTAAAAATATTTTAAAA